>Ga0074193_1003425_pt1 | contig 11670 bp, 9 predicted proteins | sample EPASupsiteHSE605_FD_64523 | JGI IMG/M metagenome (GOLD analysis project Ga0074193, IMG submission 64523) | Bioremediated contaminated groundwater from EPA Superfund site, New Mexico - Sample HSE6-05 | ecosystem: Environmental > Aquatic > Deep subsurface > Groundwater > Contaminated ...
CGACCGGGTATTCACAGTCGACCTGACCCATACCCTCGACCATGAAATCAAGGATAGCCAGGGTAACCTGCTCTATCCCCAGGGCTTCACTTTCAATCCCTTGCAGTATGCCGGGTTGAGCGGCGGGCTGGTGGTCATCGATGGCAGTGATGCAAAGCAGGTCGAATGGTTCAAGGGGTCTCCTTATTTTCAGAATCACCGAGCCAGCTTTCTGCTCTCCGGTGGCTATGCGAATGAGTTGAAACAAGCGTTGCAGCGTCCGGTCTATTACCTGACCCATGACATTGCCGCCCGTCTTCAGCTCAAGGCAGTGCCTTCGGTGGTGGTTGAGCAGGACAACAAGCTGACCGTTCGGGAGGTGCGCCTTGCAACACAGCGTTAGCCGATTTCTGGTGTTCTTCCTTCTCCTGGCTCCATCGCAGTCCTTGGCCAAGTCGGGAACTTCGTTCAATCCGATTACCGACATTCATTGGGGCGAGATTGATTTTACCATCGAGGGGGTGTGCTTCTGTCCGCGCCCACCACCAGTTTTTATGGAGACCGGAATAATCGTCAGCTATTGGGAACCCTTTCTACTCCTGGACACTTCATCGATTGCTTTTTACTCGGCAATGTTGGGCAGTTCGGTTGGCGGAACCCTGACCGATGAACTGGGGGGCAAGAATAAAAGCTCGGATGCGGTCGATATCGCCAATGAGTCCACCTTTGCTCAGTCGCACGCCTTTCTCTTGCCTCTGATGGCGGGGATCTGCGACCGCAACGATTACGGTACCTGGTGGAGTGAGTATGACGCCATGTGGCAAAACGATGAACTGGCCGCCTTGCTCACCCCTGAGGTCTCCCTCTTTGCCAACAAGGCTATGGTCATGGCCTGCATGGCTGATGCCATTGCTGCCAATGCCGGCTGGCCGCTGGATGCCATGTCCTGGTGCGTTGGCAGCGGCGGTTCAGCCTATCCCATGACCGGCCATGTCGACAACGACAACATCGTTCAGGCCAATGCCACCGCCGCCTACCGCATGCTCTATAAGCTCAACCGCATCGGCATGATCTGCGATCCATTCCCTCTCTGCGGTTGCGTCCAGACCCCGGTCTGGATCAAGAGCCATTATAAGATGAACGTGGCTCGGCCCGACATTCGGGACGTGTATCCCATCGGCCGGGCGACCTCTACCTATGATTCCGGACTCAATCCTCCCTACATGGGCGCCCAGGGCTCCAATGACGAGTTTCTCTGGGTGGTCTATCGCATGCAACGGTGCTGCACATGCTGCGAATGAGTTGGAAAACACAGGCCCTTGTCCTGATGATTGTGTTCCTTCTTGGTAGCTCAATTGCTGAGTCTGATGAGCAACGGGGCGATAGGGAACAGGTTGAGCAGGTACTTGAGCAGGCTGGAAAGCTCCGCGAAACAATGACTGTGCCTGAGAATAGCCACGCCCTGGAAGGACAGGAGGCTGCCCGGAGCACGGTGGAACAATTCAACTCCCCAGGTTTCCAAGAGAAGCTGCGTTGCCAGATGGAAAGGATCCAGGGCGAAAATCCAAACCAAGTGCAAACATCGGCAACACAAGGAAAAGGAACTCTTTCCGGTCAGGAGTCGGTCTACCTCTTCCTTTCCAGCGCCATGCCCGAGGCGGTGGTGAATCGCTACTTGATCGATATTGGCCGAACCGGTGAACAACGGATGGTGCCAGTTCTATTTGGCCTACCGCAAGGCTTGGCAGGCAAACGCCTCAATGCCGACTATTTCAGCCGGGTGATGCAGGTTGACCCGGGCTGCCGGGATACACCGGAGTCATCCTGTCAGCGGTTGGCAGTGCCGCTCAAGGTCAACCCGGAGTTATTTACCCGATACAACATCAGCGAGGTGCCTGCCCTGGTCTATGACAACGGTCAGGACTCCTGGTCAATCCATGGAGAGGCGGAACTGGTTTACCTGTTGAAAAAGGTCGGCAAGGCGGCGAACAGTCCCGCGCTTGCCGGCATCAGTGCCCGATTGCGAGGTGGTCAGTGAACGAACAAAAAGAAGAACACCAAACGGCAAGTGCTGTCGCTTTCCCCAGCTACCTGGAGGTGATCGGCATTGTCTTGGTCATCGTTCTGGGGGCACTCTTTGCCTACGACCGGTTCCTGGTGCCCAAGGTGAAGGTGGCGGACCTGAAAGGATACCTGCAGGAGCAAAAGACCTTGCTTGCAGCCGGGACCATCACCGAGGACCAATGGAAACGAAATCTCGACACTCTGGAGCAGGTATTCAGGGAACAACCTTCTCGCCAACTGATCATCCTCAAGGATGTGGTGCTGCATCATGATCCGGACACTGAAATCAAGCTCAAGTAGACCATGGTGGCGATTGAACCGGCGGGAAGAGTCGGTGGTCATCGTCTTTCTCGCTTTCATCCTGGCCGGTGCCTGGTTGCCCGGACGTATGACCGTGGCCACCAGTGGTTCGCTCGATCATCGGGTCTTTTTCCTGCTGCCCCCACCCGCCAAGATAGAGTTGGGCGACTACCTGGTCTTTCGCCACCAGGGCCTCTCGCAGATGCAGCAGGGACTCCGTGGCGATCATGACCAGATGATCAAGAAGGTGGGCTGCCTTCCGGGTGGGCAACTGACTTTGAATGCAGCAAACCAGTTTTTCTGCAATGGCAGGCTGCTGGGGCAGGCCCTGGAAGCCGACAGCAAGGGTCGGCCTTTACCCCAATTTCTCTTCAACGGGCCGGTCCCGGCGGACAAGCTGTTCATGGTCGGCACCCATCCCCGCAGCTATGACAGCAAATACTATGGGTTCATCGATGTACATGAGATCAGCCACCAGGCCCTTCCGCTTTGGTAGTTATGGGTTATGCCTGGCATTGCTGGCCGCGCCAGTCTGGGCCGGGAACTCTATGCCCTCGGCGGCCACTCGCTTCTATCAGGAGAGCAAGCACGGCTGGTTCTGGTACGAAGATCCGGCTCCGGTGGTCGAAGAGGAGCGGGAGATGCCAGCAACTGAGTCCAAGGCCGCCCCTTTATCTCGTGAGGTGTCCTTGGCCCACTATTCCACAGAAACCCTGTGGAACATGCATCCGGATGATTTTCAACAGTTGCTGAACGGCCTGCAGAAGAAGGCGGTCCAGTACCCGACAGAGCAGAACATCTTTGAATATCTCTCCATTCAGGACATTGCCCGGCGCAAGGCCCTGGCCTACGCCAACGCGGCTCAGTTTGTCACCCAGAAACGGGCCGACTTGTTCAACATCAACCAGGTCTATCCCACCTCCAGCCCTGGAGCGGTAGCCCGGGTGCAGATGCAGCAGGAGGAGATTGCGGGGACCATCCGCGAGGCCAGGGATGATCATGCCCTGCTGTTCTTTGCCGCAGCTGGTTGCGGCTTTTGCGAGAAGCAGGCCCAGATCCTGGCCTACTTTGTCGACAAATACGGCTGGCAGGTCAAGCCAGTGGATATGGAACGTGAAGCCAATTTGGCACTGCGCTTCAACATCACCACCACTCCCACCTTGCTGCTGATCAGGCAGGACCGGGAGGCCTCGATGCGCATTGCCACCGGTGTGGCCACCCTGTCCGAGATCGAGCGCAACCTCTACCAGGCAATCCGCTCCATGCGCGGGGACACCTCCATGGAATCGTTCACCACTTATGAGTTTCAGAAAGGTAGCGCCCTGGATCCGACCTCGATCCTGAAGATTCAGACACCCTGGCAGGCTAACGGTCCAATCAACACGTCACCCATGAGGCCATCACCATGAGAAAAGCATTTCTTTCCGCCATTGTTGCTGTGACCCTCTTCGCCCAAGCGGCGCAGGCCGGTTGGGTCGACGACTGGTTGCAACAGCATGCCGGCAGTACCCCCAACTATTTCAGCGGTCAGCAGCGCGGCTATTACTCCGGCGGCAGTTTCTCTGGTCGCTGGCACAGCACCGCCGAATATCCGGTCACCGTGGAGGTGCCCCGGATCAAGAACGGCTGCGGCGGCATCGACGTGTTCATGGGCGGCTTCAGCTTCATGAACACCGATTACCTGGTCAACAAGCTCCAGGCCATCCTCTCGGGAGCCCCGGCAGTGGCCTTTGATCTGGCCTTGAAGACACTCTGCGAGCAGTGCTCGAACACCATCAAGAACTTCGAGGCCCTGGCTGATAAATTGAACTCCATGCAGTTGGATGAATGTTCCGCTTCCAAGGAGCTGGTGGGGATCGTGGCCAATGAAAACGGCTTTCACTCCTCAGAGGTGATGCGGGAGAAGCTCGGCACCGCTATCAAGGAGAATAAACTGGTCAGCGGTACCGCCGAGATGTGGGATATACTCACCAAGCAGGACCGGGCCAACAATAACCAGCCCCAGTCAGCCGATGTGGCGGCTGTGACCAGCGGCTGTAATGCCGACATGACCAACATCTTTCTCGCCGGTGGCTCACTGCTGGCCAATGTCGGCTCGCGGATGAGTATTCCGCCCAGCCATATCGATCTGATCCGTGGACTGGTGGGCGATGTGCAGCTGGAAGGCCCTGCCAATACCTATCGCATTTCGGCCATCCCGCCCTGTCCGCAGAACAATCCGGATGACATCAAGGCCTTCACCGAAGGTGCGGTCTACATCAAGAGTGCAACCGGCACCTGTAGCCAGATCAGCGATGCCAACCGGGACCTGGTCGCCCATATCAGTACCACCCTGAACAGCATTGCCGATAAGGTGGAGACCAAAGGCACGCTCACCACCGCCGAGCAGACCTTCCTCGAATCCAACCCGCTTGCCACCTTGCCGATTCTCAAAACCGCCGTGGGCACCAGCACCCGGGCCACGATCATCCCCGGTCTGGCCGACATCACTGCCAAGGCCTACAGCCTGCAGATGCTCTCTGATCTCTATCTTCGGGGTGAATCCATTGCCGCCAAGGCCAAGGAGGTGTTGGAGAAGAAGGCTGGGCCTTCCACCGGTCAGGGACCGGAGAAGTGTGCCGCCGTGCTTTTTGCCGAACATGCGGACCAGAGTATCACCGCCATGCTGGCGCGGATTCGCACCTTAAAGGAGTCGGCCAAGACCAGCTATGTAGCGGCGGCTGGTGAGATTAATACCACGGTCGCCTATCTCAACCACATGCAACGGATGGAAGTGCAGATGGCCACTGAGATTACCCGGCGCTATGGCAAGGACCTGGCCGCAAGGATGCAGTTGTGATGAGCAGGATAAACACGATGAAGATGTGGGCGTTTATTCCACTGGTGCTGGTCACCATTCTGCTCTCGGTCAGCTCAGCCCTGGCCCTGGATATGGAGTATTACACCTACGGGGGCTTCAACCCCATTGTTCAGGCATTCATTCGCATTGCCCTGATCTTCAGCGATGCCAGTTATCAGGGGCTCATCTTTGTGATGACGGTCATTGGCATCATGGCCGGGGCAGCCGCCTGGATCGCCCGGGCCACCACCGGGGCCCGGATCATCCCGCTCACCTGGACCGTACCGGTGGTCTTCGGAGCCATCGTCTATCTGGCCGTCTTCGTGCCCAAAGGCCACATCACCGTCTATGACCCGGTTTTGAATCGGTTCCAGACAGTTGGCGATATCCCCGATGCCATCGTCTTCACCGCCGGTACCCTCAACCTGATTGAGCGCGGGCTGGTGGACATCATCGATACCTCGGCGGCTCCCGATGCCGCCTATACCCAGACTGCCGGGGGCATTGGTTTCAAGACCCTGGAGTCGGTCAAGGGTTCCTCGCCCAAAGACAACTATGCCCGCACCTCCATGATCCGCTACGTCAAGGACTGCGTCACCTTTGAGCTGATGCGGCCGGGCACTACCTTGTCCCTGGATGATCTGCGCAACACCAGCACCGATTTCCTGGTCAATCTCGCCCAGGCGGTCAACCCATCGGTCTATACCGTCTACTACGATGCCGCGATTCCGGCTGGCACCGCCATGAGCTGCACCCAGGCCTGGACTAGCCTGCAGCCGATCTACGCCACCGCTGCCAACTACAGCGAGTCGATCCGCAAAGTGTGCAGCAAGTCCTATTATGATCCCAGCAGCGCCACCGAGCTGGCCACCTGCCGCAACCAGATCTCAAACACCCTTAACTTCACCACCGGCACAGCAGTCACGCCGGAGCGGATCATTCAGCAGCGACAGATTGCTGAGATCCTCTTCAACTTCTACTTCCAGGATGATGTCGAGACTTCCATGCTGATGGAGAGCGACCGTAAGATCACCACCTCCGGGCTGGGCATCGGCCTGACCATGAACGAATGGATCCCGATCATCCGGGCGGTGATGACCGCCATTGCCATCGGCGTGATCCCGTTTCTGGTGCTCTTTCTTCCCACTCCGATTGTCGGCAAGGCGGCCTCGGTGATGCTCGGCTTCTTTGTCTTCCTCTCCACCTGGGGGGTGACCGACGCAGTAATCCATGGTGCGGCCATGGATTACGCCGCCCGCAACTTCGAGGAGGTCCGGCAGTCGAGTCTCGGCGTCTATGCCATGGCGGCCCTGCCTTCGGTCTCCACCAAGATGCTCGCCATGTTCGGGGTCATCCGCTCCGCCGGGATCATGCTGGCGAGCCTGTTCTCGATGATGCTGATCCGGTTTGGTGGCCATGCCCTGGCCATGCTGGCCGGCAACTTGAGCAGTCTTGTCCAGGGAGCCGGCAGTCATGCTGGAGCCTTGCTCACTCCGGATGGCCTTTCATCCGCTATGCGTCAGCAAACCAAGGCCGCCGGCCTACTGGATGGGATGGCCGAACATCGCTTTGCCAACCTGGCCGCCGCCGAGTCCTGGGGCCTGCACAAATCGGTTGGCGGCCATACCGCTTCCATGAACGCCCGCAGGAGCCTGCAACAGTCGGGGCAGGTTCCACCAATGACATCGCAGGGCGACCTTGCCGCCATGATGGCCTCGGCCAACCAGAGTGTAGGCACTGCCTCCGGTCCGGTGACCGTTTCCACCGGGCCGGATGGCACTGCGACCCGGATGCGGTCCGAATCAGTCAATCCGGATGGTTCTTCCAGTGTCGTCACCCTTGGTTCAAGCGGCACAGGCACTCAGGAGGATATCCTTGCCGCCGGTAAGGCCTCTTACGTGGTGGATAGCGATGGAGCCAGAACCACCACCCAGGCCTCAGTCCATGGTCTTGATCCGGTCAAAGTCGGAGCCATGGCGGTGCAGCAGAAGGTGTCGGGTGCCGCCAAGACCATGGGTAGTGACAGCAACTGGGGGATGCTCTGGCAGCAGGTGCAGAGGGATAGCCTATCAGGTGGGGAAAACAGGAGTTACTCCGACACGCTCAACAACTCTCTCAGCAACAGTTGGAAACGGGCATTTAATGATCAGTCCAGCTTTATCCACACGTTGGATGAAACGCAAAGGACTCAGCTCCAAGGAATGCTGGGTGCTGGAGGTGGTATCAAACAAGCATCAATCGGTGCCAATGGGCAACTGGCAATAGTAGGGAATGATGGAGAACGGGTCAGTTTCAACATCTCCGAAGACACGGCTAAAGCCTTTTCCCAAGATGAAGCCAAAGTGCGCTCTGAAGCAGTCGCTCAGACATTCAGCAATGGCCGTGGATTGGATTACCTAGCCAATGTAGCCAAACGTATTGGCGCCACAGAGGCCTACTCCATTATTGACGAGGCCCGGTCAATCAGCAGGTCGCAGGAATCCTATGGTGCAGACCTGACCACGGCTCTGGTGAAGAATTATACCCGAGAGCGGTATGGCGAGGAGTCCCCGGAGACTATCCGCAAAACCATCAGCGATTTCAATAGTTATGTCACCCAACACGGTGCAGCCGGCGTCAACAATATGCGTGACATTGTCAGTGGCTTTGTCAGCGGGCACGGATACGGCTGGGGCAGTACCCAAGCAGAGGTGCAAGGAACCATTCACAACACCCGGAATCGGATCCATGACCAAGGGTTGATGAAAGGCTTTGTCGATCAATCGGCCGGATCAGTGCGCTCCAACACCGGTGGCATTACCGAGGGAAGCATTCAACCTCCTGAAAGTCCCCTACCGTTGCAAAAACCGGATGGGACACGAATCATAACCGATGCGGATAATCTGAGGAGTGTCAATCGGCATGAGGAATCAGGGCAGGGCCGAATCCGTACTGATGCAAAAGGGATGGCCAGCGAGGGGATCGGCAAGGTGTTTAAAGGGGTGGTGGATAGCCAGGGGAATCGGCCGACGTCAGAGGGATATTTTCAGGCGCCACCAGAGAATAAATTAGCTCCGGGTGAAGGAAACCCAGGAGCCGTGGTGGAAATACACAGAAGGAATTAGAAAAGGCCAGCTAAACCCGCAACAGGTTAGTTTACCTGTCTTTATGATAGATATTTCCTGGGTTGAAGTCCCACGTAGGACAGAATTCGGGCTCTTCCTTGATAGGCGACAATGCCTCCACGTCGCTGCAAGGCTGCCACGACTCCACGACTTTTGCCACCAACTCACTTGCAGAAAAAGGCCGCAACGGCACCGACTCATCCATCAATCGGCCACAAGACTGGCACATCGCACTGTCTTCGGACTCGTACCCACAGTGGGGGCAGATGGTAGTCCAATTGGTCTGGTCAGACATGGCTGGTCTCCGAAGTCCTGGGGAGTTGGGATGATCAATACCGGTTCGTGTGCGAGAGAATAGGTTTCAGGCTAACCCTTATCATGTTTTCTGGAAAAGTCAAATCATCGGAAATAGCCTTGCATATGATAGATACGAGGATTGAGGTGGATCAAAAAGAACGAAAGCCCTTTGCATTGTTTCCGCTCCTGGCCAGTTTTCTGCTCATCTTCGCGTCGAGTTGCACTCTACCGATCACCGCCGGGGCAACCGTTGCTGCCTATATGGATGTTCAAGGGAACCTTCATTATGTGCGGGGCAAGAGCAATCGAACGAACAGGAAGATAGCAATCAACCGACCTGTCCCACGATCAACGGGAAATTTTTCCTCTCAAACAATCAACGCCTTCATCTATGCAGCCGCCAGCGAAAACGGCATTGACCCCTTGCTGATCAAGGCCATCATTAAGGCTGAATCGAATTTTGACCCAACCGCCGTTTCGCCAAAGGGCGCCCAGGGCCTGATGCAACTCATGCCGGCGACAGCGAGAGATCTCCAGGTCACAGACCCCTTTGATCCGCAGGAAAATATCACCGGCGGCACCAAATACCTGCGTTACCTACTCGACAGTTATAGATGGGATGTAGAACTCAGCCTCGCCGCATACAATGCTGGCCCGGGTAATGTTAAAGGCGCTGTCCCAAATATCAACGAGACACGGACCTATGTTGCCAAGGTGTTGAAAAATTATGACTCCTATCGAGTCGACAACTGATCCGCAGTAATCCCCAAACAATTACCAGCCCTCCACACTGAACCTGCCTCCTTCTCCCCCCTTTCACAAAAGGGCTCTCTGCTCGGAGCATGGCTCCGGAAAATCGTGATTGATTGCCCTGAAGAGCCTGGGAATAAAGACAAACTCAAACGAAAAGCTGATGCAGAAGGATGAGAATATCTTTCTGCATCGTTTGTTTGCCATCGTGCTGTTTTTCAAATAATTCTTGTCATTTATTCCTGTGGCACTATAAAGAATTGGATAATTTCTTGATGAGCAACTGCGCATTTTTCCCGAGGTCATTGTGATGCAATCTCGTGCGCCAAAGAGGTAAAACAAATTTAGAGAAAAATTACACACAGTTATTTTGGAAGATATAGCATTCGTTCACTATCAATCGAAATATTTTGCTTATGAGTTAACGAAGCGCTATCCGCCTGACAGCGTCGAGAAGCTCACCGGCGCGGTGGCGAGTGCTCAGGTCGATCTCAACCCGCATCAGGTCGATGCGGCTCTCTTTGCCTTTCAATCACCGTTGTCGAAAGGGGCCTTATTGGCAGACGAGGTTGGCCTGGGCAAAACCATCGAAGCCGGCCTTGTCCTTTCGCAAAAATGGGCCGAACGCAGGCGGCGCATCCTGATCATCACCCCTTCCAACCTTCGCAAGCAATGGTTTCAGGAGCTTGCCGAAAAATTCTTTCTTCCCTGCCGCATTCTTGAGGCCAAGTCCTACAACGCCGCCATGAAGCGGGGACAGCTTCGGCCGTTTGAGGCGCCGGAAATCGTCATCTGTTCCTATCAGTTCGCCAAGAGTAAGGCCAGGGAGGTCCAGGCTATTGCTTGGGATTTGGTAGTGATCGACGAGGCGCACCGGTTGCGTAACGTCTATAAACCGTCGAATGTCATCGCCAACACGCTCAAAGTTGCATTGGCCGGCAAGGACAAGCTACTACTCACCGCCACGCCCCTGCAGAACTCCCTGCTGGAGCTGTTTGGACTGGTCAGCTTTATCGATGAGCACACCTTCGGCGACCTGAAAAGTTTCCGCGAACAGTTTGCCAATCTCAATCAGGAACAGGTATTCGAGACGCTCAAGGCACGGCTCAAACCCGTTTGTCATCGCACCTTGCGTCGGCAGGTCACGGCCTATATACCCTTCACCAAACGCTTGCCTCTCGTGGAAGAGTTCACCCCGGAGGAAAGCGAGGATCGGCTGTATCATTTGGTCTCCGAGTACCTGCAACGAGAAAATCTGCAAGCACTGCCCACCGGCCAGCGGTCCCTGATGACCTTGGTGCTGCGCAAGCTTCTGGCTTCGTCTACCTTTGCCATCGCCGGGGCGCTCACCTCCATTTCCAATCGGCTCAAGGCCAAGCTCCATCAACAGGAACCGGCCCGGGCTTTGGAGGAGGAACTGGATGAAGACTACGAAGCGTTGGATGAAACCATCGAGGAATGGAGTAACGGCGAATCCGTTGAAACGCTGACTGAGACGGATCGAGCCGCCATTGAACAGGAAATCGCCGATCTCGATGCCTTCGCCGCCCTGGCCACCTCCATCGAGCACAACGCCAAAGGTAAAGCCCTGCTCAAAGCACTGGACATTGCCTTTGTTAAGGCACGCGAATTCGGCAGTGCAGAGAAGGCAATTATCTTCACTGAATCACGACGTACCCAAGACTACCTGTTGCGGCTGCTGAGCGACAGTCCTTGGCACGAAGGTGTTGTTCTCTTCAACGGCAGCAATACTGATGAATCATCGCGGCACCTCCTGGCCGAGTGGCTGGATCGACACCAGGGCAGCGACCGGGTCACCGGTTCCCGCACCGCCGACATGCGTTCAGCACTGGTGGATTATTTCAGGGAGCAAGGCCGCATCATGATCGCCACCGAGGCTGGCGCCGAGGGGATCAATCTCCAGTTCTGTTCTCTGGTGGTGAACTATGACCTGCCCTGGAACCCGCAGCGCATCGAACAGCGTATTGGCCGCTGTCATCGGTATGGCCAGAAGCATGATGTTGTGGTGGTCAACTTCCTCAATCGCAAGAATGCCGCCGATCAGCGCGTCTATGAACTCTTGGCCCAGAAATTCCAGCTCTTTGAAGGCGTGTTCGGCGCCAGTGACGAGATCTTAGGCGCTATCGAATCGGGAGTGGATTTCGAAAAGCGGATAGTTGCCATCTACCAAAATTGCCGCAGACCGGAAAACATCGAAAGCGCCTTCAATCAACTCCAGCTTGAGCTCAGCCTGGAGATCAATGCATCCATGACCAGCACCCGGCAGAAGCTCTTGGAACATTTCGATGATGAAGTGCGCGAGAAACTTAAAGTTCG
>Ga0074193_1003426_pt1 | contig 11667 bp, 4 predicted proteins | sample EPASupsiteHSE605_FD_64523 | JGI IMG/M metagenome (GOLD analysis project Ga0074193, IMG submission 64523) | Bioremediated contaminated groundwater from EPA Superfund site, New Mexico - Sample HSE6-05 | ecosystem: Environmental > Aquatic > Deep subsurface > Groundwater > Contaminated ...
CTTGCTTGCATAAGTGCTGTTAGTGATGCGAATAGTTTCATTGGTTGAGATATTGTACATATAAGCGTCACTTGACCATTTTTCTCCTTCTCTGTATGTTTTTTCCAACACTATTCTATCATCATATACATTTGGACAGGTCGAATTACTATCAAAAGTAATTTGGCGTGTTTCATGCTTAGCAATATCTCGCATATAGACATCCTTTAAATTCATTAATCCGTTTTAGTTTCCAATTGTGTTCTACCCACACAACAATATTTTCGTAAATTTTGCCATCACCTGCTCTACCAGTTCTGTTGATGTCACTTACTCTTTTTGTGGGTATGTCGTATATGGAAATATTTGTACTATATCCGCCTGGATTTACCTGATTTGACCGGCTCCATACAATCTTATCCCCGTAAATAGAAGCACCGTGGGTTGCATGCTCATACAGAGTTAGCTGAATTTCTTCACTGGTGCTAAGGTTGTATAAGTACAAACTGTTATACTGATATGTTGATAATAGGCATACTGGCCGTCAACCGATTTTGACCTTACATACACAAGATTATCACCATAAATCGCTGGTGTACTCGCATTAACGATTTCAATTTCTTTGCCGGCGTTTGCTACTGATGTAAAGTTTATGAGAAAAATCAAAGCAAATGCTATATGTATGATTTTGTTCTCCACATAATCCCCACAAGTAGATATAATACTGAAAACCTACATCAACATTGCTAATCATTGGCAAAATAGGGGAAAAGAAGAAGAGCGAATATTGGAAACTACTTCCTTTTTCAGTATCCGGTTATCGCTTTCCGGATAGGTCTATATCAGACAGGCATTATTTGCAATTATTTAATTTCAACTATCAGTTACTGGTCATTTTTTCATTTTTAATTCAAATGAACTTAAATTAGCAGTTTTGTTTTCGATAACTCTAACTTATTGTCCTATTTCGAGTATCCAGCCTTCAAGTATTCAACCACTTACAGTTTAAAACTTAAAGAGAATGTTTAAAAAATATTAGAATGTAATAAGTATTGATATTTTTTTAAATGTTGAGTGGTGAAGGAAAATAAATGAAAAATTATAGAAAACCGCATTCAATAACTTTAGCTTCAAAAGCCTTAGTTTTTGTGTTTTTGATTTTAATTTTTATTTCATCCGTGGCGTCAGCGTCACAGGTAGCGACACAGGTGACGAGGATCGGTAACGGATCTGATCCTGCTATTTATGGCAGCAAAGTTGTATGGACAGACAGCGGTGTTATTCATGTTTATGACTTGACATCGAAAACAGATACCACAGTTAGCTCTTCTGCCGCATCTCATCCAGCTATTTACGGAGACAAATTAGTTTGGCATGATGAAAGCAGTGGAGTGCCAAGACTAACGGTTTATGACATACCTTCAAGTGATCGTTCGTATATCACACAGGATGTAGACAACCGCAGTATTCCTGCTATTTATGGCAATAGAATCGTTTGGAGTGCAAACTACAACGAATCAAGTTACAATTATAGCATATATATGCGGGACATATCTACCTCAACACAAGCCTGGGTAGCAGAAGGAGAAAGTCCGGATATATATGATACAAAAATAGTGTACTCTGCCAGTGGCAGGGATATAAGAGATATCTTTATGTATGATATCACAACCAAGAAAATTGAATTAATAAGCCCATACTCTAGCGACCTGAGTAACCCGCTTATATATGGTAATAGAGTGATATGGTCAAACTTCTATTCCAGAGATGGATTTATTCAAATGTATGATCTTGTTACTAAAAACGCGATAGATGTTACCAGTGATAATACAGGTAATACCTTACCTGAATATGCAGGTTCGTATACTGATGCTGGAGACGATACCGGTACTCATATTGACATAAACGGGGACAAAATCGTATATTCAAAATCTGGCAATGACCAATTTGGTTATGCGGGTGTATACGTTTATGATATTCCTTCCGCAAAAAGCACTCCAGTATATATTTACCCAATAGAGACTTACACGACACCTGATATCTACAATAGTACGATTGTATGGGGAATAGGAGATAACTATGGTGTGGGTATTGCCAATGATAATGGCATCTATATGAGTGATCTTTCTGCCACAAACACCTTGCCACCAGTAGCTGAATTTACCGCCAACGTAACTTCTGGAACTATACCTTTAGTTGTGCAATTTACTGATATTAGCACTGGTGGGGTACCTACTTCCTGGTATTGGGATTTCGGTGATGGTATCAATTCAAAGCATGCCACGAATGCAACCCGCACGTTTCCAAACCCAGGGGTATATAACATTACTTTAACGGTTGCAAATGGAGCAGGCAATAGTACGGTAACGAAATCTAATTATATTACTGTAACTCCTCCACAAGCACCAGTGGTAAATTTCTCGACTAATGTTACCTCTGGAACAGCACCTCTAACGGTGTTATTCGCTGATACCAGCACTGGAGAACCTACATCCTGGTATTGGGATTTCGGTGACGGTAACAACTCAAAAGATTCGGTTGCAGTTAACAAATTTACGAAACCAGGAAATTATACAATCAGTCTGACTGTGGGAAACAACGTAGGGAACAGTACACTGACAAAGCCGGGTTACATAGTTGTTACTGATCCGAATGCTCCGGTTGCAAACTTCAGTGCCAATGTAACAAGCGGCTATGCTCCTCTTTGGGTTCTGCTTACCGACCTGTCACAAAACGCAACCTCAAGGAACTGGGATATCAGGAATGACGGAACTGTAGATTCTACGGACCCGATCATTATTTGTGTGTTCACTGACCCCGGAACCTATCCTGTTAGCTTAACTGCAATAAATGAAAATGGCACTTCCGTGGCAAAACCTATTACAATAACTGTCACGCAAAAAAGCAGTTCAGACGATGACGATGATGATGGACATAGCCACAAGAGTGGAGGCGGTGGAGGTGGCGGTTCCCCTGAACCTCAAACTAATGTCCAGGTCAAGGAACTTTCAAAGGCACAGGTTACAAACGGAAAGCCTGTAGTATTTGATTTTACAAACAATGCAACCTGTGTTGTGTACGTTAGCTTTGATGCAAAGAAGACTGCAGGTAAGATCACAACCATTGCTGAGCAGCTCAAAGTAAAATCCACTCTTACTTCAGTACTGGACTCGGGTGAGGTTTATAAGTACTTCAACCTCTGGGTAGGAAACAGTGGATTTGCAAGCGAAAAGAACATTGGAAACCCTGTAGTGTGCTTCAAGGTTGAAAAAACCTGGCTGCAGGATAAGAAGATAGACCAGAGTTCAATTACTCTAAACAGGTACAGCGACAAAAAATGGTCACAGCTGCCTGTGAAATTATTAAAGGAAGATAATAAATATCTGTACTTTACGGCAGAAACACCGGGATTCTCGTTCTTTGCAATAACAGGAAAAGCTGTAGAGAAAGAAAAGGTAGCTGAAACAAAGCCTTCAACCAACACTTCGAAACTTGAGAAGAACAATACAGCAGCAGAAAACAAAACCGAACAGAAAACCGAACAAAAAGCAGAACAGGAAGCAGGAAAGAGTAAAATCTCAAGCATACCCGGATTTGAAGCGCTTTATGTAGTAGTTTGCCTTTTCATGGTACTCCTGCATAAAAGAAAATAAAAGGACAGTTAAAAAAGAGAAACAAAGGTTAAAAGATGAAGTAAAGACCAAGAGATGAAATAAAGATCAAGAAAGAAATAAAGACTAAAAACGAAAATTAAAACAAGGTAAATACAAAAAAATAAAGTAAAAATTAGAATGTAAAATTAAATATAGGAAAAGACAGGACGAAGGCATTAAACCTTCATTTTTCTTTTCCCTTCCTTATTTCTCCATTTTTTCCCTTCCTTATTTCTCCATTTTTCTTTTGCCTTCCTTATTTCTCTATTTTCTTTTTTTGATTTATTGAGTTTGGACAGTCTCTTTCACGCATTAGGTTTATTTTTTACGTAGAAGCAGATAACCTCCCAGATTGCACAGAAAGTCGATCAGGCACATAAGAAAAGAAAAAGTCTCTAGTTTATTTTCCTAAGATGACTATTGATTGGCTTTTACCATATATTTTTATTTCTTTATTTTGATATTATTCTGATCCAATATATTTATATGGATTAATGTTTAAAATCTCAGGTATTAATAAAAAATTAAATAATAATTTATATGAAAAGTGGGGGATTTAAATAAACAGATTTGTCGCTTTAGCAGTAGCTATTCTTATTTTTACTTTTGGTTCGAGTATCGGTACGTCGGCTGAGCTCACGGTTCAGCCAGGGGAATCAATACAATCCGCAGTAAATAATGCAACTGCCGGAGATGAAATAGTTGTAAGTCCAGGAAATTACAATGAGAATGTCGTAATAACGAAAGACGATATAGTAATAAGGTCAGGTTCTGGAAATTTTGAAGACACCGTAATTACGGCCAATGATAACGCAACAAATGTGTTCTCTATAGATGCGGATAAAGTAACAATTACGGGACTGACTATCAAGGGAGCTGGATTGGATAGGTCAGGAATCTATCTATCGGGGTCCAATAACTGTACCATAGACAATAACAGACTCGTTAATAATGCCCTGGGAATATATGTACAGTATTCAATGTACAATAGTATCCTTAACAATACAGTGGAACAGGGTAAGAGAGCTGTTAATATTGAGAGGTCACACTATAACATAATCACAAATAATGATGTTTCAAACCAGAGGTTTGGAATTTATGTCACTGCCTCTGAAGGAAACAAAATTTCGGAAAATAAGGCAAATATGAACTCTAACCACGGTATTGTCCTGGAAAACTGCAACAATACCAGGCTGGAAAACAATACCGTAAATGCAAATGGCGGTTCCGGTGTCCATATAGTATATTCAAACGGTAATACCCTGATAGGTAATGCAGCAGATTCAAACGTAGGTTATGGTATTTCTCTTACTGATTCAGGTAACAGCAGTATTGAAAATAATACAGCGGTCAACAGCACTCGGGCTATCTTACTTTTAAGATCGGGTGAAAGTACGGTTCTGAATAATCTCGCTTCAAACAGTGCGTTCGGTATCCGGATTTCGTCAGGAATGAACAGCAATATCTCAGGAAATGAGGTCTCAAATAATAATAACTCAGGTATTTCTTTACTAAACTCTGTTAACTGTACAGTCAGTGAAAATGTACTGTCAAATAATACTATAGGAGTTGATCTGGAGTTATCCAACAATACCGTTGTTCTTAACAACAGCCTCAAGGAAGGTGGCAGGGGGATCAGCCTGAGGGATTCGAGTTACAACCTGGTGTCAAACAATACAGCTTTAAACAACAGGTATGGAATGTATATCATGCGTTCGCAGTGGAATACATTGTTTAATAATACTGTAAGTACAAGCGTTAACCACGGCATTGTGCTGGCAAATTCCACTGATAACACCTTTACAAACAATACTTTTAATTCAAACGGAGGTCACGGGGCTTATTTGACCAATTCCAGTGTCAATACCTTTGAGAATAATATAGCTTCAGGTAACAGCAGAGGCATTTATCTGATATCGTCCAGTGGTAACAAAATCCTGAACAATAAAGTTCTGGATAACAGGGAATATGCAGTCCTGCTATCGTACTGCACGGATAATAACGTTTCCGGAAATGAAGCTTCCAATAGCGGCCGTGGAATTCACCTGAGCACTTCCCAGAATAATGTTATCTCAAGAAATATCATTGCTATGAACAGCGTCTCAGGCATTTTCATGAGCTCTACAAGTAATGGCAATACGGTCTTTGATAATTACCTTAATAACGTTATTAATTCAGACATTAAAGGAGGAAGTGAAGGGAATGTTTTGAACGTGACAAAAACTGCTGGCACCAATATTGTTGGCGGACCATCCATAGGAGGTAACTTCTGGGCAAAACCCGATGGCTCCGGATTTTCTCAGACTGCAACCGATGCGGACGGAGATGGAATTGCTGATGCTGCGTACAAACTTCCAGGCAATAATTATTCGGACTTCCTGCCTCTTGTAAATGGCTCTGAACCCAAACAGTCTGTAAAGCCTCAAGTAAACTTGAATACTACCAGTACTGAAATAACCGGTACCGAGACAACTGCCAATGAAACAAAAACTATAGCAAACGAGACCACTGCCAACGAAACAGATAAGGCAGAAGCTAATAAAATGGAAAACCAGACTGAGGTAAGTAAGAGCGAAAATGAGACTGAAGTAAACGTGTCGGAAACAAATACAACAGAATCGGCCGATGACAGTGAAATAAACACTGGCACAGATGAAACGGAAGATGCCGAGTAACTTGATTGAATGAGCCTGAGTAGAGTCCAAAGGATAAAAGCGCAGGCTAAAACTTCTGGATGAGGACTTGATCCTTCATCCTATCTTTACTATTTTTGCTTTATTTAACTAACTGCTGTTGGACTGGCTTTGACGTATCTTTTTCTTTTATAGAGAGCTTGATAGTAAACTCTGTTCCGTTATTCCTTTTCATTTCAAGTTCTCAGTCCAGCTGGTCAATAAGGGAAGTTATAAGCTGCATACCAAGAGTATCAAGCACCTCAATATCAATGTCTTCAGGTATGCCCACTCCGTTAATCGTGTATAAGAACCATAGATATTATTCTAATCCTGGCTTTCCCTGAAGGCTTCCAAGACTTCAGAATCTCAAATACACTCTTTATCTGAACTTGTCAGCCTGTAAATCCAGCAGTGAAGAGATTATCTGTAAATTATTTTTTATCCTATGGTGAATTTTCTTTTTACGAGCAATTTCGACTTTTACCAGGGCTTCTTCTGCCTGTTTGTCCGGTGACATCTATAATATTTATGCTTGTCTTTATACCACCGTCTGTGCCTGTGAAGAGGTGCGAGGAGATGCCACCGATAAAAGTTGATCCATCCTTTATGTCGCCAATAAAAGTTGGTCCATCCTTTAATACTTACAAGCAATTCATCCGAACAAATCTGCTTTGACATCTAAGAGTTTCACGAATATTTTTGTGATCAGACTTGATTGATTACTTCTATAGTTCAGAAAAATAACTTTGAATCTTGAGTTAGGCGCACGAGAATTTTATCTATAAATTATATATAACTGTTATACAATTATTCTCTCATACTAATTTAAAGACTTCTTATAGGAATATAAAAATTCAACTAGGAAGCAGGTAAAGATCAGAATAATCCCTGTGAAAAGAACTGAAGCTTCCAGGAAAAATCAGAAAAAAAGCAGGGGAAACAATGTCAGAGAATAAGGAAAAAAAGGGAATAATAGAATCGTATGAAATAATTCTCTGGATAGTAATTATTGGTGTACTGTACGTAGTCAGCCGCAGTAATTACCTCTTTTTCCATTCCCTGGCAGAAATGTTCAGCATTTTTGTAGTGTATGTAGTTTTCCTCATAGTATTTAAATCAAGAATACGGCTTGAGAATCGGTCTCTTTTATTTCTGGGGATTGCTTACTTTTTTGTTGCAAGTATTGATCTCATGCATACATTTGCTTTTAAGGGAATGGGAATATTTCCTAAGTTTGATGCAAACCTTCCAACCCAGTTATGGATAGCAGCAAGGTATATGGAAAGTATTTCCCTTCTTGTAGCTCCATTGCTTCTAGTCGACTCTCGCTCAGGAATCAAAAAAAATATGTTGAACCCATAGATAAGGAAAAATTCTTCTGGCAAATTTTTTTCCTGTATGCCGGAGTCACAGCTGCCTGTCTGCTGTCAACCTTTGTTTTCAGAAATTTTCCTGATAGTTATATAGAAGGTTCAGGGCTTACTCCGTTTAAAATAATGAGTGAATATTTTATCTGTACTATTCTTCTCTTTTCACTCGTTATCCTTTACAAAAGAAAAGACAGGTTCGAGGAACGTATTTTCAGGTTGATTGCAGCATCAATAGTGATAACAATTTTCGAAGAGCTGGCCTTCACCCTTTATGTAGATGTGTACGGATTTTTCAATCTCATGGGGCATTTTTTTCAAGATTCTGTCTTTTTACCTGATTTATAAAGCAATAATTGAGACAGGATTTGATCATCCCTATACTCTTCTCTTCAGGGAGCTTAAACAAAGCGAAGAAGCGTTAAGACAAGAAACAACCTTTCTCAGGGTTGATCAGGGCCAAATTTACAATATGCTTGGTGTAAGTAAACCTGAATCCAGAAGTAGACCTTCAGGATCTGGAACAGAAAAAGATCACCAGGTACCTGTGCAGAATATATATGGGCTTATAGGGCTTAACTTAAACGAAAATTTTGAACCAACGTCTATGGATGGAACTGTAGAGGAGATTACAGGTTACACTAAAGAAGATTTCCTTTCCAGTAAGGTAAAGTGGACAGAAATAGTAGTGCCTGAAGATCAGCCTTTGCTTTCCGAAAAAATGACAGAAACAATGTCTAACCCAGATACCTCTATTGAACTGGAGTACCGGATAAAAAATAAAGATGGAGAAATAATATGGATTTGGGAAATTCTTCAGAAACTTCCGGCAGAATCCAGAGGCTCAGAGAAAATACAGGCTATTGTCCGTGATATTACTGAGCAAAAGAGAGCAGAAGAGATGTTAAGACTAAAATTGGAAGAACTTACCCACTCAAATGAGGAATTGGAACAATTTGCTTACATAGCATCTCACGACTTACAGGAACCCCTGAGAATGGTAGCAAGTTATTTACAGCTTTTACAGAGGAAATATCAGGGAAATCTTGACGAAAAAGCTGATAAATACATCTATTTTGCAGTTGACGGAGCTACCCGTATGCAGGATTTGATAAACGACCTTTTAGAGTTCTCTCGAGTGACTACAAGAGCAAGAGAACCCGAACCTACGGATAGTGAAGTCATTTTGAATCGGGTACTTTCCGATTTGGAACTGTTCATTAAAGAGAATAAAGCTACCGTCTCGTATGACCCTTTACCTGAGGTAATTGTGGATAATACTCAGTTAGCTCAGGTGCTTCAAAATCTGATCGTTAACGGAATAAAGTTCCACAGTGAAAAGGCACCAAAAATCCATATTTCTGCAAAGAGAATTTCTGCAGAGAATAAAGCGAGTGAATGGTTGTTTTCGGTACAGGATAATGGAATTGGAATTGATCCACAATATTCTAACAAAATCTTTGAGGTATTTAAAAGATTAAATAAAAAAGAGGAATATCCTGGAACAGGAATAGGGCTTGCAATTTGTAAGAAAATTGTAGAGAGGCATGGAGGGCGCATATGGGTAGAGTCAGAATTAGACAAAGGTTCAACTTTTTACTTTACCTTGCCTGTCAACTCTTGAGAAGCATCAAAAACTAACTCTTAATGCACATATTCATTTGTATTCTGTTAGTGAATGTGGATTGTACAACTGCTGCAGTAAAAGTTAGAAATAGTATTTAAGGGACATACATCCACTGAGTAACAGAGGACAACTTTTTACATTCAATAAATCTCATACATATTCTGGTAATTCCCGAATTCTGAATGTTAAGTTTTGCAGTCCTTTTTTCGGATAGATAACCTTCCCAAAGCTTTATGACAACGGAAAGCCGGACACTAGCCGGATACTTAATGACTTTGGAAATGGTGTTAGTTTTTATGTTACTCTATGTTTTCCCCATTTTACTTTACTTAATAAGATGGTTTACTTAATAAGATGCCCACATAATCAATATATTTATATTGTTTGTGCATGTCTCCTAATTTATTGAAAAAGTCTCAGCATAGTTCTACTTTTATATGGGGAATGAAAATGAAAAAATCAACCATTCTGCTAATGTCCATGCTAATTTTTTCATTAGTCTCGGGAATTGCGGCGGCTAAGGAGATTTCCGTTAATTCAACGAGTTCGATACATAACGCAGTAAATAGTGCAGCCTCGGGAGACACGATAATCGTGAAACCCGGAATATATAACGAGAATATCAAAGTTACTACGCCAAATCTTATAATAAAGTCAGAATCCGGAAATCCTGAAAATACAATAATTAAAGCTATCCCAAATACAAGTGTTTTCAATGTTGCAGCAAGTAATACGACAATTAGCGGATTCAGGATTGAATCCGGAGAAACAGGAATCTATCTGGCCAGTTGCAGTGATTGTACAATTACTGATAATGAGTTTTCGGACAATAGGTATGGAATATCTCTGATCAGCTCAAGTAACAACAAAATCTTGGGAAATAGAGTAAACTCGAACAAAATGTTTGGAATTCATCTCGACAGTTCTGAAGAAAATACCCTGTTAAACAACACTATAAGTTCGAATGTAAGAGGCATTGACTCTTTAATCTCAAACAATAACAAAATTTTGGACAATATTGTTTTGAATAATAGTCAATATGGAATGTGGATTTCTCAATCTAACGATAACAATATTTCCGGAAACACAGTTGAAGAGTGCGGTAATGGCCAGGCCGGTAGTGGGGGTATACATCAAGATTCTTCCAGCAGAAACATAATCTCCGGAAATATTGTCGCTTTTAATAAAGGCTACGGCCTTTTTGAATGCCCTGCTTGCCACAATAACCGTGCGTATAATAATTACATAAATAATGATCGTAACGCAAACATCAAGACGGGAGATACTATTTGGAATATAGAAAAAACCAGTGGAAGAAACATTGTCGGTGGACAATATATAGGAGGCAATTTCTGGGGAACACCTGATGGCACCGGATTTTCTCAAACAACAGCCGATAAAGACGAAGATAAGGATGGGATTATTGATTCTTCGTATATTGACAGCTCAAATAATATTATAGATAACCTGCCTCTTGTACTTATTTCGAATCCGCAACTACCAACCCTGCCTATTGCAGATTTCAATGCAACTGTAACCAGCGGTTATGCTCCTCTTGAGGTTCGGTTTACTGATCGGTCACAAAACGCGGTTTCAAGAAGCTGGGATATTAACAACGATGGAACCGTAGATAATACCAGTGAAAGCTTTGTCTATGTATACCGGAATCCAGGAAATTATACCGCTAAACTTACAGTGAGTAACGAGAACGGCACTGCCTCAAAAACTCAGGAAATATTTGTCAATAAGGTTACAATTCCTCCTGTTGCAGACTTCAGTGCCAATGTAACAAGCGGCTATGCTCCCCTTTCAGTTCTGTTCATTAACCAGTCGCAAAACGCAGTTTCTTGTAGCTGGGATTTTGAAAATGACGGACAGATAGATTCCACCGAGAAAAATCCGGTTCACACGTATAATACTCCAGGAAATTATACTGCTAAACTTACAGTAAGCAATGAGGACGGTAACTCTTCAAAAACTCAGAACATAAATGTCACCAGGTTTACAGTCCTTCCTGTTGCAGACTTCAGTGCCAATGTAACAAGTGGTTATGCTCCCCTTTCAGTCCTGTTCACTGACAAATCGCAAAATGCAACCTCAAGGAACTGGGATATAGCTAATGACGGAACTGTGGAGTCTACAAATGCAAGCTTTGTTTATGTGTTCACTAACCCCGGAACCTATCCTGTTAGCTTAACTGCGATAAATGAAAACGGTACTTCCGTGGCAAAAACTGTTACAATAACTGTCACGCAAGAAAGCAGTTCAGATGATGATGACGATGATGACAGAGGCGGCCACAGTAGTGGCGGTGGTAGCGGTGGTGGTGGAGGCGTTGGCTCCCCTGAACCTCAAACTAATGTCCA
>Ga0074193_1003428_pt1 | contig 11660 bp, 8 predicted proteins | sample EPASupsiteHSE605_FD_64523 | JGI IMG/M metagenome (GOLD analysis project Ga0074193, IMG submission 64523) | Bioremediated contaminated groundwater from EPA Superfund site, New Mexico - Sample HSE6-05 | ecosystem: Environmental > Aquatic > Deep subsurface > Groundwater > Contaminated ...
CCCGCCTATGCTCGGATATCCAACGGAAAAAAGAGCCGCAAAAATAACGACCAGAAAAAAGACTGCTCCGGAAATATTTTTTGATTCCTTGCAATAACTCATGATCCGATAAACCGAGTAGCCAAATAAAATACTGAGAACCAAAACAAATGGAGGGGAAAATTTCGTCCAAGGTTCGCGAAACGCTTTGAAAAAGTCGAAATTCTCAAAAAGATATTTAAATAAATCTCCCACGGGCGCCAAAGTTCCTTTTATAAGAAACATAAACACCACCACCATTGAAAACAAGAAAAGAACATTCCTGTTTTTTTTGAGATAGAATATAGAGAAAATAGCTACGAGAACTAGAAAATATGAGAAAAAAACGACCATTGGATTATCATAAAACATTTTTTCATAAGTATTCAGCGGGTTGCCCGCGAACGCCCAACCGCCCAGCGTCCTGAAAACGTCAAAAAGCGAAGTGGTTTCAAATATCTTTTCGCCCAAAGAAGCCACCACCCCCTCTGTACCCCTCAGAAATAAGGCATAAAGAGTAGACCAGATATGATAAAGATTAAAAAGTCCAAAGGCGCCGAAAGATTCCACAAAAAAGATCAATTTATTTTTGAGATTTTTATTCCCTTCTTCATAAAGCGAAAATAACAAATAAAAAATCGGCAAAAGCAAAAAGACTAGGGCGTTAGGCGGGCTAGCGAAAACCGGCGCCGCCAAAAGAGTTGCAAAGCCGAAAAGAGCCGCGTAAAAAAAACGCTCCCTGTCGGAAACGCTTTGGACTCCTCTTATAAAAAAAGCCAGAGCCAAAGGAAGAAAAGTGTGCGTATAGATTATAGCGATTGTTAGCGGAATAAAGACTGTAAATGGGTTAAGAAAATAGAAAATAGCGGAAAAGGCGCCAATAACCCTATAGTTTTTTGGGAAAAATACTTTAGATAGATAATATATCGAGACACAGCCGATGAACCACATCGACCAAAGCCAGGACTTTTCTATCGCCGGATTGCCCAATCCTAAATTCTTAAAAAACCACCAGAAAAAGCCGAAAGGGAAAATTCTTGGCAAATAATTATTAAAACCGTCAAAATATCCGGCGTTATTCCAAGCGCTAAACTCAAAATAAGAGCCCGGATTCAAAAATATTATATCATCCCCGCCGGCGATGAACCGATCAAAAGAAGTCCAGAAAACCGGAATCAGTGAAAAAACAGCAAAAAAAACTATCGCGTAATGTTTTTTGATAAAATTTATCATCTCTTTTCTAGAATATAATAAACTTCAGCCGCTCCACCGACCCAATAACACCAAAACCTTTCAAAAATTTCCGGATTAAGTTCGATGAAAAACTGAACCGTTCCTACCAACCCCTTCACGATAAAGCCGTACCTTTTTTTCTCCCAATGCGGAAACCAAGTGTTAAATTTGTACCAATTATAAGGATAGGTCAAAAAATATTTGATTCTCTTTTTAACAACCCTAAACCGGATATCCGAATAATAACTCCGGCCGTTGGAATCCTCAAAAATATCAAAAGAGCCGAAAGCATAACCCCTTTTGTGGGTAAATTCTCCCCAAGTGTACATACTGCTGAAATGAGGAACTCTGATGTAGCATCTTCCGCCCGGCTTCAATATCCTATAAATTTCCCTAACCACGCCCAGATGATCGGTTATGTGCTCCAAAACAAAGTACATATGAACCTCGTCCGCCGAACCGCTTTCGATGGGGTATGGGAATTTTTCAAAATCAAAAACCACATCCACGTTGGGAAGTTCTATGTGATCGACATTAATCGCCCCTTCCATCTTGGTGGTTCCGCAACCGAAATTAAAAACTTTTTTACCGCTCGAAGTCATCGAATTAATTTTTCTTCCAGTATTTTTAATAATTTATTTTTGTCGTTTTCCCTCGCCCACTCAACGCATTTTTTTTGAACTCGCGCGTATAATCCCTTGTCATTCAAGAGCGCTGTTATCCTCTCCGCCGCTTCTTCGGGATTTCTGACAATGAATCCCGCGCCGGATTTTTCCATTTCAATATCGGTTGCGCTGTTCCCGTCCGACACGGTTGGAATTCCATAAAGGGCGTATTCTCTCATTTTAAGGGAATCCCCGAATTTTGTATAGTACTGGCAACTCTCCTCATAGAAACTCAGCCCCACCGATGATTTTAAATAATATCCTTCCAGCTCTCTCGGATTAAGAAAACCGGCAAATGCTACATTTTCCCCCAAGGAAAGCCTCTCTATCCGGCTTTTTATTTTACTCACATATTTTTTATCTTCCTCAAGTCCTCCCATTATATATAGTTTTACCGAGGGGAAAATCTTTTTTAAAATATCCAGAATATCCAAAACTTTTTCGTAGTCATATTTTTCTATCACCGCCCCTCCGGTGAAAATCAAGGAGAAAGGTTCTTTTCGTGAAATATCCGCTTCCTTGAACACTGGAGAATTCGGCACATAAATCAACTTACCCGGATCGCATCCGTTTTTTATTATTTCCTCTTTTGTCAGAAGCGAAACTACTCCGATCAAATCAAAAGTTTTAAAGGTAGCCTTAAAAAGTATCTTATAAATCAGATTCAATATGAAATTTCCGAACCTATCGAGAGAAAAATCGACACAATGAAAATACCGCTTGGGGAAAAAACTTCCCAGGATTATCCCCGTAAGATTATTCAGCGGATCAGAAGAAAATAATATAGAATCTTTCTTAACTCTTTTTTTCAAAAAACGGACATTGAAGATAACTTCTTTGATCCAGCTTATTATCTTATTCTTAGACCGTATATCTTTTCTTAGTAATTCTTCCTGGGAGCCGTTTTTCCAAAAAGTCGCCAGACTATATTTATTCTCGATGCTTTTTTCCTCCTTCAGTCCCTCTAGCGGATGCTCGATCATCAAGACGGTTTTTCCATTGTTTATGAAATGATCGACCACCTTGTCCAGCCCGCCCCTTTTTCTTTTTCCGTCCGTCCAGATCCTGTGGACTATGACAACAATATCACAGCTAATTTTTTCCATATTTTTCATAATATTCAAACCAGACCTGAAAAACCATAAGCTTCCACAAGATCCATTCCCGTTGCCAAACAAACATTGGATTTTTCGATCTCAGGCTTATCAGTTTTTCAAGCTCTTTCTCGGAAAAAAACTTTCTAAAAAGTTCGTTTTTTATGATGTGGGCGCCATATTCCTTCAGCCCCTCCTCCAGGATAGTATAAGTCGGCGTCATCCCGCCCTTCTTCTTGCGGGTGTAAATTTCTTTCGGAAGGTATTTTTTAGCCACTTGGCGCAAAATATGTTTCTCGTTGGCTTTTTTCCCATTATACCACGCTCCCTTGATTTTTTGCCCATCCGGAATGTTCAAGGCGAAATCAACCAGCCGAAAGTCAAGATACGGCGCTCTAGTTTCGATTCCCATGGCCGAGCTCCCCTTATCCAGTTTCATGCAATAGTGGTTTGGCAGGCTGTTTATAATTTCGTTTTTCTGGATTCTTGTCATCAGACTCCCTGAAAAACGCTTCAAGCGCCTATTCAGCATAAGCGGATATTTGATGAATTTCGGATAAGAAAAAACCCTCATTATCGCGTAATAATAACCGAAAGAATTAATGAGTCTCCCCAAAAGATTGAAGGGCAATTGGCCGAAAGAAAACCAGGTATAGCCGGCAAATACTTCATCTGCTCCCTCTCCGACCAGCGCTACCCGGATTCCTGCTTCCCTTATCTTTTTTGAAAGCAGATAGGTGCTGTAAAGCCCGCCGTCCACTGTGGAAAGATCATCGAATATCCAGATGTTTTCTTTGAAATCTCTATAAAGATCATCCGCCTTAAGTTCCAGGCTGATATGGTCTGTTTTGCAATGCTCGGAAACCATCTTAGCATATCCGCTTTCATCGGTTATCGTTCCCGGAAAAGAAATATTTATAGTTTTCAGATTCGGCTTATATTTCGAGGCAATAGCGGTTATGAGCGACGAATCCAGCCCGCCGGAAAGCAAAACTCCTAAGGGCACATCCGCAACCAGGCGTTTTTTTATGCTGTCATTCAAAAGTTTGTCAAGGCTTTCAACATTTTCCGCTAAAGTTTTGATCGGTGTTTTTATAGCTCCCGGCGCGTAATATCTTTTTAGACGAAAATTTCTTTTCTCCAGATCAAAATTCAAATAATGCGCCGGCGGAAGTTTTTTGACATTCCTGATGATCGTATTTTTATTATCCGGAAGATACGGGAAACCCATCCAAAGGGAAAGAGCTTCCTCGTCAATTTCAAATTTAAAATTTTTAAGTTTCAAGAAAGCTTTTGTTTCGGAAGAAAAATAAAAACTTCCGCCAGATTCGCAGTAATAGAGCGGTTTTTTTCCGATCCTATCCCGCACAAGAAAAATCTGCTTCTTTTTTTGGTCATATAGGCAAAAAGCATACATCCCGTTGATTCGCTTGAGCAGTCCATCTATCCCCCACTCTTCATATCCGTGAATAAGTGTTTCCGTATCCGTTTCGGAAGAGAAAATATGTTTCTTTTTGAGCTCGTTTTTTATTTCTTGAAAGTTATATATTTCTCCGTTAAAAATAATCCAGATCGTCTTATCTTCATTGGCCATCGGCTGATGCCCCTTAGGAGAAAGATCGATGATGCTGAGGCGCCTGAATCCCAAGGAAACCTCCCCATCAAAAAAAACGCCCTCGTCATCCGGACCTCTGTGAGCGATGGAATCAAGGCATCTTTTGAATTCATCGCTATCCTGATTTTTTCCGATAGCTCCAAAAATTCCGCACATCGAGTTAGCTTAATTTATACATATCTTTAGCCCCTTCAGCCATCGATTCGGAAAGCATATTTATCCATTTTGAATCTTTCAGCACATGGAAAGTGTGGACCGTGTTCGGCCTTATCATAAATGTGTCTCCGCCTTCCGCGATAAATTCCTTTTCAAGTCCGGTCTTTATATCCTTGAGAAAAACTCGCACTTTCCCTTCGATGATAAAAAATGTCTCTTCTATTTTTTTATGGTAATGATTTCCCCTTTCAGTCCCTTTTTTCGATTCTATATAATTCATTTCTTCAAATTTTCTATCCTGAAAGATTCCCAAAAGGCTTCCTCTGGGATCCTTGAAATAGAAATAGGGGCTTATTAGATTTCCAAAACAGAAATGCAAAGACTTCTCCAAACTAGGAGAAAAATTAGGTAGCACACTCCTGGAATAGCTCGAGTCCAATGAGCTATCCTTGGCTATCAACCCGTTTTTCGGCTGATGGACCGGGCTTATCAACTTTTTATCTCTCCCCAAGACTTCCGCCATCTTCAAGGCGAATTTGTAACGGGAAGTCTTTTCCTTCCCAACTATATGGATAATTCCATTCCAGTCTCTTTCAATTAGCGCGCCCAAAGAGTCCAAGAGATAATCTATATAGGTAGGAGTATAAAAAACATCATCAAAAACTTCAACCGGATTGTTATTTTTTAAATTATCCAAAATAAAATTGAAAAAATTTCCTCCCCGGCCATAAACATTAGCCGTTCTTAGGATTATATAATTTTTCAGATTCTTCGCGATTTCCCTCTCTGATGCCAGCTTTGTTTTTCCATAATATGTTTTCGGAAGTTTCTTGTCCTTCTCTTTATAGTTTCCCTTTGTTCCATCAAAAACGTAGTCAGAAGAGAAAAATATCATTTTTATTCCAGGATCGGTCTTGTTTATATTTTTTATGATATTGCTCGTTCCCGCGACATTTATATCTTGAGCCATTTTTTTATCCTTCTCGCATCCCGCCAGATTGCTTATTCCCGCCGTATGGATGATGATGTCCGGCTGTATCTTTTTGATGCTCGCCAGCACCCCCTTTTCATCCGTTATATCTACCTGGAAAGAATTTTTCTCTTTTGGACCATTCAGATCAAATGAAAAAACCTCAAACTTCTTGCTCTGAAAATATTTCTTCAGATTAGATCCGATATATCCGCTCGCTCCGGTTATTATTATTTTTTTTCTTGCCATGACGATTATCTTTTGAAAAGTTTGATTAGATAAAAAATAATTTTTCCGCCCGTGTTCAAAAGCCCATTTCTCCTTATCTCGCTAGATATGAAAAAATAAAGAGTTTTTGGCTGGCGGAAAAGCACTTGTTTATACCACATTTTCCAACCCAAAGCGAAAACTTCCTGGATTTTTTCTGCCGGATAATCCGGATAGGAAACCGGGCTCTTGCCTGTCGCGTCAAAAAAGGCAGGGTCTTCTGAAATCAACCAGCCTCTTTCTTTCGCTGTCCCAAAAAACCTGGTTCCTGGATAAGGAATGGCAATTGAGATCTGGATGAGATCCGGCTTAGCCTGAAAAACCTCTTTCAGCATAGCTATATCTTTATCATAGCTGGATTCCGGGAGTCCTACGATCAAATTAACATAAGACCGCATCCCGAGCTGGCGGCATTTTTCTATTATCTCGAGAGATCTTTCTTTGGTCAATGGCTTAGGTATGGCCGCCAAAACCGCTTCGTCAAAATGCTCCAGCCCGAACTTGTAGCAAGAACAGCCAGCCTCAGAAAGAAGCGCGAGCGTTTCATCATCCACCCGGCCATCCCCCATGCAGAGCCACCTCATTTTCAATTTTCTGTTGATTATTTCCTTGCAAATTCCATCGACGTGTTCTTTTTTTGCCACCATATTATCATCGTCGAAATACAGCTCGTCAGGATCATATTTCTCTTTTAAATATTCCATCTCGTCCACAACTTCTTTGGGATCACGCGTCCTGTAGACATGCTTTCCATAGACACATTCCACATTGCAAAAACTGCAGTTAAACCGGCATCCCCGGGAAGAGACAATGACGATATTTTTTCCATAGCATGACGGCTCGTTATAAAATCTGAGTGGCGTATCATTCCTTTCCGGATATGAGAAGAGGTTTATATCAGCCAACTCAGGCATCTGAAATTCTTTCTTGTCATGGCTGACAAAATTTCTCGGCAGATTTTTTCCTTCCGATTTCAAAAATTCCAGCACTGAAAATTCATATTCTCCGACCGCGACAAAATCCACTCCGGATTTTTCCAGACATTCTTGTGGAAAATTAGTCGCATAGTTTCCGACAGCAATTTTTTTGATATTTTTATCCAATGATTCTAAAAATTTCCTGTCACTTTCGACACTATTCCAAGTCGGCTCGCAGACTATATAGTCCGGCTTGAACTTTTCAACATATCGCGTTGTCCTTTCCGCGCTCCACTCCATAGCCACCGCGTCAATAAGTTTAGCCTGAAAAACGCTTTTCTTGAGAAGAGATGTTAAATACCCCATAAACCAAGGATAGGGATAATAAGTCAAACTAGCTCCTCCTTTTTTTGTGGTATTATACCAGCGAGAACCGGATTTCAAAACCAACCCGGGCAAGTTCAAGACTAAGATCTTTTTCATACGATTTCATCCAAAAAATAAAATATCCTCCTGTTTTTATGTTTAAATTTTCTTCCGCATTTTTTACAAGTAACAAATTTATTATCAATTAATACCCCCCCCCAGCATTCCGGACAGCACAATATCTCTTCAATATTAATTTTACTGCCAGAAAAATATCTTATTAACTTTGAACTGAATATAATCATTTTCTCTCTAATATCAACCAGCACAGATTTTTTATTACAGCTTTCAAATTCACTTTCTTTTTCAACTTTTGATTTATCACTCGGATTTTGGATTATTTCGTATTTGATAGTATCCTTCCAAAAATAATTTATAAACATTTCATTTTCTAATGATCTTTCAAAATTATGCCAAATATATGATTTTGAAGAAGCAATGAGTTTGTCAAAGTAATTTCCTATGAACTCAGGATATGGTTTTTGCTTTCCTTTAAAATAAATCTTTCCACAATTTTCTTCCACAAACCAAAGATGCATTTTATGCGCCATAATTTGCTCCCTGAATGCCGACGGGCATGTTATAAACCCCCTCTTTGAAACTCTCTCCATTTCCTTTAATGCTTCATTCAAATTATATAAATGTTCAACGGTGTGGCTTGAATATGAAAAATCTATAGCACTATCCTTGAATGGCATCTTGGAAAAATCGCACTGAACGATATAGGCGCCATTATCCACAAAATCAGTCGGCCTTTCAGATAATCCCTCCAAAAATTTGTCTACTATAATGTTTGCCCGCGGAAGTGGCCGGCTGCCAGAACCGAAGTCAGCGACTATTTCATTTTTTTTAATTCCCAACTTCCTCCAATCGATAAACACATAACAAAAAATCGTTTTAAAACTGTAAAGAAAGAAGCTATACCAGCGGATTATTTCGTTTTTCATATTTGTTTAATCATTGAATGTCTTTTTAAAACAATCATCTAAAAGATTATTGATATCGATCTCTTTTATGAATTCCGCTATTTTTTGTTTGCAAATCTTCTGCCTTTCGATATCCCCCAGAAAATTTCCTACCGTTTCGACTATTTCTTTTTTGTCATTTATCACCTTCAAGCTCACTCCCGTCTCGTCCAGCTCCCTGGCAATGACCGGAACGTCGGAAATTATGGAGGGTATTCCGAAGCTAAGATAATATTTCACCTTGGCTGGCTCCGTATATCTCATAAAATTTTCTTCATCCTTATATAACGCCACGCCCAGACTGCTTTCGGATATTATTTTTCGCAATTCATCCCCTTCTTCCATATATCCGTAAAAAACGATGCTATCATCCAATTTCATCTTTCTCGACAGATCTTTGAAATATTCTTCATCAGGTCCGCTCCCGATTATTTTCAACTTTATATTTCCAAACTTGTTTTTTAGTTCTTGAAATACTTGGAATAGCAAACCTAGCATGTGGTATTTACTGATGACTCCGCAATATACCAAAGAAGGACTGCTCTCGTTTATCGGCGCGATGGAAAATTTTTCCGGATTAATTCCAAGCGGAATCATAAGATACTGGAATTTTTTCCTGTCGAAATAGTCGTAGTTTTCTCTCCCAATTATGTGGCCCTCGGTCGTAAACCAAATTGAATCGGCGTTTTTGAGGCAAAATTTGTCAATTGTGTAAAAAATGCGGTTCAGTATCCGGTAAGCTCCTTTGGGTGGCAACGGAAAAAAATCCATCACGCGATAGATTACGAAATCCACCCGACCCATTTTTTTGAGAACTATTCCGCAAAAAGCGCAAAAATAATTGATCCCAAAAAAAATTCTTCCGGTGTTTTTTCTTTTTTTCCATAAATGTGAAAGGGATTGGGAAAAGTAAATCAGATAATTCACCGGCAAAAAAGAAAAATACAACAACTTATTGCTGAAAGTCGGCAAAGAAAAAAGATTTTTTGACGATATTTTTTCTGTTTTTCCATACCGGATTATTTCAGAAGTTATGTTTCCCTTGCTATGGGGAAATTTCCATTTAAGATAGGTCAGACGCCGAAAATTTTTCGCGAAATATTCAGCGTAATCGTCCAGTCCTACCGGGACAAAAGAGCAAAAAATCAGTTCCGCCTCGCGATAGCTTTTTGTTTCTCCCGGTTTATTCAGATATATGTTCAGCTCCTTGTCAAAAATAATGTTCCAGTCAAATTTATTTCTGTAGCTTAAAACATTTTCCCTCATTGATTTTAAGCGTTCACCATTGGAAATTATTTCCACTATTTTTTCCGCAATTTCTTTTGGATCATTGCCAATGATTATGCCACATTTATGGCTTTCAATGTCTTTAGAAATAGGCGGTACGCCGGAAAGAAGAATCGGGAGTCCGCATCCCAGATAACTTTTGATTTTTCCCTGATCGGTGTAATAAGTAAAATTAGTTTCCGGATTACCTTCTTCATAGATAGCGATAGACAAAGCCGACTCCACAAGCATCCTCTCAATCTCTTTATGGCTCTCCACAAACCCCGTAAATTCAATGGAGTCCTCCAGATTCAGGTTTTTTGTCAGTTTTTGAAGTTCCGGCAGATATGCTCCGCTTCCTATTACAAGAAATTTCACGTCCGGTATTTTTTCCAATACCTTCGGCAAAGCCTTGATAACAAACTGGACGCCCTGCTTTTCCAGCATGCTTCCCATAAAAACGATTTGCTTTTTATTTATCTCGTTAAAATTTTTGATCCCGATTCTTTCTTTCCAAAATCCCATCGGCACGTCCTTCTGCTTGGAATAGCCTTTTTTATAAACATCCAGACCATAATACTTCATCCTAGCTTCAGCCATGGCCCTTTCGTTGAGGTTCCAAGTTTCATCGGCATGCTTTACGCAAAACTGATCCATCTTATGAAACAATAAATTAAGGGGCTTATTTTCAAATCTTTTGGGGGTATAATCAACGCAATAATAAACCACTTTGGAAACTTTTCCGAGCGAGCGCAAGATGATACCGCCAAACGCATTTAGGCTATTATATCCGATATAGAGACAATCTTTCTCTGTTTTTTGAAACAAAACAAACCCGATGTTTAGTAGTGCTTCTGATAGATATTTGACAGGTAATGGAAAATTTTTTACTTTAAAATATTTCTTTTCGGCTTTTTTTCTTTTGCGGAAGACGTTAAAACCCGACCCGTCAACTTTCCTTGAGTAATACAAAGGATGACTGATCCACATAAAATCAGCTTCCTTTTCTATTAGATAGTCCCGCAAAGCCTGCGCCGGACCGTCTCTCCAGACATGCACTGCCAGAATAAATCTAGTTTTCATTGTTTTTTTTGTCGCTATCTAAGAAATGTTTATAAGCCATTTTCAGCCCTTCGTCCAAAGAAGTCTTATGCTTCCAGCCTAAAGCGTTGATTTTGCTCACATCCAAAAGTTTTTTAGGCATTCCATCCGGCTTAGTGACATCAAAAACCAGCTCACCTCCATATCCGACAATTTCCCTTATCATTTCCGCCAGTTCTTTTATGGAAACATCTTCTCCTGTGCCTATATTCAAAAATCGTTTTTCATCATAATTTTCCATCAGCCAGTGCAGGGCATCCGCCAAATCATCCACATACAAAAATTCCCGGCGACTTACCCCGCTCCCCCAGATAACCACTTCCGGCAGATTGTTAATCTTGGCTTCATGCATCCTGCCAATGAGTGCCGGAATCACATGAGAAGAATTCTGGTCAAAATTGTCATTTTCCCCATAGATGTTAGTCGGCATGCAAGAGATAAAGGTTTTGCCATATTGGTCGCATATCTTTTCGCATAGCTTCATACCGGCTATTTTTGCCAAAGCATATCCTTCATTAGTCGGTTCTACTTTTCCATCCAAAAAATATTCCTCTTTCATCGGTTGAGGGCACTCGCGCGGATAGATACAAGAGCTTCCCAAAAACAGGAATTTTTTCACATCATTTTTGAGCGCAGACCAAATGACATTGTTTTGGATTTCCAAATTTTCATATAAAAAATCCGCCGGATAAGCCGAGTTGGCTTTTATGCCTCCTACTCTGGCCGCGCTCAAAACCACATATTCCGGTTTTTCGCGCGAAAAAAAATCTCGTACCGCTTTTTGATCCAGCAAATCCAATTCCTGCCGAGATTTAAAAATAAGATTTTTAAAACCTTCTTTCTGAAATTTTCGTAAAATTGCCGAACCAACCAATCCGGCATGACCGGCAATGTAAACTCTTGATTTTTTTTCCATGCTATTTTTCTAACAAATTACTCAATAACTCCAGCTCCTCTTGAGTGAGTT
>Ga0074193_1003429_pt1 | contig 11660 bp, 8 predicted proteins | sample EPASupsiteHSE605_FD_64523 | JGI IMG/M metagenome (GOLD analysis project Ga0074193, IMG submission 64523) | Bioremediated contaminated groundwater from EPA Superfund site, New Mexico - Sample HSE6-05 | ecosystem: Environmental > Aquatic > Deep subsurface > Groundwater > Contaminated ...
CTGAAATTATACTGGGCAAGTTTATGGGCTACGGATTGGTCTTGTCTGCTTTTGCAATCCTTTTTTACATTGCGGTGCTGGTTATTATACGCTGGAATACCGGTATGAGCGCGCCGGTCCGGCTGGGTGCATTGGGACTTTTTTGCCTCCAGCCATTGGTTCTTCTGGCGGTGACCCTACTGGGAACCACCTTTTTGTCCACCCTGGCTAACGGTGTAGCCTCCTTCATGCTTTACAGCGTCGGATTTGTGGGTGGAATGCTGGAGCAAATCGGCCACCTGGCGGGGAGCCAGGTGCTTATTAAGATTGGCATATTTTCCAGCCTGGTGATGCCGGTCGACGCTATTTACAGAAAAATCGTCTATAATCTACTGTCAGCGCCCGGGGTATCATTCTCCGCCTACATGATGGGTCCCTTTGGGGCTGGATCGGAACCAAGTGCATGGATGCTGGTCTATACCGGTCTATACCTTCTGTTTTTTCTGACTATGGCTGTACGTGTTTTCTCCCGGAGAGACATTTGAGTCGAAAATGATCTCGATTTCCCTCTTCGGGCTGGCGCCCCTGTCGCCCGGCATTGGAGAAGGAGCAGAGACCCATGCGCTATTTGCCACTGTAGTCACCGGTGGTCTGGTGGTATCAACTTTACTGACACTTATTATAGTGCGGTCATTTACACTCTCTTCGATGATATGGGTGTAAAAATCATAAAAAGGCTCAAACGTGGCAGTGAAACTCCTGCTCAGACGGTGGGGAAATAAGATCAGTGGCTTACACTAATCTTGGAATTTTACAGACATATCCTGTAGCAGAATTTATCTGAATATAGTACAATCTCAGTGTTCTCAAGAAAAATGGCTCGGAAGAAAAGATTTACTTACGACCATTTTTTTTTGCGTTATAATGCCTATCTAAATCCCTGTACAGGTCCCTTCTTGTAGCCCCCGAGATTCACAATAATACAGATCCGATTTATTTAATTCAGGTTTGAATCAAGCTTAACAGGTAGCTTCACCAGATAGTCGGCGCCGCTACGGCACAGATTCCTAAAATACTTGGTTTGTTCTCATTTCGTGTCTTAATTTCGCCTTGTAATTCCCTTTTAAGTCCCAGGCATAGCTGTTGCATATTTAGATAATATTAAAAATTTTGTCGCTTTCTTTAGGGACAGGCATATCTACAATAGGAACATTTCGCCAGAGTCTTTAGGTTTAGGAGGCGAAGTGTATCTTCGCATGATATTTTGCGAACAAAATCATCAATTTTAATTAAGTCTTGGCAATTTGTCAATAGAACATTAGTTCTGTTTTAAGGGGGAATGCCCGACAATAAGTCACCGATACCAGTTACGGCAGCAACGCAAAAAAGGGGGGATTTGTAAGTCATAAGCAAGGAGAGATTTGTAACAAGTCAAAAGGAGGGGATTTGTAACAAATGAGTTCAAATTTAGCTGCTCTGGATGCCGCTGTAGCAACAACTGTTAAGCCAGCTTCTAATTATCGCTTTACGGCGGTTTTTCTGATCGCTATGGCGATCACAATCAATTATATTGATCGCGTTAATATCGCTGTGGCAACACCTACCCTGATGGCGGTTTTTGGTCTATCAGCCTCTCAGATGGGTGTGTTAATGTCGGCCTTCTTCTGGTCTTACACTTTAATGATGATACCGGTTGGCGCGCTTTTAAATAAGTTTGGTCCCAAGATGTTGATGTTCTACTCCTGCCTTGGCTGGGGTCTGGTAACGGTACTGACCGCATTTGTGGGCGGGTTTGGCTCTTTTTTGGCGGTGCGGATTGGTCTCGGAGTAACTGAAGCCTCCAGTTATCCCACCGCTCCACGAGTTGTGTCGGTATGGGTGCCGAAACGTGAACGCACGATGGCTTCTGCCTGCTTCGACTGTTGTGCCAGGGTAGGGAACGCCTTTGCGCCTCCTCTGGTTGCATTAATAATTATTGCCTGGGGCTGGAAGGCATCCTTTGTGGTGTCCGGCGCGCTCGCAGTAATTTATAGCTTCATCTGGCTATACTACTACAAGGATCCTGACGAGCATCCGAAGGTGACTGAATCAGAGTTGGCCTACATCCGTCAGGACGAAGTCATAAGCGAGGAAGGTCAGGTTGTGGTAAAACCTATCCCGCTCGTGAAGCTCTTTACCTACCCGGTGGTGCTCCAACTCTGCACTGGCTACGCGCTATACATGTACTTCTGGACCACCTTCAATTCCTGGATACCTGCGTACATGATGAACGTTGGCGGTCTCAGTCTAAAAGCGATGGGTTTTGCGGCAATGTATCCCTATATCGCCGGTGTGTCGATGGAGCTGCTCGGAGGCTATGTCTTCGATCGCTGGTTTAGAAGTGGGGCAACGATTACCGCAATTCGGCGCACCGGCATGGGCGTAGGCATGATCGGCGGAGCTATTTTCCTCTATCTGGCAACACAAGCTGCCGCTACCTCGCCGTCAATGTGCATATTCTGGTTGACCTGCTCGATGGGAATATTCTCTTTCGGCGCCTCTAACGTCTGGGCGATACCTACCGATGTGGCTCCTTACGGCCAGGCTGGTGGTGTCGGTGGTGTTTACAGTTTCGTCGGCAATTTCGGTTCCCTGCTGGGCCCGATCGTCACAGGCGTCATAGTCGACACAGCTTTTGGTTACAACGGCGCGTTGATTGTTATGTGCGTTCTGTCAGCTCTCGGCGCTCTCCTTTATATGTCTGCTAAGTACGAACGGTTGGAGCCCAAATATTAAAGCTTGATGTTGATTAACCTCCTAAGGGGTTGGGGGTAAGTCATTAGGCTTTCCCAACCCCTTTTCCCATGTAATTATACTAGGAGGGGCGTAAATGAAAGCGATACTAATCGGAGTTGCGGTACTGGTATTGTTGACCATCAGCTACCTGCGGGGGCGCTCTAAGATGAGAGAGGTGGAGCTAATGGACCAGCATGTCGCCGAAAAGTATCAAATCAAAGAACTGCTGGGTCCGGTATCCTGCCAGGGGGGGTTTCCCCCAATTCCCCGGCCGACTCCCGTTAAAGTCGGATTGACCGATGGCGCTTTGTTGCTTTATTCCCTAAAGGGAGAGGCCGGTACGATACCGTATCAGCAGATCAAGAAGATTGAGCATTTCACAACTCGCACCAAGGCCAACCTAAAGAATAAGAGCGTGGTTTTTTGGGGTCCTTTTGGACCGATGATTTTTAAAGATAAGTATAGGCACTTTACCCGGATTCATTACATCGACATTGATAATGATGAGAACAACCTTTTGTTGGAACTAAAAGACAGTGGGGCTTGCCGGGAGTTTTCCGGGCAGCTCAGGGGCAGTTGGAGTGGTTTTCGGAAGAACCAACCATGATTTTTCGAAAGAGCCTGGTTATCTTAATAGGGCTTTAACCTTCAATGTTTTTTAGAAATTGAGCCGACAGGCAACGTTGTTGAATCACGTTGATTCATGGCTGAATCAATGGGCCAACTCAATTCACGGGGTTGTTGGAAGCATATGGATTTAAATGATTGCAAATTGATTCCCGCAGGCCTTGATATTAGTCCATTGCAATGGACACCAATTAAAAAATATTTCTTTATCCTGATGCTGGTATGCTTCTTGCTCATATATAGCGGTGAAGTAATTAACATGGACGGATTGGGGGAGTAATAAGTCTATCAGCTTCGCGGAATTTGTCCAAATAACAAATCAAAAGGGGGAATTTCTAAATGAGTACCATCAAAGATTTTAGTTACTCTCATCCTATTAAGACGGTTTTAGAGGCTGGAGCTCTCAAAAACAGACTGGTAGATGAAATTAAAGCCCTTAATACTAACAGGATTTTACTGGTAACAGATCCTGGCGTACTGAATGCCGGTCTGCTGAATGATGCGGAAGCTGCTATGAAAAACGGAGGCATCACTTACAAGGTATTTGCCGATGTAGAGCCCAACCCGAGAACCGATAGCTGTTACAAGGGCTACGAGATGGCTCAAGAGATGGAAGCAGGCTTAATCGTAGCAATTGGTGGCGGCAGCCCCATAGATGTTGCCAAAGCTATAGCATTGCTGATGACTAACGGCGGAGACCTGGAAAGCTATGAAGGTCCCGAAAAGTATAAAAATGCTCCCCTGCCTACCATTTGTGTGCCGACCACGTCTGGTACCGGCAGTGAAACCACAGCAATGACCGTTATCACTGTTAAATCCAGGAATTATAAGATGACCATCTTGGGCAGAAACATGCTCCCGAACGTTGCTTTGCTTGACCCGTCGATTTTCGGCAAAATGCCTCCGTTTATCGCGGCTTCCACAGGTATGGATGCCCTTACCCATGCGATCGAATCATATACCAACCTTATTGCTAACCCCTTTACCGATGCCTATGGAGTAGAAGCGATCAGGTTAATCGGCAAATACCTGAGGCATTTTGTAGCTCAAGCGTCAGATTTGGAAGCGGCGACCGGAATGCTGGTAGCCAGCAACTTGGCCGGTATTGCTTTTGGGCAAGTCAGACTTGGCAACTGCCATGCTATGGCTCACCCCCTGGGCGGTTTCTTCGACGTCCCCCACGGTGTTGCCAACTCCATCCTGCTCCCGCATACTATGAAATTCAATATGCTTGCTGACCATGGAAAATATAAGGTCATTGCTGCTTTGCTGGGCGAAGATGTTAGCGGGATGACTGATCTGGAAGCAGCTCCCTACGCAGTTGAAGCTGTAGAAAAACTATCCAAGGATATAGGGATCCCGGAAAACTTGGGGCTGTATGGTGTTACTCAAGATAAGATTCCTCAGATGTCTAAAGATGCCATGCTCAGCGGCAACATCAAGATTAACCCCAGGGTCACGAAACTTGCTGATATAGAAGCTCTGTACAGGGGGGCGATTTAACAAAAATATTAAAGGTTACCATTAAGGTTCCATTAAGGTTGCCATGTGAAATTTGGTTTAGCTGGGTGCAGTTCACGGCACAAAAGCTGGAACTGCACCCGCAATTCGACTGAAGCGAATGTTTCCATAAAAAAAGGAGGGTTTTGAGTATGGCTTTTATGCTGCCGACAGCCAGAAGGAAAGATGGCGAAGAGACACCGTATATCCCGCTTAAGATTTTTAATTTCAAGTTGAGGTTGCCGTTTGTTCACTGGGGGATTGAAGGTTCGGAGATTCTTCAGGCAATGGTGATGTTTGTCACCGCCATGGGGGTCATCCAGGTGATGAAAGACGTATTTGGTATGCCTTTCGAACTGGCAATGACCATTGTTGCCTTCCATGAGTTGATGTATTGTCTCCACCAGCTATTGGGTGACCCAACTGTTCCTGGTTGGATTACGCCGGCGTTACCGCTGGTCATCGCATACCTAAACAAGATCACTATGGGTACTGACCGTATTGAAGGTCTGATTGCACTTCAGGTAATACTGGGTCTCATCTATTTAATCCTGGGGGTCACCGGTCTGGCCAAGAAAATGATAGAATACACTCCCAAGGCGATTCAGTCCGGTGTGTTGCTGGGAGCAGGGGTCTCGGGTCTAATTGGAACATATGTATTTTCCCCGACAGGAACCGGTCTCATGAAATACCCCCTAAGCATCACTGTTGGTGGTTTATTCGCGCTCTACCTGATATATTCCAAAGGCTTTACTGAAAAAGTTCGTTCCGGCAAAATGGACGGGAAAAAATTCCTGATGACCGTTGCCAATTTAGGAATCGCACCAGGAATTGCAGCGGGAATTATCGTCGGTTGGATTTCAGGTGAGCTTCCTCTGCCGGTTATGAAACCAGGACTCTTCTTTATCCCTCAATTTAGCGAAGTATTAAATAACTATTCAGTTGTCGGATTAGGCATGCCGTCAGCACAAATTTGGCTGGCTGCCATACCGATGGCCCTGGTCGCCTATATCATCGCTTTCGGCAACATTATTCTCGGTGAAACGGTCTTACGGGAGGCCAGTGCGTTAAGGCCGGATGAAAAGGTTGATTCCGACCCCAACCGTTTGAATATTGTCTGCGCTATTAGAAACATTATAGAAGGATTATTCTTCCCGCACTCTGGTCTGGGTGGTCCGATATGGACGGCGATGCAGGTAACTGTCTGCGAACGTTACAAGGGTGGCCGCAAGGCGATGGACTCCATCTTCAGTGGTATGGGCACCTTTAACTATATGAAATTTGTAAGCTGCATGATCCTGCCGCTGGTGTTGATCTTCCAGCCAGCGCTACCAATCGCACTTTCGCTGACGATGATGATTCAGGGCTTTGCCTGTGTCTACATCGCCATGAACATGGTTGAATCCAACACTGAGCGTGGAATTGCCGGTGTCTGCGGTGCTGCCCTGGCAATGCAGGGTGCAGCTTGGGGTCTGGGTGTCGGCATCTTACTTTGCATCATCTTAATCGGTAAAGAAGCCTTTATGTCAAATTCAAAAAAAGATGAGCAAGCTCTAAAGCAAGCCGCTTAAACAAACCTGATAGAGAGTTGGGTGTAAAAATGTCAAAAATTTTGAGGGTCAATCTTTCTAAGGGTCAGGTCCATTACGAAGATGTGCCCGAAAAATATCGGATGCTAAGTGGTCGTAGCTTAACATCACAGATTGTTTTTGAAGAGGTGGAACCAACCTGTGAGCCTCTGGGGGAACGTAATAAACTGGTTATCGCCCCTGGTCTTTTCGCAGGGACCCGTTGTCCTAACAGCAACAGGATCTTTATCGGAGCAAAAAGTCCGCTTACGGGAACGATCAAAGAGAGTAACGCCGGCGGCACAGTGGCTCGTAAACTAGCGAAGTTGGGTTTAAAAGGTATCGTTATTGAAGGTAAACCGGTTGCTGATGCATGGAATGTCCTGGTGATTAAGAAAGATGAGGCCATATTGGTGCCGTCACAGGAACTGATGGGTCTCGGCAACTACCAAACAATGGAGAGTCTGCATGAATCCTATGGCGCTAAAGTCGGGATCATGTCTATTGGTCAAGCGGGTGAAATGATGCTTGCGACTGCTTCAGTAGCGGTCAGCGACCCGGACGGGCTTCCTAACAGGCACTGCGGGCGAGGCGGATTGGGTTCCGTATTGGGCTCCAAGAAGATTAAAGCCATCGTGGTCGACGACAACGGCGCCGACGATGCAATAGCAGAGATCGCCGACCTGGAAGGCTTCAATGAAGTGTGCAAGGAATGGACAAAGAAGCTGGCCGAAAACACCGTAGGCTTAAAGAATTTTGGAACCACCAATCTAGTCAACCCGATCAACGCGGTTGGCGGGCTTCCAGTCAGAAACTTCAGCAAGGGTTCCTATGATAGATTCGAAAAGATCAACGGACAGGCTCTGGCCGATGCATGTAAAGCCCATGGCGGCAGAGTGGGACATGCTTGTTCCCCTGGTTGTGTCGTCAGATGTTCCAATGTTTACCATGACAAAGACGGCAAGTATGTAGTTTCGGCGATTGAGTTTGAGACCGTTGCATTGTTCGGATCCAATCTTGATATTGATAATTTAGAAACCATTGCCAGATTAAACAGGTATTGCAATGACTATGGTGTCGACACGATGGACGTCGGTGGGGCTGTGGGTGTTGCTATGGAAGCAGGAATTGCCAGCTTTGGCGATGAAGAAGCAGCCTTGGATATGGTGGAACAGATCGGTAAAGGCACTATTCTTGGCAGGCTTCTCGGCAATGGTTCTACCATGACCGGCAAGGTCCTGGGCATAACCCGTATACCGGCCTCTAAAGGCCAGAATATGTCGGCTTATGATCCTAGAGCCTTAAAAGGGACTGGCGTTACTTATGCCACTTCGACTCAGGGCGCTGATCACACCATGGGCAACGGGTTGCCCGGACGCTTCGGAGTTGATACCAACAGTAAGGAACAACAGGTGGAAATCTCTCGCAAGCTGCAAATCATGAGTTCCGTTGTGGACGGACTCGGTCTGTGTCTCTTCATCGGACCGATGCCGCCGACTATGGATACGCTGGTCAAGGTACTTTCGAAGTATATGGGTAAAGAAGTTACTCTCGATGAACTTCTGGAACAGGGTAAAGAGCTCCTTAGGGTTGAGCTCGCCTTTAATAAAGCGGCAGGTCTCACCAGCGCTGATGACAGGTTGCCGGAGTTTTTTAGCACGGAACCGCTTGAACCAAAGGGAGTCGTTTTCGATTTCACACCGGAAGAGCTTGACTCAGTTCTCGATTTCTAGCTATAGAAGCAACTGAATAAAAAGGAGGCGCCATTTATGGCGCCTCCTTGAATTATTTTTCCGGCGGGAAGGGAGTAAGTGATATTAGTCGAATTATTATATATAGTCACTTTGTGTCGATTGATGTCTAAAAAGAAGATCGAATTATTATATATTTCTTTAATAATTACGGTATTAGCCAGCCAATTAATAATAACTGATCTAATAATCAACTTTCCATTATAACTCAATCATTCCGCTGTTCTACCATGTTGATGCATGATCAAACATGATAAAATATATTTATGTAATTATAGTTGTTAATTATTATATCGGGGCAATCTACCGGCCACAGGATGATCATTATCGGTATCAGTCGAAATTTCAGGAGGGATATAATTGAGCAGAATTAATCACAGCCGGGATGAGATGCTCAAGCTGATGTTATCCAGGATACTAAAGACCAGTAATGACATGGTACTTATAATCGACAGCAGAGGAATAGTTACCTTGGTCAACAACAAAGCTGTAAAATGGCTGGGGCGCAAAAAGAATGAGATTGCGGGCGTCAGGATAGATGAACTGATCAAAGGCATTGATGAAATTGAAGAGGCTTTGGCCGATGGTAGAAGCCTGGAAAAAGAAATATTAGTTGATGGAACTTACTATTTTGTTAAATTCGACCCCATCATAATGGGTAAAAGAAAAAAACTCGGGGGAGTCATGGTTTGCCAGGATATCTCTGCCCTGAAAAAGGCGGAGGAAGCATACAGGGAACTCGAGGCAGTTTTTGACACCTCTTCTGATAGTATGTATATCACAGACGGCGAGGGTAAAACCCTGAGGATCAATGCTGCCTGCAACAGTACCACCGGCCTTGAGAAAGATGATGTGATCGGGCTTAATGTTAAGGATATCGTTGCCAAAGGGTTGTTCAATAAATCAAGCACTTTAGAGGTATTGAAAACAAAATCAAAGGTTACGATTCTCCAGAACGTTACAGATAGAGTCGTGATCGTTACCGGAACTCCCCTTTTCGATGAACAGGGCAATATTTGGCGGGTGGTGAGTAGAGCCAGGGATATTACAGAGCTGAACCGGTGGAAAAATCAGACCGAAGAGGAGCGTCGCTTAAAGGATCAGTACTATTCGGAATTAGTAGAGATGAGGGTCAACCAAATGACCCATGGAGAAGGCGATTTTATCGCCAGCTCGGCAGAAATGCAGCAGGTAATTGAGTTGGCCATGAGAGTGGCCCGAACCGATTCCACCGTGCTGGTGAGGGGGGAATCAGGGGTTGGCAAGGAAGTAGTAACCAAGTTTATCCACAAGAACAGCACCAGAAAAAAGAGCGCTTTAATGAAGATCAACTGTGCCGCCATTCCAGAAAATCTTTTGGAATCTGAACTTTTCGGCTATGAGCCGGGGGCCTTCACCGGAGCCATGAAAAAGGGAAAGGTTGGTTTGATTGAGCTGGCCAACCAGGGGACCCTTTTCTTGGATGAGATTGGGGAAATGCCCCTTGTTCTCCAAGCTAAACTTCTTCAGGTGATTCAAGAGCGGACCTTTTACCGGGTGGGAGGCACCAAAGCTATTGAGGTCGATATCAGGATCATCGCCGCCACCAATAGGGACTTGGAAAAACTGGTGGAGGAGAAGAAGTTTCGGGAGGATCTTTTCTACCGCCTGAATGTGATTCCGATTACGATACCGCCGCTGCGGGAACGAAAAGTCGACATCGTGCCCTTAATAGGTCGTTTCCTTGATAAATTTAACAAGAAACACCAGATGACTAAGAAGCTCAACAACGACGCCCTTAGTTACCTGCTCCGGTATCGTTGGCCGGGAAACATCAGGGAGTTGGAAAACATGGTAGAGCAGCTGGTTGTGATTACGCCGGTTGATCTGATTGAGCCAGAGCATCTCCCAGGGTATATTCACAATCTACCTAATAGGCTTGACAAACAGAACAATACGACAGTTCCCGGGGTGGTCTCGTTACCAGAAGCGATGGAGGAGGTCGAGAAACAGCTCTTCCTCTCAGCTTACGAGAACTGCAAGAACACCTACCAGACTGCTAAGATTCTCGGTGTCAGCCAGCCTACCGTGGTTAGGAAATTGAAAAAATACAAGCAGAATTTCGGATAGGGGTGACTGTTTGTTGAGGATTAGGATCCAGTTATTTGGAGAACTGATTGAATACCTTAAGCTCGCCTCCGGAGGCCGGGTGACTTTGGAGGTTTTTGAAGGAGCTAGTATTCAAACAATGCTGGAAAGGCTTGGTATCCCTTCTGGGTATGTGGGAGTAGTACTGGTGAACGGTAAGTTCTGCAGCAGAGATACCCTGCTGAACCACGATGATCAGGTTCAGATTATCCCGCAGCTAGAAGGGGGCTAAAAAGAATCGAAAGACTGAGCAGATCAGCAATAAAGCCTGCCGCGTTCGTCCTTGTTTGGGAAGCGGCAGGCTTTTTATCCAATTCCAAGACTCCCACTTCTATAAGTGGGAGTTCCACTTTTCTGCTTCGGTTGGGGTAGAGTCCCCCCACCGAATTCACTTAGTTACTATTCATAAATAGCACCATAATACTATTTGTTTTTCGAACGTTCCGCCTGACGTCTGGCTGCCCTGTTTTCACCCTCCTGGATCGCTTTTTGGCGAGCATCCTTTCTCAAGCTAATTATCTTATAATTAGCATACGTAAAAACAGCATAATCCAGAATGCCAATCCAGAGTTTGTATTTGTCCGGTACCCATTGTGATATAAAAATAAATGCTCCCAATGCGATGGTAACTACTATCACTAAACCCCACTTAATAAGCGCAGCCTTATTAGTAGTCAACGTTTTGATCATCTCAGTCTTAATAGTAGACCTTATTATTTATCACCTACTGTCTGTTTGCATCCCTAAAGACTTCTTAGCCTGCATAATAATACATATAAGAGTACATGGCTAGATGGTTTTTGTCAAGCTGCTTCGCCAGCTTGTGTTTAGTACTTCCCCGCTTGGAATAATCAGGCCTATAACCGGGATAATATAGCTTACATAAAACTAATGGAGTTGGTTGTTATACACAATAAAAACCGAAAAATAGCCGTGGTGGGGGTTGGAGCGGTGGGGGCTTCGACGGCCTTCGCGTTGGCCGTGAGTGGGTTACCTACAGAACTGGTGCTGGTGGATGTCAACAAGTCCAAAGCCGAGGGAGAGGCCATGGACCTTGCCCATGCTGCCGCCTTTATCAAACCAATTCAGATTTATGCCGGGACTTTTGAAGACTGCCGCGACGCGGGCATTATTATCTATACTGCCGGAGCGAGTCAGAAACCTGGTGAAACCAGATTGGACCTGCTGCAAAAAAATTATAGTATTTTAAAGGATAACCTTAACCAACTAAGCCTTACAGGTCAAAATATTCTGATCATCGTCAGCAACCCGTTGGATGTACTGACTTACGCTGCCTTGAAAGTAACAGGTCTGCCCCCTGAGAGGATTTTCG
>Ga0074193_1003430_pt1 | contig 11659 bp, 8 predicted proteins | sample EPASupsiteHSE605_FD_64523 | JGI IMG/M metagenome (GOLD analysis project Ga0074193, IMG submission 64523) | Bioremediated contaminated groundwater from EPA Superfund site, New Mexico - Sample HSE6-05 | ecosystem: Environmental > Aquatic > Deep subsurface > Groundwater > Contaminated ...
ACACCAATGAAGTGTGGCGGCCCTCAAACTACGAACACAACTACAAGGGCGAACTGCCCCTGCACACGGCTCTGGCCCTTTCGCGCAATACCTGCACCGTGCGCGTGGCGCAGCAGGTGGGTATAGCCAATGTGGTGCAGCGCGCCAAGGCTCTGGGGCTTGAACCGCACTTTCCGCAGGAGCTGGCTATCAGCCTCGGCGCTGTGGCCGTGTCTCCGCTTAATCTTACGCAGGCCTACGCTGCCTTTGCCAATCAGGGGCTTGGGGTGCGCCCGCGCATCATCACCTCCATCAGCGACCCGCAGGGCCGGGTGCTCTACAGGCAGGAAGTGGAGCACTGGCAGGCTGTCAGCCCCCAGAACGCCTATATTATGGACACCCTGCTCAAGGAAGTTGTCAATTCCGGCACTGGCGGGCGGGCCAGGATTGATGGGCGCATCATAGCGGGTAAAACTGGCACCACCAATGATGAACGCGACGCATGGTTCATGGGCTTTTCGCCCTACCTCGTGACCGGCGTCTACGTGGGCTACGATCAGGTGCAGAGCCTTGGCCGCCTTGAACAGGGCGGGCGTACTGCCGCCCCCATCTTCCGTTACTACCGCAGTGAAGTGGAAGACCGCTACCCCAAGGACGACTTTGTAATGCCCGAGGGCATTGTGATGGCCGATGGCCTGGCCTTCAAGGCCGACCAGCCCATGCAGGGCGCATCTGCGACCTCCCCCACCACTGCCGATGGAACGGCAGTGGATACCTCGGAAGGCGGCGAAGACCTGATGCGCCAGATGTTCTAAGCGCAGGCCCCAGAAGCCAGACGTTTAAAGCCACAGTCACGCACGGAATTGCACCAGCCGAAAGACTATGCAACTTCCGTGCGTGACGCGGCGTAGACAAGACCGCCCGGCAAAAGCCGAATTTCCCATCCTGCAAGCGCTCCGGCGTGGTGCAGCCTGCCCTGCGGGGCGGAGACCTCCATGAAACACCGCATCAACATGGCCGCCGGAACCGAACCGGCGGATATCCTCATCACAAACGCCAGAGTCGTTGATGTTTTTTCCGGTCTGGTGCGGCAGGATTCCGTGGCCATCGGCGACGGCGTTTTTCTGGGTTTTGGCCAGCGCGAGGCCCGCGAAGTGGTGGACGCACAAGGGGCCTATCTGCTGCCCGGCTTCATCGATGCCCACATCCATCTGGAATCCAGCATGGTCACTCCGGCGCGCTTTGCCGAGATGGCCCTGCCCCACGGCACCACATCCGTTGTGGCAGACCCGCACGAGCTGGCTAACGTATGCGGCACTGCTGCCTTGCGATTCTTGCTTGCCAGCGCCCAAACCCTGCCCTTGAGCATATTTCTGGCCCTGCCCTCATGCGTTCCGGCCACGCCCTTTGAAGACAGCGGCGCGGTGCTGAAAGCCAAAGATCTGGCTCCCTTCATGGACGACCCGCACGTGGCCTCGCTGGGCGAAATGATGAACTATCCCGGCGTGCTCAACGGCGACCCGGAAGTGCTGGAAAAAATTGCCCTGAGCCGTTCGCGGCGCAAGCCCGTTGACGGGCACGCCCCGGCACTGCTGGGCAAGGAACTTGACGCCTACCTGTGCACGGGCATTGCCAATACGCACGAGTGCACCACCGCTGAAGAATTTCACCAGAACCTCATGCGCGGCTGCCGCATCTTTTTGCGTGACGGCTCCGCAGCACGCAACCTGCCCGCGCTGGCCCCGCTGGTCACGCCCGGCAACTGCCATCGCTGCGCCTTTTGCTGCGACGACCGCCACGCCTCCGAGCTGCTGACGGCGGGCCATATGGACGAAGTGCTGCGCAAGGCCGTGGCCCTGGGCATGGACCCCGTCACGGCAGTGCGTCTGTGTACCCTCAACGCCGCCGAGGCCGAGGGACTGGCAGGCAAGGGGGCCATTGCCCCCGGCTATGACGCCGACTGCGTGCTGGTTGACGATCTGGCATCCTTCAACGTGCGCATGACCTTTGCAAGGGGGAGGCAGATCGCCGCAGAAGGCCGCATGCTCGTCCTGCTGGCGGATCCGCCCCTGAACGACCTGACCAATACGGTGCGGCTTGCGCCCCTGCCGGATGACGTGCTTGCTCTGCCCCTGCCGTCGGGCCGCGCACGGGTTATCCGCCTGCACCCCGGTTCGCTGGTGACGGATGCCGAAGAGCATGACGTCGCCTGCACCAATGGACTTTTTGACGCCCGCCAGAACGACGGTCTGTGCAAGCTGGCAGTTGTGGAGCGCCACAAGGCCACTGGCAAGGTGGGCGTGGGCATTCTGGCAGGATACGGCCTGCGCAACGCGGCTGTGGCAACCTCTGTCAGCCACGATTCGCACAATATTGTGGTCTGCGGCGATAACGATGCAGACATGCTGGCCGCCGTGCGCCGCGTGGCTGCCATGGGCGGCGGCATCGCCGTTGCGAGCGAGGGCCGGATTCTGGAAGATCTGCCCCTGCCAGTGGCCGGGCTGATGACCCACGAAGCCCCGGAAACCGTGGTGCGCGCTCTGGATGCCATCCACGGTCTGCTGCACGGGCACGGGGTTCCGGCCAATGTGGCTCCGCTCATGGCCCTGAGCTTCATGGCACTGCCCGTGATTCCCTCGCTCAAGCTGACCGCGCGCGGTCTTTTTTCCGTTGCCGACTGGCGCTTTGTTTCGGTAGACGCGGCAGCGCGGCACTGAGGCATTTTTTCTGACACCTGAGGGTAGCGCCCCTTGCGCAGCCCTGAAGCAGCTAATAAAGGAACCTCATGATTCCCTTCGGTACGCTTGTCGTCTATGTAACCCCCAAGGGCCGCCGCTATGTCAAACGCCTCGTTGAAGGCCAGGACTGGCACAGCAATGATGGCACTCTTGTTTCCACCGCGGTGGCGCAGGCCGACCTTGGCGCTGTGGTCTACACCAACCAGAATGTGCCCATTCAGGTGATGGAAGCCACCCTGTATGACCGCCTCAAGGGCCTCAAGCGTCAGACGCAGATCATCTACCCCAAGGATATCGCCTATATCTGCCTGCGCCTCGGCGCTGGCCCGGGGCGTACCATCATTGAGGCGGGCTGCGGTTCCGGCGGCCTGACCACTGGCCTTTCGTGGTTCTGCGGCCCCACCGGGCGCGTGGTGAGCCATGAGGCCCGTGAGGAATTCATGAAGCTGGCGCGCCGCAACCTTGAGTGGGCTGGCGTGGGCGAAAATGTGGAACTGCACAACCGCGATGTGGCCGAAGGCTTTGCCGTGACCGGTGCGGACGCGCTCTTCCTTGATGTGCGCACCCCGTGGGAATACCTCGACCATGCTCTGGCCGCAGTGCGCCCTGGTGCGAGCTTCGGCTTTTTGCTGCCCACCGTTGACCAGGTGAGCAAGCTGCTGCTGGGCCTTGAGCGCGGCCCCTTTGCCGATGTGGAAGTGTGCGAGATTCTCATCCGCCGCTGGAAGCCAGTGGCTGACCGCCTGCGCCCCGAAGACCGCATGACAGCCCACACGGGTTTTCTGGTTTTTGCCCGCCAGCAGAATCGCAGCGCGGATTTTGATTCGCGCAAGCCCATGGGCACGCGTGAGCGCAAGCAGGAAGCCGCCCGTCAGGCCCGCCTTGGCCTGACTGACGAAGCCCCTGAAGCTCTTGAAGGCGATATGGAATGAATCCCTGGGTAGCGCTCATTGCAGCGGGCTTGTGCGAGATCGGCTGGCCCCTCGGACTCAGGGCAGCACACCTAACACCCTCCGGGCAAGAGTCGACCATTTTCTTCAGGCACGCACTGGGCGTTGCCATGATTATCGGCGGCGTTGTTGTGCTGAAAGCAATGACGCCCTGATCCCGCAAGTATTGCATAAAACGAAGGCCCGCCATTTGGCGGGCCTTCGTTTTTACTCTTCCCGGCATTTCCAGTTGATGGAGCGACCCCACAAAAGCAGGAGCAGCACGCACACGCTGCTAAGCGCCAGCGCCGGAGCAAAGCCGCCCAAGTATTCGCGCACCACGCCCAGCAGCAGAATCAGGCCCACATTCACGCAGTTGGCAAGCATGGACATGAAGCCGATGCCTGTTGCCGTATGGCTGGCCCCAGCGGCCTCAATGGTCAGGGTAAAAACAGAAGCATAGGTGCCGCCGCAGCACACGGCCAAGGCAAAGGCGCAGGCCAGCAACATCCATGTGCTGCCAGCCAGAGCAAGAAGCAGATAAAAAAGCCCGATGCCGAGCACAAGGGCCACAAGAAGTTTCTGCTTGGGCAGGGCGCGGCCAAGTTCGCCGCCTGCAATCCGCGCCATTGTGCCTGCCAGCAGAACAAGACTTGTGGGCAAGGCCCAGGCTTCTGCGTTGCTGCTGCCTGCAACGGCCCCAGAACTGGCGCTGTCCGCCAGCATCACGGAAAGCCAGTTGCCCAGAGCCGTTATGGTGCCGAAAGAAAATCCGTGGCAGCAACCGATAAACCGCAGCCGCCTGTTGCGCGCCACCTGCCCCAGCACGCGCAGCACATTGCCCGCAGAGGTCGGTTCTGTTCTGGTTTCCCGGCGCAGCGGCGCAAGGGGCGGGCACAGGAGCGAAGCCAGCAAGGCCACGGACATAAGGCCCCCCAGAATATAGGCTGCCGCCCAGCCGCTTTCGCCAAAATATGGCAGCACGATAAAGGGAACCATTGTTCCCAGGCTGAATGCAGCGCCCTGCAAACCTTGCGCTCGGCTCATGAATGCCGGGGGGCACAGGGTCTTGACGGCGGAAACCATTGAAAGAAACAGCAATCCCGTAGCCAGCCCGATAAGCATGCGCATACACACGGCCAGAACCATGTTGTGCGGCAGGAGCAATGGCACAAAGCCGCCAGCGGCGCACAAAAGAGCCGAGAGCGCCAGTGTGCGCAGCGTACCCAATCTGTCCACCACAAGGCCCGCAGGAACCTGCACCAGTGTATGCGCCCAAAAGGGCGCACTGAGAAAAACACCAAGCCCTGCGTAATTGAGGCTGAAAAGACTCCTGAACTGCTCCGCCACGGCGGATACGTTCAGAAACATAAAACCCATGCCCAGACAGCCCAAGGCAGGAAGCCAGTAATAAACGGGAACCATGCAGCGTCCTTGCCGCGAAACAGACGCGGGCGGGTTTGCCCTCGGTCAAACAGCTATTTCAGGCGGTAACAGTTCTAAAAAAAAGGTTGCGCCCCAATGGAACGCAACCGTGTGGATGTATACTTCTGGACGCTGATCCGCAATGTCTGAAACAGGCACCCGGCTAGCGTATGATTTTGAAAAAACGCAACCTCAGGGCGTTGGTAACTACAGAAACGGAAGACAGCGCCATGGCCGTGCCCGCCAGCATGGGCGAAAGCATGGGGCCTCCAAAAGCATGCAGCAGCCCTGCCGCCACAGGCAGGCCGAGCACGTTGTAGCCAAAGGCCCAAAAAAGATTCTGGCGGATGTTGCGCATGGTCGCGCGCGAGAGCGCCAGAGCCGTGAGTACGGCCTCCATGCCGTCCCGCATGAGCACGATATCGCCCGCCTCGGCGCTCACGTCCACGCCCGTGCCCACTGCCATGCCCACATTGGCGGCAGCCAGAGCCGGGGCATCGTTGATGCCGTCGCCCACCATGCCCACCACATGGCCTTCATCCTGCATTCGCCGCACATAGGCGGCCTTGTCTGCGGGCAGCAGGCCAGCGGCAATTTCCTCCACGCCAGCCAGCGCCGCCACGGCTTTTGCCGTACGCTCGTTGTCGCCTGTCAGCATGACCACGCGCACGCCCATGCCGCGCAGGGCTGCTACCACTGAGGCTGATTCGGGCCGCAGGGCATCCGCAAGGGCCAGAATACCCGCAAGGCTGGTGCTGCCATTCTTTTCAAGAGCCAGCAGCAAGGGAGTCTGCCCCGCCTCGGCCAAGAGGGCCAGCTTTTGCTGCGCTTCTTCCGACACGACGAGCCCGCGCTCAGTCATGAATGTTCTGTTGCCCACGGCAAGGCCGTAGTCCACGCCATCCAGCTTCACCCGGCCCGAAATACCCATGCCGGGCGCTACCTGCACATCATCCACGGGCAGTGATGCGAGATTGCGCTCCCTTGCTGCGCCCACAATGGCCAGTGCCAGCGGATGCTCGGAGCGCGCCTCCAGCGAGGCTGCCATGCCCAGCAACGTATTTTCGTCCATGCCCTCCGGAGCATCCAGCAGTGTCACGCCAGTCAGCACGGGTTTGCCCGTGGTGAGGGTGCCTGTTTTGTCCACGGCCAGCACGCTGATATGCCCGGCCTGCTCCAGAGCAGCGCCGTTCTTGATCAGCACGCCAAGCTGCGCGCCCCGCCCCGTGCCCACCATGATGGACATGGGCGTGGCAAGACCCATGGCGCAGGGGCAGGCCATGACCAGCACAGCCACAAAAATCGTCAGCGGCGTTGTAATGGGTTCAGAGCTGAACACAAGCCATGCAAGGGCCGCCACAAGGGCAATGACCATGACGGCGGGCACAAAATAAAAGCTTACCCTGTCGGCCAGCCGGGCGATGGGGGCCTTGCTGCCCTGAGCCTCGCGCACCAGTCGTATGATGCGGGCAAGACGGGTGTTGCCGCCCACGGCGTCAGCCACAAATGTCAGCGAACCTTCGCCGTTTACGCTGCCCGCCGCCAGCTTGTCCCCCGGCCCGATGGGTACCGGGATGGATTCACCCGTGAGCAGCGACAGATCAACAGCGCTTTTGCCGGTCAGCACGGTACCGTCAACGGGCACACGCCCGCCAGGACGCAGCAAAAGATGATCTCCCACGCGCACCTGTGCCAGAGGAGTTTCTTCCGGCGCTGCGGCGGCATCGTCTGGGTTGAGCCGCAAAGCAGTTTCCGGCGTCAGGCTCATGAGCGCGCCCATGGCATCGCCAGCGCGACGCTTGGCAACGGCCTCCAGATACTGGCCGAATTCGATCATGGTCAGCAGCACGGCGCAGGATTCATAATACAGGTTCATGGCGCGGGTCATGGGTTCGCTGCCGGCAAGCCCCAGCAGGGTGTTGCCAAGGCTGAACAAAAAGGCCGCGCCCGTGCCCACGGCCACAAGGCTATCCATGGCCGGGGCCTTGCGCAGGAGGGCCTTGATGCCGTCCACATAGAAGTGGCGGCCCAGCCACACCACGGGCAAGGTGAGTACAAGCTGCGCCAGCATGAAGGCGCGTGGCGAAAGGTGCGGATCAAGCGCCTGCGGCAATGGCAGGCCGAGCATGTGCCCCATGGATATAACCAGCAGGGGAACCGCAAATGCGACCATGGGGAGCAAACGGCGCAAACGGGCCTGAATGTCAGCCGCAGCCCTGGCCTTACCTTCTTCAAACTGGCGCGCGGCGTCATCGTCCGCAGCGGGAGCCGCACTGAACCCAAGGGAGGCCACGCGCTCCATTATCCTTTGCTGCAAGTCGCTGTCCTGCCCGTCGCCGGGCCACACTTCCGCACTGGCGGCAGCAAGGTTCACGCTGATTTTTTCCACCCCTTCCATGCGGCCCACTACCCGCTCAATGCGCGAGGAGCAGGCGGCGCAGTGCATGCCGCTGATGTCAAAACGCAAAGGGCAGGCTTTATCCGTAGTTGTACTCATGGGTTCTCCACTTGTCATTCCGTATGGCGGCGAGTAAGCTGTAGATGAAAATGAAAACTCATTCCTGCATGGAGGATATGATGAAAACCCTGAAAGTCAATGGCATGCGTTGCGGCCACTGCAAGGCCGCTGTAGAAGAAGCTGCGGCAAAGATATCTGGCGTTGCCAATCCCCAGGTCAGCCTTGAGGATAAAGAACTGCGCTTTGAAGAAAGCGGGCCGGTGGATTTGCAGGCCTTGAAGACAGCCATCAGCAACATTGGTTTTGACCCGGAATAAGCTCATGAATCTGTGACAACCATCACAGAACTACACCTTCATGGCGCGCTGCCCGATTGCAGGTTTTCAGACCATGCACGGCAGCGCGCCTTTGTTTCATGCTGCCACCAGTGGTGTTTTTTACAGACGCCGTTCAGGCAAGGGCGCACAAGACTTCTCATGACATCACGCTGCCAGGTGACCCTGCCTTGCGCGTCCAGAGTCCGTTCATCTTGCCGTTTTCTGCCGAATAGCGTAGTTCTTGGCAGGTAAATACGGTCACTGATCCACTGCACCTTCAGCGCGAAACACCACAGGCATGCTAATACAAACCACTCGCATCATCGGCATATTTTGCGCGGGCAAGGGCTGTTTTCAAGCCCTTCTGTTCTTTTTCCTGTGCTGTTTTTTCGTGGCTGCTCCCTCAGTGGCGGCACCCGGCAACTTTGCGCTGGACTTTACAACTATCCGGCTGGGCGACGATGCGCAGGGGCTGACGCAGGCCATCCCCGCAATTGTACGCCCTGACAGAAGTGATACTGTAACCGCCAGTGCAGATACAGCCGCTCAGCTGGCGGCTCCGGCTTCGCCAGTGGTGCTGGTGGTTGGTGGCATTCAGGGTGATGAACCTGGCGGATTTTCTGCCGCGACTCTGCTGACCACACACTACACCATTCGCAAAGGCGTGTTGTGGGTGGTGCCAAACCTCAATTTCCCTAGTATTATCAAAAGGTCACGCGGGCTGCACGGCGACATGAACCGCAAGTTTGCCAAACTTGACGACCACGACCCAGAATTTGGCACCGTGCGCCGCATTCAGGAACTCATAAGCCACCCCCGCGTGGGGCTGGTGCTCAACCTGCACGATGGCAGCGGGTATTACCGCCCCACCTTTGAGGACAAGCTGCGCAATCCCAACCGTTGGGGGCAGTCTGTGATCATTGACCAGGAAGCGCTTGACGGCGTGTTCATGGGGTCACTGGGAAATGAAGCCCGGCAGGCCGCAGAATCGGCCAACAGCAAGCTGCTCTCCCCGCAGCATGCCTTGCACGTGCACAATACCAGAACTGCCGAGGGCGATCACGAGATGGACAGAAGCCTGTCGTACTACGCCGTACGACAGGGAAAGGCAGCCTTTGGGCTTGAAGCAAGCAAGGAATTTCCTGTTGAAGTGCGGGCATATTACCACCTGCTGATGGTGGAATCGTTTCTTGCGCAGGCTGGGGTGGAATTTACACGCGGCTTTGCGCTTACCCCCGAGGGAGTGCGCGAAGCCCTGCTGGACAAACTTGACGTCACCTTTGCCGACAACAAGGTCTTTTTGCCGCTGGAAGATGTGCGCCCGGCCATCAACCTGCTGCCGCTTTCCAAGGATGCTCCAGCACAGGCGGTCACATCCAAGCCCATCATGGCAGTGCTGCCCTGCGCCAAGGGCGAGGAAGGCCAGTACTGCGTGCACTATGGCAACCGCATGATCACTCTTATCCGCCCCGACTGGCGCGAAATGGACCATAGCATCACAGGCATGCGGGTATTGGCTGACGGGCGCGAAACCGAGGCCCCCTTCGGGCAGGTGCTGGAAGTGACCAAGAGCCTGCTCGTGCAGCCAACAGAAGGCTACAGAGTCAACGCCATCGGTTTTGACAGCGGCCGCAAGGACGAAAGCGGCGAGGTCATGGCTCTCAAAGATTTTCAGTCCCGCTTTTCCGTTGACCGCCAGGGCAGGCTGTATCGCGTTGAAGTATACAAAGACCAGCGTTTCAGCGGCATGTTTCTGGTGCGTTTTGGTTCAGGCAGCAACCGCCTGACAAGCAAGGAAACTCCGTCCATTCCCAAGGACAGACTGCCCGACAAACCGGGGCAGGAATCAAATCTGGGGTTCTGAGCCTACCATGTCCAATCCTGAAATCTGCGTTGCTGGCGGCGGGAGCTGGGGCACGGCCCTGGCGCACCTGCTGGCGGGAAACGGCTACAAGACCTGCCTCTGGCTGCGCGATGCCGCAGTGGCCGAGGCTGTGCGCAACCGGCACGAAAACCCGCGCTATCTGCCGGGCTTTGCCCTGCATCCCAGCCTTGACGCTACCACTGACCCTGCCGCCATGGGGCGGGAAATCGTTGTGCTGGCGGTTCCCTGCCAGCAGTTGCGTGGCTGGCTTGCCGCCAACGCTGCCTTCTTTCGCAAAAACGTGGTGCTGGTAAATGCCGCCAAGGGCATTGAAACCACAAATCTCGCCACGTGCGCGGAGGTTACGGAACAGAGCCTTGGGCATCTTGCACCCCGCTACGCGGCACTTTCCGGGCCATCTTTTGCTGCGGACGTTCTGCGCGGTCTGCCTACGGCCGTGGTTCTGGCTACGGCGGACGAAGCTCTGGGGCACCTGCTGCGACAGATATTTTCCGGCAGCGCTTTTCGCTGCTATTCCAGCACCGATGTGATGGGCGTTGAAATGGGCGGCGCGGTCAAAAATGTCATGGCCATAGCTGCCGGCGTTTGCGACGGCCTCGGCCTTGGGCACAACAGCCGCGCGGCGCTCATTACCCGTGGCCTTGCCGAAATGAGCCGTCTTGGGGTTGCCCGAGGGGCACAGCCGCATACCTTCATGGGGCTTTCCGGCCTTGGGGACCTCACCCTCACATGCACGGGCGACCTTTCGCGTAACCGCCAGGTAGGCCTGCGGCTGGGGCGCGGTGAAAAGCTTGAACATATCACGACCAGCCTTGGCATGGTGGCCGAAGGTGTTAAAACCACAGCCGCCATTCACGAGCTTGCCCGCAGGCTTGAAGTTGACGCGCCTCTTACAGACGCTGTGTACAGCATCCTGTATGAAGACAGCGACCCTCAAGAGGTGCTGCATAATCTTATGTCCCGCCGCCTGCGTGACGAATAGCGCAGTACACTCCACATCAGCATTGCACCATTCCATATAACATGCATTTTGCAGTGCAAAATGCTGTTTTCATTTTCTCTGATGCAGCAAGTTCTGGAGCTTTTCGGCAGCCGCAAGCCCGGCCCGAAGAGCGCTGCTTTTGCCCGCTCTACCCCCCCCCTTTTTTCCTCTTCAGAAAATTTTTTTCTTTTTTTCACGGGTTCAAAATTTTATTTCACATTTCTTGTGCTGCGCACACACTGGTAAAATAAATCACAAAAAAGGTGACTGCGCGCAATGGAATTGTTATCAATTTCGGCGCAATTTTAACACGTTTTTTAAATTTGTATTACTTCATTTTTTGCGCGATCACCCCCTTTTAACGATAGTTCAAAAAATCACATTTTAACGTGGCGTTGTCATTGAATTTCACAACGTTGCACAATGCATTAGCGCTTTTTTGCACAATTTGTTTGTGTAACCAGTTAAATCAAGACTAACATACCGATTTCACAGCCTCTCAAAATCGCGCAAATAGCAAACCGTTTATTGCTCCCACCCTCACATTACCCATTTTGATACCATTTTTTGCAATCTACCTGTTCTTCTTGGAAGAGTTGTTGCTTGCAACGGTTTGCAAAGTGGGCTAAGCCAAAAAAACTTTTTAAGATCATTTTTTCACGACATGGTATTGTGGTGATACCACGATGCCATTTAGGAAGTGCGGCCCGGACTTGACCGGGTTGATCCGCCGGGTACATCCGAGAGACCCGCAAACCACGGGGCAAACTATGACGGAATCACTGTTTTCGGCAGGCGGCTTTCTTGTGCCGCTTCTCGTGGGCATGGCCCTTATGCTGTATGGCGCGGCGCAGTCCGTGCGACAGCGCAACAATCCCCGCAGCCTGATCCTATGGGGTTCGCTGCATGATGCAGGCATTTTCTGCCTGGGTCTTGGAGCAAGCGG
>Ga0074193_1003431_pt1 | contig 11656 bp, 9 predicted proteins | sample EPASupsiteHSE605_FD_64523 | JGI IMG/M metagenome (GOLD analysis project Ga0074193, IMG submission 64523) | Bioremediated contaminated groundwater from EPA Superfund site, New Mexico - Sample HSE6-05 | ecosystem: Environmental > Aquatic > Deep subsurface > Groundwater > Contaminated ...
AGTTAAAGCCTGAAATCTACGTTGAGCTTCATTCCTATTCCAGCAAAAACCTTGAAAAACTGGCCGGAAAGAACAGGTTGGAACTTATAGGAGTACCTGCTTACAGCGTTCTAAAAGAAGGGGTGCTCCTTGGTTCGGTTTCTCCCTGGATTAGACGGAAGTATTTTCCTAAAGAATCTCTCTGCCTCTCTTTTGAACTCAGGAAAGGAAGTGAGGAATCAAGAGAATTTGCCGCCTGTATGCTTGAAATCCTTAAGGAAATCCAATCACTGGATGAATTCATAGAATATATGAAAAAAGAATTTCCTGTTCAGGCGAGAAAGGCAATGGAAGATTATCAGCGGTTTTACGGAGAAATATAACTTTTCAATCTACTTTTCAATCTACCAGCAGCCAGCATTTCAAATATGCTAAAGACGGTCACGAGAAAAATTCATAAAAATGATACTAACTGCACAAAAAATACTGAAAAAATGGACTAAAATAAACACAAGCACAGAAATCTCTGTGCCTATTGTGTTTCATATCTAATTTGAAAATCCTTCTTTACCTGCGCATGTTAAGTGCAGGAGCTGCCATGCCATCGTAGGTACTTGCCATATGCTCGGGTTTGACATTCTGCATGTCAGCACTCTGGGCGCGGAGCATATCATCCACACGGAGCACCATCACTGCGGCTTCGGAACCGGATTTGATAGAGTTGACCTTAACCCTGAGAGGGTCAACAATGCCTTTTTCGAGCATGTCTTCGGCAGCACCGGTATTGATGTTCAGGCCTGCGTTTTTGTTTTCGGCGTGCTTTGCCCTGAGGTTGACTATTGTGTTGATAGTGTCCAGGCCTGCGTTTCTGGCAATTGTCCTTGGGATTTCTTCAAGGGCATCTGCAAAAGCCCTGATTGCCATCTGTTCACGCCCGCCTACGCTAGCGGCATATGTACGAAGTTCAAGTGCAACTTCAATCTCGGAAGCTCCACCGCCTGCAACTACCTTGCCGTCTTCAATGGTGCATTTTATTACTCTGAGAGCATCGTCAATTGCGCGCTCAAGGTTGTCAACTATGTGTTCGGTACCGCCCCTAATGACAATAGATACGGATTTTGCACCCTTGCAGTCCCTGAGATAGGTCTTACCCTGGTCACCGTCACGGTCCTGTTCAAGGAGCCCGGCATGCCCGAGTTCTTTCCGGGTCAGTTCTTTGATATTGCGGATAGGCCTGCCGCCTGTGGCATCTACAAGGTGCTGCATATCCTCATTCTTAACCCTGCGGGTTGCATAAATTCCCCGGTTTTGCAGATAGGCTGCGATCTTGTCATCCATTCCTTTGGAACAGAAAACCGCGTTTGCCCCTGCCCTGATGACATAGTCTGCCATTTCGAATAAGGCTGCTTCTTCCTGCTTTACAAAATCCTCAAGATCGCCATATTCATTTATCTGAAGTTTTGCTTTGTTTGTGGTCTTGGCAATCTCCATAGGGGTATCGATCAGAGCAATCGCTGGTTTCTCAATTCTGAGAGGGAATTCCTTGTCAAGGGCGACTTTGTCTATTACAATGCCTTCGACAAACTCGGTATCTTCGATCTTGCCGCCGATATCTTTTGAAAGAATAACATCTTTAAGGTCAACGATTCCTCTTTCACGAATTGCGAGTGCGGCATCCACACAGAGCTCCGCAATCAAACGGTTGTACCTGTCTGAAGCTTTACCTGTAATAGAGGTTTTGGCAACTTCTACAAGCTTCTCCTTTTCATTCTCGGCAGTTGAGACTGCCAGGTTCTCGAGAATCTCAACAGCCTTCTCGGCTGCAAGCCTGTATCCCTTAACAATAACTGTTGGGTGAACTCCACTCTCAATAAGGCTTTCTGCCTTTTCCAGCAGGCTGCCTGTAAATACAACAGCACTTGTAGTCCCGTCACCTGCAGAGCTTTCAAGTGACTCTGCAACTTCGGCCACCATCTTGGCTGCAGGGTGCTCGATGGACATATCGTGTAAAATGGTTGCACCATCGTTTGTGATTGTAATGTCCCCGATAGGATTGACAAGCATCTTATCCATTCCTCTCGGACCAAGTGTGCTCTTGACTATGCTGGCCACTGCCTTTGCAGCCGCAATGTTCATGCTGAGTGCTTCTTTTCCCTTTGTCTGCTCTTTTCTAGGATCTACTATTATGATTGGCTGGCCACCTTTTTCCATCTTAACCAAAACCTCCTTAAAATGAAGTATATGTGTCGAAGCTTTTTACTTGATAATTTGAAGTTATCCTGGCTATAGTCACTCTTAGCCCGAGATCAGTCTGAAAATATGATTAAATTAGTTGCCTTATATGAAGCAGTATTTGATCAGAAAATAACTGATAATACTTCTATAAAAACATACCGGGTATATTCCGATTTAGGAAGGTGAAACACTCATATTTCCTGATTATTTTTACTTCCTTACTATCTCTACTGATCCGTCTTTCTTCCCGATATAGAGTTCGTCCACATTAGAAAATATTCCATGCTCAACAACTCCCGGAATTGAAGATAGTTTAAGGGCCAGACCTTCAGGATCGTTTATTACGCCTAAATTCACATCAAGTACGAAATTTCCATTATCAGTTATCACAGGCCCGTCTTTTCTCAGACCAAGCCTCAATTCAGGCTTTCCTCCCAGCTCTTTTATTTTTTTAATCACAAGAGTTTTTGCAAAGGGGAGGACTTCTACAGGTACGGCCTTATCAAGCTGGATGCTCGTTTTTGATTCGTCAGCCACGACCAGAAAAAGTCTTGCAGATGCCGATACGATTTTTTCTCGGGTATGGGCAGCTCCCCCACCTTTAATTGCGTACAGCTTCGAATCGATCTGGTCTGCTCCGTCAATGGCGATGTCCAGTTCCGGATGCTGGGCAAGGTTAGCCAGAGGGATGCCGGCTTCTATGGCAAGCATTTCGGACTGATATGAGGTAACAACACCAAGGATTTCGAGTCCCTCTTCCCTTACCCGCCTGCCGAGTTCTTTTATCGTATATGCTACTGTTGAGCCAGTTCCAAGCCCCACAACCATTCCCGATTCTACCATCCGGGATGCAGCGATACCAGCTGCACGTTTTTCCGGGGAATCGGCAGATATGTTTCTTTCTGTCATGCTATGTTCCCTCCGGTTCGAATATTCTAAAAATTATGAAAGGTACTGAAAAAATTATGAAATCCTTAAGCTGGAGATTAAACTTGCAGCATTTAAGCTGAAACCGTTTAAACTCCAAAAAGAAGGGATTTCAGGGAGAAAGTCTTCTCCTGTCCCTGGGGAAAAGTACGGTGTCCCTGATATTATCGGTTCCGAGCATGGTCATGATAAAACGTTCGCAACCCATCCCCCAGCCTGCATGTGGAGGCATGCCGTATTCGAAAGCTTTAAGGTAGAACTCAAAGCCCTCAGGATTGAGGCCCTGCGATTCTATCCGGCTCTTAAGCAAGTCCAGAATATGGATACGCTGAGCTCCTGAGGAGAGTTCCATTGTACGGTGCATCATATCAAATGACTTACTGAACTCCGGCCTGTCTTCGTAAGGCATGGCATAGAAAGGTTTAATTTCAGTCGGCCAGTCAATAATGAAATAGTGAGATTCCCCTGTGGTCTCGTAGACGTAATTGCCAACAATATGCTCTCCTAATGTACCCAGGTCGTCTCCCCAGTGCATTTTCTCTTCCGAGCGGGCGTTTATGATCTCGATTACTTGGTCATAGGTGAGCTTAAGGAAAGGAGTTTTCGGGACTTTGAGCTCAACTCCAAGTGTTTCAAGGGAAAACTGGCATTTTTCAATAACCTGAGCGTAGACGTAAGCCACAAGGTTTTCGAGAATCTCCATTACATCGAAGTGGTCTGCAAAGCTTACCTCAACATCGATAGAAGTAGCTTCGTTCAAGTGTCTGCGAGTGTCGTGCTCTTCAGCCCTGAAAATGGGACCTATTTCAAAAACCCTATCAAAACCGCCGCTCATAAGGATTTGCTTAAAGAGTTGAGGACTCTGGTTCAAAAAAGCTTCCCTGTCAAAGTATGTAATCGGGAACAGTGCAGTCCCGCCCTCGGTTGCAGTTGCTACGACCTTGGGAGTTGCTGTTTCGATAAATTCGTTTTTAACAAAGTATTCCCTGATAGCCTGCAGAGCCTGGTGCCTTATCTTAAAAACCGCAGTAGTTTCGGCCCGCCTGAGGTCGATAAACCGTGAGTCCAATCTGGTATCCAGTTCAGCTTCTACCTTGCCTGTAGTATCCATTGGCAATGGAGAATTTGCAACATTCAGGACAGTGATCTCCTCAGGAAGTAACTCATATCCGTTTGGAGCTTTCTCTTCGAATTTAACGGTGCCGGTTACTGAAATTACTGACTCGCGTATAAGCCTTCTTGCAGCATCAAATAGCTCTTTATCGATCTTTTTCTTTACAAGAGTAACCTGAGCCTTTCCTTCGCGGTCTCGAAGCACTACAAAACAGATCCCTCCGAGGTCTCTTACCTCATGGACCCAGCCTGCCAGAGTAATTTTCTGACCGTTGTCAACGTTTTCAGGCTTGACATCGGCTGTATAATGTGTTCTAAGTTTTGCTAATGACATAAATTCACCTTGATTTGGGGTAATAAATGAAAAATATAAGGATGAAGCTGAAACGTAGGTGAATAGTCATAACTCATTATTAATTTATTTGTTGCCCGAGTTCCGTCACCCGAGTTCCGTCACCCGAGTTCCGTCACCCGAGTCCCGTCTCGGGAGGACGGGGCCGTTTCGGGAGGACGGGGCCGTTTCGCTCACGTAGTTCGCTCAAGCGGATTAATTTATGAGCAAAGAGTTTCACTTCTCGAATCCAGTCTCGGGAGGATGGGCCCTTTTCGTTCAGGAGAGCTGATTTACTGAAATTAATTACGGAATACGCAGCAGCGTGGTCAAGCGACATAAGCAACTTTTTTCAGAAAATAATTCTAGTTCTTCTACCATACCCTTTTTGGTATTTTTGCGACAAAGGGACGCACAAAGTCTGCTGGCGCGCTCGCCTACTGTAGAAAAATGGGCTGAAATGAGCTGTGTGCATATCGAGTAATTTAGGTTTGTAATTTTTATAGATATTATTCACGAATATTAATTAGGTACATATTTATACTACCCAAATAAGGTTTTAAGATGAGAATTTTCTTTTTTAACGAATTATAATTAGATATTTTCAAATATGTAGATTTGAGAGATACCTATATATAATGGCACAGAAATCCTGTGTTCTGAATATAATAGATTCAATGTATATTACAAAATTAAGAAAATAAGAGGAAGAAGAAATTATACAAATTGTACACCTTTCAGATATTCATTATTCAGATGCGTACTTTGTTCCGGAGATTGCAGAGTCTATGGTTGACAGTATAAACCAACTGGAACCGAACCTTGTAGTGATTACAGGTGACCTGACTGAGAATGGGTTTTCAGCAGAATATGATGGAGTAAAGCGGTTTATTGACAGAATTGAATGCAAAAATAAAATTCTTGTCCCAGGTAACCATGACTCGAAAAATGCAGGATATGTGCACTTTGAAGATCTATTTACAAATCGGTACTTTTCGCGGAATTTTGAGGATGTTACGGTTGTAGGGGCAGATTCTTCACAGCCTGATCTTGATGAAGGTCATCTGGGCAGGGAAAACTATGGCTGGATCAAAGAAGCCTTTTCAGGAGAAAATTTCAAGGTTTTTGCCATGCACCATCACCTTGTTCCTATACCTCTGGCAGGCAGGGAAAATACTGTTCTTGTGGATGCAGGCGATGTCCTGGAACTTCTAAACCGCTGCAAAGTGAATCTTGTCCTCTGTGGGCACTGCCACATTCCCTGGGTATGGAACCTCAATAACATGCTTGTGGTAAATGCAGGCACATTCTGTTCTTCCAAAACCAGGGGAAAAACCACGCAGTGTTATAACCTGATTCAGGCTGACAAAGAGAATTCAAACGGAAACTGGAAAGTCAGGGTGTCCAGAGTCTTTTCAAAAGGAGATAGGGAACTGGTCACTGAGACAGTAATGTAAAGTCCATAAACATTTTAAAATTTCTGATTATTTTTCTTTTATTTTTCCTTTTTCCTTTTTTCCTATTATCTTTCCCCCTTTATGCCGGAAGTGAAACGAAACCTCACATGCTTTTTATTTCTTTCGTAATATCGATTCATTTAAATGTTTCACATAAATCTTTAAAATATTTAATAATCACTAAACATATCCAAACTTGAATTTCAGTCGTCATATTAAGGGCATCTAACAAAAAAAGATTTGGTCGTTTTTAAGAAAAAGAACAGGAATCATAGCAGCATGCCCAATCTATAAGGCTTGCACAGACGCCTGCAGTTTGAGTTTGTATGTTTCAGCTTTTTGTAGCTAATTTGGAAAGTTTTCCTACAAATTCAAAGAATTAATTTTCATGAGAAATTACGGTTTTCACTTATTTCTGGGCATGTGTTGCAGATTACTTTTAAATTATTTTTCTGTTTACATTGTAATACATATCATGTAAGATGGAAAAATATATATACTATCAAGTAGTCAACCGGTTACCTACTTCTGGTGAAAAAGGAGGCAAATATGTTGAAAAAGATGGAAAAATTAAATAGACTACCGATAGTTACTTTTGTTTTACTTATAGCACTGGTTTCACCAGCTTTTGCAGTAACGGCTGATGAAAATGCAGCATCGATCGAAGAAGTAAAGACTACACTAACGTTTATGTGGTTGTTACTTGCAAGTGGACTGGTATTCTTTATGCATGCAGGTTTCTCACTCGTGGAAACTGGGCTTACGAGAAGTAAAAATACCGCCAACATTTTGATGAAAAACTTTATGACTGTTGTCCTGGGCATTCTGGTCTACTGGGCTGTTGGTTGGGGCATAATGTATGGAGCTGATGTCGCAGGCATAATAGGAACCAATCAGTTCTTCCTGGCAGGCGCGGACAACGCAATCTGGAACTCGTGGTTCTTCCAGATGGTTTTCGCGGCTACTGGTGCTACTATAGTTTCAGGGGCAATGGCTGAGAGAACTAACTTTAAGGCTTATCTTGTCTACTGTGTCATGATGGTAGCCGTAATTTACCCTATATACGGTCACTGGGTCTGGAGTGGAGCGGATATGGCTCTCTTAAGTGGCGCCGATAGCCCAATAGTAAAAGCAATCGGAGTGGCAAGCCATGACTTTGCCGGTTCCGGGGTCGTACACTCAATAGGAGGATATTCTGCCCTTGCGGGTGTGCTTCTTGTGGGCTCAAGAATAGGGAGATTTAAAGACGGAAAACCCATACCTATTCCAGGTCATAACCTGACTATTACCTTCCTGGGAACTCTTATCCTGGCTCTCGGATGGCTGGGATTCAATGGAGGAAGCACCCTCAATGCAAATGATCCTTATATGAACCTGGTAGTTGTCAATACCTTCCTTGCAGGGGCTGCAGGAGCTCTTACGGTCATGATTATTACCTGGATAAAGACCGGAAAGCCAGACCCCTCCCTCACTGCAAACGGGCTTCTCGGCGGGCTTGTAGCAGTTACCGCTCCCTGTGGATCAATATCAAACTGGGCAGCCCTGGCGATTGGTCTTGTTGCCGGGATAATAATTTATGCAGGTGTCATGTTTAACGAAAATAAGCTAAAACTGGACGACCCTGTAGGTGCAATTGCAGTGCACGGATATTGTGGAAGCTGGGGACTGATCTCTGTCGGGCTCTTTTCCATAGGAATTGGAAACGGGATTCTTGCAGACGCCTCGTATGCTGCTCAAGTCCCTGGACTCTTCTATGGCGGAGGAATCAGCTTACTCCTTATCCAGCTTGTATCAGTACTTGTAACCATGGTCTGGGGCTTTGGGCTCTCTTATATAATCTTCAAAATCCTCGATGCCGTAATAGGGCTTAGAGTATCTGAAGAAGAAGAAATCGCAGGCCTTGATATCTCTGAGCATGGAATTAGAGCATATCCCGAGTACCTTATGAGGGAGGACTAACATGACTAAAATGTATAAAATCGAAGCAATAATAAAACCCCATAAACTGAGTGAGGTAAAAGATGCCCTTGAAGAAGCCGGGTACCCTAGTCTGACAGTAACTGATGTCAAAGGACGTGGACAGCAGAAAGGAATCGTGCAGCAATGGAGAGGTAAGAAATATTGTGTTGATCTTCTTCCCAAAACCAAAATAGAGATTGCAGCGCCTGAGAATAAAATTGAAGAGATTATGAAAATTATTCAGAGTGCAGCGTATACCGGAGAAATTGGAGACGGTAAGATCTTCGTCATTCCCGTTGAAACTGTAGTCAGAATAAGAACTGGAGAACAAAATGGAGATGCTCTTTAAACTGCATCCCCTTTTTCTTAATTTACAATTATTGTTTAACAACCTTGGGAATCAGGTAGAAGGACTATGACCGAGTTAAAATCTGAAACTCCAACATTTGAAATCCCCCATAGATACGGGATGCCTGTAATCAATTTATACTTTTATGTAGGGTTGATTTCCGCCATTCTATTAAGAAGTATAATTATAGCTGACCACTACAGCGTTTTTTGGGGAAAAGCAATCTGGTATATTGGAGTAGTAGGTTATCTATGGTTCTTCACACACAGATACCATATTGCGAAGAGAAGGTTCGGCGTTGTCAAAAACCTGGACCTGCTGGAAAAAATAAAGAGACAGCAGAAACTTACGGATAAAGACCTTGAAGGACTGGAATATTTGCTGTGTAGTCTTTCGGTATCAAAAGAACGTGCAAATTACCTGATCATCTCAGTACTTTCAATTGTTGCAATGGTAGTATCCCTGAGCCTTGATCTGGGAATTTTGAAGCTCTAAATGAGATATATTCATTATATCCTCAAAAGTAGAGAATTTCATAATGTTTTCATAATGTTATTACTTTGGGAGTGTAAAAGGTCGTGAAATCCTGTCCTCAGATGGGAGATGAAGCTAACCTTTGCACCATTTCATCTTTTTAGTTCTATATATGATCCGTTAATTTTATCAATCCATTAATTTTATCAATCCATTAATTTTATCAATCCATTAATTTTATCAATCCGTTAACTCTAGATCCGTTAATCTATCAACCCATTAACTCTAGAACCATTGATTCTATCAATCCGTTACTTCTATCGGTCTTATCTTTTGGTTAGAACTCTTTTCCTGAAGTACCTACTGCTTGATACTCCATAGCTTTCTTTGATTCTGTTCTATGCTTTCAAGCTCACCTCTTTCCGTTAGATCGCCCAGAATTTCGAGAAGTTCGGATTCCTTGAGATCCAGCTCATACCTGTGTTTAAACTCGGCTATAATTTGAGGGAGATCAAGAAGCATGTTCTGGAGAATCTTTTCTGCAAAACCTGCCAGATCCTCATACCTGGCCCAGGGATAAATTATCCAGCGCCATTTGAGAATCTTCTGGGCATAAAAGTCAGGCGTGAAAGCCGAGCAGGTCTTATGCTGGAGGACTGCAGTCCTGACATCTGTCGTATTCAGACTCAGGACGTAGTCCACTGCAAGCTTGAGCGTCTCACCGGTGTCAGTTACATCATCGATAATTAAAATTTTTTTCCCTGTTATATTCTCAGGAATAGGAAATTTTATCCTTGCTTCTTCCCTCATGTCCGCAGCTCGTGTGTAATGCTCGATCTTCATTGAGGTAAGGCCACTAAAGAGCAAAAAGTCGGAAACCAGTCTTCCGGGCACATAGCCTCCTCTCCCTATGGCAACAATCAGGTCAGGCATGTAACCAGAAGCTTTAATTTTTCGTGCAAGGACTTTGGAAAGCTGCAATACTTCATTAAAGCTTATAAGCTCACACCTGAATGAATTCTTTTCTGACTGACACCTGGATTGTTGAGACTCAATTTTCCTTTCCTGCATCAGATAAATCGCCTTCTTAACACATGTCTTATAATGAAGGTAATGCGAATTGGCGGATACCTAATAAGGAGAAATAACATCTTCTCTAACGAGTTTATCAGTCTAATGACTTATTAATTCGCCTGAATGTTTACAGATCTGAAAATATTTAGAGCCGGTAAACCATAAATCAAGAGTATCTGAGAAATAAGTAAGGTATCTGAGATAAGTAAGGTATCTGAGAAATAAGTAAGGTATCTGAGAAATAAGTAAAGTATCTGAGATAAGTAAGGTATCTGAGAAATAAGTAAGGTATCTGAGAAATAAGTAAGAAAAATAAGGTGGGACAGATATTGACAAGGACAAAGGATTTTTGAGAAAAAGATGCACTCAATCTATAGTCTGAGTTTTTTATGAAAAGATATAGTCGCTGAAAAGGAGTCTTATGCCATGTTTTCAAAAGAAGAAGACAAAATGGTAAGTCTGGGGCTTAATTCCATTAATGAGAGATTTGACGAAGGAGTTAGCAAGGCCCTTGATTTTCTGACCGAAATTGGCACATACTATCTAAACGAAAGAAAGGAACCGGAAGCTGAAAAAACGGTAGTTTCCATAAAGGAAATCGGAAAAGCTGCTACTCTTCAGGGCATGGCGAATGCCGCAGTCAGTGCTATCCGCGCCCTTGAAAAGCTACTACAGGGCTCCATAGAGCAGAATATGCAAGACATAGCTATCCGAGTACTACTTTCGTTTGGAGCTATAGGAAAAACGGCTGCAGAACAGCAGATGGAAATGGTAGCAAAGCTTGCAGCTTCAGTGCTCGGAAAAAGCGGAAATACGGCAGCTCTCCTTAACAAGGAGAGAGAAACCATGGCAGTTATAATCGGGCTTGGAGAAATCGGAAAAGCTGTTACCAGGATGAAGTTTCCGGATCTTTCGGAAAATACGGCAATATGTATCTCGTGCCTTGGAGATGTCGGAAAACTTACGGCTCAGAAGAACCTTGAGAAGGCTGCAGTGGGAGTAGAGCTTATGCTTCAGGAGATGGCAGCCGCAGCCATGCAGGAAAACCTCCAGAATACGGTAAGAAGTATCACAAGCTCTATTGAAGAAGTTGGGAGAAATGCTGAGGAAGAAAACATGGAAAATGCAGTTATACAGGCAATCTCTGCTCTCCAGATCATTGTGAGCAATGCAGAAAACAGGTATCTGAACGATGCCTCAATTGCAGCTAAGGTAGCCCTTGAATCCTTTAATGAGCTTGATATAATAAACGATGAAGCTAACATAAAAAAGATAGAAGCAATAAGGGAAACGATGAGAGCACTATGGGTAGATTCGATATAAAAGTTCAGGCTACCGGAACTTCATTTTTCACTGAAGCCCGAAGTGCTTTATGTTCCAGTCCGCCATGGCCTGAATTTTCTTGATTTCTTCCTCACCGCCTTCCATGGTGAAGAGGTGTTTGAACCTTTTCTGGATTCTTAGATATTCTTCGACAGGCCTGGGATCTTTAACTTTCCTGACCTGGGTAATTTCTCCGTTTTCCATCTCATACATAGGCCAGAGGCAGGTTTCGACTGCGAGTTTAGCAATCTCCAGGGTCTTTGAGGTATCAAAGCCCCAGCCTGTTGTACAGGGAGCATGGGCATGGATATAGGTAGGGCCCATAGTTTCAGTTGCCTTCTTGACCTTTCGTATCATGTCTCTTGGGAAACCTATGGAGGTCGTGGCCACATAAGGAGAGCCATGAGCTGCCATGATAGCAGGCATGTTTTTCTT
>Ga0074193_1003432_pt1 | contig 11652 bp, 13 predicted proteins | sample EPASupsiteHSE605_FD_64523 | JGI IMG/M metagenome (GOLD analysis project Ga0074193, IMG submission 64523) | Bioremediated contaminated groundwater from EPA Superfund site, New Mexico - Sample HSE6-05 | ecosystem: Environmental > Aquatic > Deep subsurface > Groundwater > Contaminated ...
TATGGAGAGATCACCAATTCTTCTTCATGGCAATCGTGGGTGTAAGGTTTTGGTGCGGAGGGGCTTTCCAAAGGACGCAAGCGAAGCCCTATACCTTAGCCACGGCAGACTACCAATATAGCTGTCATTTTCTTAGTGATCTATATAATGCACTCTACTTAGCGGCTTTCTGTCGCCGTCAATACCACTACACGCTCAATTCCACCATAATCTTTCACAATATCACTAACAGTAAACCATCCTGTTTTCTCTGCCATAGCAGCAACGATTCTAGCCTGATCAATACCGACTTCCATAGCAAGAAACCCGTCTTTATCCAAATAATTAATAGCCTCGTTAATAATTCGGCGATAAAAATCAAGACCATCTTTACCACCTACTAACGCTACATTGGGCTCTTTCCTCACTTCTGGTGTAAGACCGGCTATATCAGCCTCCGGAATATAAGGTGGATTCGACAAAATCGCAGTAAACGTCTGTCCCTTAACTGGTGCAAACAAATCACCTTGGCAAAAGCTAAGACGCTCCATTACATGATGTTTCTCAGCATTACTTTTAGCAACATCAAGAGCATCTGGCGAAATATCAACTGTAACCGCCTGAGCAGACGGCAAATTCACTAACATACTGATACAAATCGCACCACTACCTGTCCCAATATCTAAGATTCTCGGATGTTCTACAGCAGTTAACCGCTTCAGAGCCGTCTCAACTAAGATTTCGGTGTCCGGCCTTGGAATCAAAACCGCTGGCGTTACCTGAAAATCCAGTCCCATAAACTCTTTGCTGCCAACAATATACGCTACAGGCAAACGAGTTACTCTTTTTTTGACAGCTTCGCGGAACGTTGCCAATTCTTTTCCTTCTAACGGTTGATCAAAATGTACATATAAATACAACCGATCAGTTTTCAAAACATGGGAAAGCAGTACTTCAGCATCAAGGCGTGGAGTTTCCACGCCTTTTTCAGCAAAGTACTGCTTGGTCCAATTTAAAATTGTCTCAATACACCAAACGTCTTTATTATCTTTCATCTTAATCAGCCTGCTTCATTCTCTTACTTTGATCGGAGGCAATTAAAGCATTCACAATTTCATCAATATCGCCATTGAGTACAAAATCCAGTTTATGCAATGTTAGACCAATGCGGTGATCCGTCACTCGCCCTTGCGGGAAATTATACGTACGAATTCGTTCACTACGATCCCCTGTACCTACCTGTCCCTTGCGCTCTTCCGCTACTTCAGCATGTTGCGCTGCTTGTGCCATTTCCAGGACCTTAGACCGAAGAACACGCATGCACTTTTCCTTATTTTTGAGCTGTGATTTTTCATCTTGGCATTGCACAACGACCCCTGTTGGTAAATGGACAATACGTACCGCTGACTCTGTTTTATTAACATGCTGTCCACCTGCGCCACTAGCGCAATACGTATCAATTCGCAGATCATTTGCATTGATCACTACATCTACTTCTTCTGCTTCCACAAGCACAGCAACCGTTACTGTAGACGTATGAATACGCCCACTCGATTCAGTAGTTGGTACACGTTGTACGCGGTGAACACCGCTCTCATATTTCAAGCGACTATAAGCACCTTCGCCATCAATTACAAAAACAACTTCTTTAAAGCCTCCTGAATCAGGGGCATTAGCATCTAGTAGTTCTGTACGCCAACCATGATCATCAGCATAACGAGTATACATTCGAAATAAATCGCCTGCAAATAAAGCTGCCTCATCACCGCCAGCTCCACCACGAATCTCAACAATTACACCTTTTTCATCATTCGGATCTTTCGGTAATAATAAGATTCTCAGTTCTTCTTCTAATACTTCCGCTTTCGCTTTGAGTTCCGATAATTCGGCGGTAACCATTTGGCGAAAGTCATTATCTAATTTTTCATTGAGCATTTCCAGCGCATCCGCGATTCCTTGATTTACTGCTTTTTGTTCCCGAAATTTGGCAACAATCGGCGCTAGTTTCGCATGCGCTTTGGTATGTTTTTGCCACTCTGACATATTGGCAATGATGGATGGATCACTAATCAAATTTTCTAGTTCAATATGTCTATCTTCAATGGCCTGCAATTTATCGAGCATGGTCATTCATTACTCCTCTAAAATCTTTATTTTTATTTCGCTGGACGGACTGCTTCTAGGGCTTTAATGGCTACTTCTAGTTGATCATCACTCGGTTCGCGCGTAGTTAATTTTTGCAATAGTAAACCCGGACCAACAGCAACTTTTACCCACTCTGCTTCACTTTTTCCAGCAAAACGAATCATTTCATAAGCAAGACCTGCCACTACTGGCATGAGTATAATTCGCGATACAATGCGAATCCACAAATCTGGCCAACCTAGAAAAGCGAACATAATAATGCTTACAACCATAACAATCAGCAAAAAGTTCGTACCACATCTAGGATGCAAGGTACTATACTTACGTACATGCTCAACATCAAGTGGCACACCGGCCTCATATGCATGAATGGTTTTATGTTCAGCACCGTGATATTCAAATACACGATGGATATCTTTCATTCTGGAAATTGCCATAATATACGCTAAAAAAATTGCAAATCTGAGTATGCCTTCCATTAAATTTAACAGCCTTGCATCAGTAATAGCGCTATGGATATATTTCGCAGCATAGGTAGGAATCACTACGAATAGTAAAATAGCCAGCCCCAAAGAAAACATCATCGTCAATGCAATTTCTTTGTTGGATAGTTCCTCGCCTTCCTCACCAGCCGCCTGCGCTGAAAAAGACAACGCCTTAAGCCCTTGTACTAACGATTCTATCAAAGCAACAACACCACGTAGCATCGGTTTTTTTAAAATAGGATATCGATCACTAATAGGTGTAAAGGTTTCTGTTTTTACAATAATTTCACCTGATGGTTCTCGGACGGCGGTCGCAATCAGGCTTGGTCCGCGCATCATCACACCCTCAATGACAGCTTGCCCACCGATACTTACTTTCGGTTTCACGATATCCCTCCTCTTTCTATAAGAAAAGACTAATCAACATTGCAGTCTTCCTTCATGATGATATAAATGTAGCAGAGCATTTCTGCTCTGCTACCCGGTTTTTAAGCCTCTTTACTATAACGTTTATTGAATTTTTCAACACGTCCACCAGCTGTGATATTACGTTGCTGACCAGTAAAGAACGGATGACATTTTGAGCACACATCAATACGTAGTTCTTTTTTAACGGAACCAGTTAAGAAAGTGTTGCCGCAACCACACGTTACTTTTGATTCACCATAATTCGGATGAATATTTTCTTTCATTTATTGCACCTTCTTTCCAAAGCCACTTGTTGTTTTTACCATACAATTGTAGCATACCTCTTTACTAGAAGCAACCTTATTTCATTAATAGTTTGTAGAAATAAAATTTATTTGTTTTTGCTTGTTTATGTTCATTTATGCTTGACTTGTTGTTTATTAAGGTTTAAAATGAGCACATACAAACTTAACTGAATAGTTTAATAATAGCAAGGGAGATCATATCTTATGTTTGCTGAAGAACGACACAATAAAATTCTAGCCTTATTAAAATCAGGAAAACATGTTAAAGTAGCCGAACTCAGTATATTATTTGCCGTATCAGAAGCAACAATACGTCGAGATTTACAAGAGTTAGAAAATTTATCTCTTCTGCAACGAACTCATGGAGGTGCGGTCTCGCCGCAAGCAGATTTCGAACTTAGTTTTCGTGACCGAGAAGTACATCTATTAAATGAGAAGCAACAAATCGCCATTACTGCTGCTAGTATGGTAGAAGACGGAGAAACAATATTACTCGATGCAGGTACAACGACTCGCGAGATTGCTCGGGCACTCTGCGGAAAACGTTTAACGGTAGCCACGAATAGCATGGATGTAGCGGCTATTTTCAGCGAAGAACCTGATATTGATGTTTTGTTATTAGGTGGTACATGGAGAAAATCCATAAACTCCCTCGTTGGTTCTTTAACTAATTCAATGCTGAAACTCTTATGTTTCGACAAAGTGTTTCTCGCTGCAAATGCTGTTGATTATATACTAGGAGCGACTACACAAAATGTTGTCGAAGCTGAAACAAAAAGAGCAATGGTTCACGCGGCAAAAACAGCCATCTTAGTCGTTGATCATTCTAAATTCGAACAAAAAACCTTTGCTAGAATTTGCAGTCTCAGTGAATTTTCAATGATCATTACCGATAGTGGTACAAATAAAGATGTCTTAGCTTCCTTAAGAGATCACACTCAAGTCATTGTCTGCGAAGCATCATTAAAACAAAAGGAAGTGGATACAAATGACTAACCATAGTACAGCACCGATTGTTACCGTTACATTAAACCCTGCAATTGATCGCACATTACATTTAGCCAACTTCACTTTAGGACAAGTCAATCGAGTCGATAGTGAACGCACCGATCCTGGCGGCAAGGGAGTCAATGTAGCCAAAGTAATCAAAGCCCTTGAACATTCCGTATTGGTTACAGGTTTTTTAGGGACCAATAACGCTAACGTCTTTCAGGACTATTTCAAAAAAGAAGGCATTGATAATCAATTCGTGGAAACACCTGGCGACAATCGAGTTAATATTAAAATTGTTGATACTGAGCAAGACCTCGTTAGTGAGTTAAATTTTGCAGGAATTACACCATCAACAGCTGATCTTGATCAGTTACAAACCACATTACGTAAGCTAGCAGAGCATCATAAATGGTTTGTCCTATCAGGTAGTTTACCACCAACCGTGCCAACTGATATTTATGCGCAATACATCACAATGCTACATGAATATGATTGTAATGTAATCTTAGATACTAGCGGACCCGCCTTAGCTGCCGGTATTGCCGCTCACCCTTTCGCAGTAAAACCAAATCTGCCAGAACTGAGTCAATTGATGAATTCTCCTATGGACTCTGACCAAGAAATCCTAGCAGCAATCAAACATTTGCTCAATCAAGGAATTTCGAAAGTCGCAATCTCTCTTGGCGGTGATGGATCATTGGTTGCGGATTGCAATCAAATCCTTCGAGCGAAAGCTCCTATCGTACCTGTTTGCAGTACGGTCGGCGCCGGCGACGCCTTTGTTGCCGGTTTCAGCGTAGGGCAAGCCCGCAATTTATCATTAGCCGATAGTGTTCGTCTAGCCTCTGCCGCGGCTGGTGCCGCAGTTGCACTCCCTGGTACACAAGCTGGTTCTTTAATCGAAGTCAATAAACTCATCCCTAAAGTACAAATAAACGAGTGGAGGAATTAAACATGAATCTTCAAGAATTATTAGCACCATCCAGAGTGAAATTCGGTCTACAATCAACCACTAAGGCGGATGTCATTAACGAACTCATCGACATCCTCGATGCCGACGGTAAACTATCTGACAAAAACCAGTATAAAGAAGCCGTATTACACCGTGAAAAAGAGTTTTCTACTGGAATTGGTATGGGAATCGCCATTCCTCATGCAAAAGATGCAAGTGTAAAAGAAGCAGCTTTAACTTTAGGTATTTCAAAAGCTGGCATTGATTATGAAGCATTAGACGGAACTGCTGCCCACCTATTTTTTCTAATTGCTGTTCCTGCCGATTCAAACGACGTTCATCTGAAAGTATTATCCTATATTTCTCGCAAATTAATGCATGAAGAAGTTCGTAATAACTTATTATCAGCTACAACCTATGACGATGTCATAGCCGCATTTAAAGACTAAAAACAAAAGGAGGCATTTTATTATGAAATTACTTGCCATCACATCCTGCCCAAATGGAATTGCCCATACCTATATGGCAGCTGAATCACTACAAATGGCAGCTAAGTCACTAGGTTTTGAAATGAAAGTAGAAACTAGAGGTTCGGTTGGCGTGGAAAACGAAATCACAATGCAAGATGTTAAAGAAGCCCATGCTATTATCATTGCTGCTGATACAAACGTAGACAGAGAACGTTTTCAAGGTATTACCATTATTGATGCATCTGTGCAAGAAGCCATCAAAAATCCGAAAGGTTTAGTAGAAAAAGCCGCTAGTTCCCAAAAAGCAGCAACTACTGCTACTACCGCCCCAGTACAAAATAAACCCACACGCACAGGTCCCTACAAACATTTGATGAACGGCGTTTCTCACATGATTCCTCTTGTTGCTGCCGGCGGCCTAATCATCGCACTTTCTTTCGTCTTTGGTATTGAAGCGTTTAAAGAAAAAGGCACACTGGCAGCAGCTTTGATGGATATTGGTGGCGGCGCAGCTTTCGCTCTACTAGTACCAATCCTCGCAGGATTTATCTCTTATTCCATCGCTGACCGTCCTGGTCTTGTTCCTGGTCTAGTTGGTGGAATGCTCGCTTCCAAAATAGGCTCTGGATTTCTAGGTGGTATTATCGCTGGTTTTTGCGCTGGTTATATTGCTCTTTGGATCAAAAATGCTGTTAAATTGCCGAAAAGCTTAGAAGGCTTAAAACCAATGCTAATTATTCCACTGTTCTCGACATTACTGATTGGTCTTTTGATGATTTATGTAATTGGAACCCCTGTAAAAGGCATTATGGATCTTATGACGGAAACGTTAAAAGGCATGTCATCCGCCAATGCAGGTTTTCTTGGATTGTTACTCGGAGCTATGATGGCCTTTGATATGGGTGGCCCTGTCAACAAGGTTGCTTATACTTTCGGTGTTGGCCTTTTAGGCAGTAATGTGTTTGAACCAATGGCCGCTATCATGGCTGCTGGTATGACTCCTCCTTTAGGATTAGCGCTCGCTACCTATATCGCCAAGAAAAAATTCACCCCTGAAGAACAAGAAGCTGGCAAAGCCGCTTCCGTAATGGGCATTTCCTTTATCACAGAAGGCGCAATCCCCTTTGCGGCTGCCGATCCAGTACGTGTTATTCCATCCATTATGATCGGTTCAGCTGTTACTGGTGCATTATCAATGATCTTCAATTGCGCTCTTAGAGCACCTCATGGCGGCATCTTCGTACTTCTAATCCCGAATGCCGTAGACAATCTAGGAATGTATATTGTGGCAATTGCTGCCGGGACTATCGTTACAGCAATTATGCTTAGCATCTTGAAGAAGGATGCACCCACCAACGACTAAGTCCATGTAAATAGAAAAGACGGTTACTACTAGGATCACCTTGATCCTAGTAGTAACCGTCTTTTTACATTTTTATCAACCAATAACAATGATCTACGTTTACTTATTATATAGATTCATCGCTTTATTCATTCCCTGCCCCACAATGCTTGCTGCCGCTTCAGCAGCCCGTTTCACTGCCTCACTAAGCACTGGCTGTTCTTCAGCCGTAAAACGGCTCAAAACATAATCGACCACTTGCCAGCCCGTTGGCGGGCGATTAATACCAATGCGTATCCGAGCAAACGTATCTTTATCCAAATGAGTCAGCAGCGATTCTATACCTCTATGTCCCCCTGAGCTACCTTTCATTCGAAGTCTTAGACGTCCTATTGGCAAGTCCATATCATCAAAAATAACAATAATATCTTCCACTGCAACCTTATACCAGCGCGCTAATTCGCCCACTGCAACGCCGCTTAAATTCATAAACGTCTGCGGCTTAACCAATAAGACAGGCTCATCACCACCACGATATTCCGCAACGAATGCTTGATTGCGTTTTTTCCATGAATGTATTCCCCACTGGTCGGCTAATGCATCAACAGCCATAAACCCTACATTATGCCGCGTTTCACTATATTCATTCCCTGGATTACCAAGGCCCACAATGATTTTCACTACTTGATTTCCTCCGTTTTAGCTAAAATTTCATCAACCGTTACAAACTGGTACCCTTGGGAAGCCAGCGTCTGTATAATACGCCGAGTCGCCTCCACACTCTGGAGCCGAGTATCCTGCAAGTTAATACCATCTCCATCATGCAGTAGGATAATCGATCCATTCTTGACTTTTTTCACAGTACGCTCCACAATCACTTCCACCCCAGGATTAGTCCAATCCCGACTCATGACCGACCATTCTACCACTCTAAGCCCTCGCTCAGCCATCATCTCCATCACAACAGGATCACGAAAGCCATGAGGCGGACGCACAACACTCGGCACTATACCAGTAATCGCAGTAATGATTTTACTGGTACGATCAACCTCTTCGGCAATGGTTTTAGGATTTGCCTTTAATAAATCAATATGGTGATACGTATGGTTACCTAGTTGGTGTCCTTCACTCGCGATACGTTTTACTAACTTTGGATATTTTTCCGCATTTTGTCCAATTAGAAAAAATGTAGCTGGCACATTATATTCTTTTAATACGTCAAGAACTTGCTCCGTATACGGAGAATATGGCCCATCATCAAAAGTTAGCGCCACTATTTTTTTCGAAGTGTCAGATTCAGAGAATACTCTACCAAAAACATTATTTTCTGGGAGCACTGCACAAAGCGTCAGAAAAGTGCCAGCAGCAATACCAAGTACCGCTATACCAATCCCCATACGCATAGGTCGCCTAAGAACACGATAATAATCTAGTAATAAACCGCCAAGCACAATGAAAGTCAATAACCCAATCATACTAATCAATCGCATTTTTATATCAAACATCGTGATGCTCCATTTCGCGAAACATAATTAACCATTTTCCTTGCGAGTCCACAGTATATCCTTGCTCTACGAAGCCCCATTTTTCATATACCCGAATAGCCGCAGCATTATCAGGGCGTACTTCTAATCGCACTCGCTTTGCTTGGCACTCTGTAAAATATTGCACTGCCTCCCCCATTAGTCGGCTAGCAATCCCCAGGCCTCGCGCTTTAGGCGCTACCGCTATTGATAGAATGCGAGCATTCGCTCCCTTCGCCGGCGTAATGGCCGAACGCAAAAATGCCACTTTATTCATAATAATAATTTTTATCGGATGCAGACCAAAACCATATTGCCCGGTAAGCCAGCGCCATGTCCATTTTATCAAATGTCCATCCAATAACGCTTTCCTCCACAATCTTGATAAATTAGCAGGGGCAAAGCAGTATCCTACACACTTCCCGCCAATGCGTGCTAATAGCGCCGCCTCTGGTTCTGCTTGATATACTAAAGTAAACACATCCTGCATTGCCTGTGGTTTTGGCAAATGTCCACCACAATGATGCAATACACTCTCTTGAAAACTTTCAATAAACAAGGTTGCAATTGCTGGAATATCGGATACCCTTGCTCGTTCAATCACAACTTCTGATTCTTTTCCCATCATATCTTGCATCATTAACATCACCAACCTTAATGCGATTATACCATATCACAGGTTACGTGCAATATAGGTGTAAAATTAAAAGAAAGTTTGGACCGATAACTATCTTAGATAGCTTCTGTCCAAACTTTCTTTTAAAACAATGATAATATTTATCTAACTTTTTGGGATATTTCAACTAGTTTGCCTGGATTTAATATGTTGTTTGGATCAAGCGCCTGCTTAATACTACGCATAACCGTTAGTCCTGAATCTCCAAACTGCGCTGACATATATTTTAATTTCTGCACCCCTATTCCGTGTTCCCCACTCAGCGTCCCTCCTAATTCCAGGGCACCTAAAAAGATTTCATCCATTGCTAGGTAAACCCGTTCCATTTCCTTTGTATCCTTGATATCCGTCACAATTGTAGGATGCATGTTCCCATCCCCAGCATGGCCAAATGTCCCGATCTGAAGGTCATACTTTTGGGCGATCTGTGTTATTTTCCTAATCATATCAGGTATCTTACTGCGCGGTACAGTGGCATCTTCGCAGAATATAGTTGGGCGAAGCTTAGCCAGAGCCGGCAACGCCGCCCGACGGGCCGCCCATATTTGATCACGCTCTTCAGCGTTAGTGGCCACACGCACCTCCCCGCCATTATGCCGTAAAATCTTCTCCATCTTTTTAGCATCATAAGCGACCGTATCAGCATCACCATCGACTTCTGCAAGTATAATAGCCTCAGCTTCAACCGGCAACCCCAGATTTACAAAACTTTCAACGGTACGGATAGTGTAATTATCCATTATCTCTAAGGTAGCCGGAATTATTTTATTACCTATGATATCAGCTATTGATTGACCAGCCCCGTTTAAGTCTTTAAATACGGCAATCATACTTTTACGTGTAGCAGGAGCCGGCACCAAACGAACAAATATTTTTGTTACTACGCCTAATGTGCCTTCTGATCCAGTCATTAACATAACCATATCGTATCCTACACTTTTAACCGATCGGCCTCCAAATTGAGCGATCTCCCCATTTGCTAGTACAACTTCCAAACCGGTGACATATTGTTTGGTGACTCCGTATTTGAGACCGCGTAAACCTCCTGAATTTTCTGCAACCGTCCCACCCATCGAAGCAGTCGCGACTGTTCCGGGATCAGGGGGATAGATAAGACCAAACTGACTAGCGACCGAATTAAGTTCATCTACAATTACTCCAGGCTCCACAATTGCCGTATAATTCTCCGAGTCAAACTCAAGAATTCGATTCATACGTTTAGTACATAAAACAATACCACCTTTCAACGGGACGGCGCCCCCGCTTAAACCTGTCGCGGATCCTCTAGTATATACCGGAATTTTTTCACGGTTTGCCAACTGTATTATTTGCGCAACTTCCTTGGTGTTTCCAGGCCAAACAATAGCCTCCGACAGGCTAAAAAGCCCTGGGGTCGCGTCATATCCGTAGCAAACCAATTCTTCCTTTTCGGTTGCAAGCCATTCCTTACCAACAATATCCTCAAGTTCCTTAATTATTTTGTCATCCATTATTCTTCCCCCTATAGATTCTATTCAAGAACTTTTTTCAGTCAGGGTTACCCTTTCTCCTTATAACAGCATAGGTAATAAAAACGGCAAAACAAAGGCTGAGAAAATAGCAGCTAAAGCCATAGCAATGCCACCCATTGCACCCTGGGTTTGTCCTTCCTGCAGGGAAAGAGCTGCACCTTGTCCATGGGCGAGCGTCCCAATCGCTAATCCTTGTGCCACGGGGTCTTCTATCCGCAAATATTTATAGACAGGGAAAGCCATCATTGAACCGAACGTTCCTGTCAAAGCGCAGAAGGCAACAGCCAAACCCGAATCCCCTCCCATTATCTTAGCGACTTCAATAGCAATTGGCACCGTTACGGACTTGGTCGACATCGCGACTAATAGTTCTTTAGGCAATCCGCCAAATTTACCGATAAGAACAATTGATGACGCTGTCGATAATACGCCCAGCATAATACCGATAAAGATCGGAAAGAGATAGGTCTTTACTATATCCCTTTTATAGTAAAGCGGAAGTGCAAATGCAATCGTAGCTGGTCCTAATAAAAAGATCATTATATCCTTGGCTGGTGTGTACTGTTCATAGCTGATTCCTGAAAGCGTAAGTACAATTATCACTGCCGCAGTTCCGAGAAAAACAATATTCATAAAAGGGTGCTTATACTTAAACGCTAGATGCCGGCAGATAATATAAATAGCAATCGTCATACATATTAAAAAAAGAGTAATCAAAAAATCCATACTTATACAGCCTCGTATAATAAGTTTTGTAAGCAATAATCCGCCATTGTTTACAAAACTTATTTTATTTTTAAATACTCATAGGAACCCCCTGATGCTAAAATACTTGTAAGGGATTTTAGCAAAGGTAACGTCTG
>Ga0074193_1003434_pt1 | contig 11646 bp, 13 predicted proteins | sample EPASupsiteHSE605_FD_64523 | JGI IMG/M metagenome (GOLD analysis project Ga0074193, IMG submission 64523) | Bioremediated contaminated groundwater from EPA Superfund site, New Mexico - Sample HSE6-05 | ecosystem: Environmental > Aquatic > Deep subsurface > Groundwater > Contaminated ...
TAGCAGCTGAAGAAGGAATAACAGCACAGATGCTAGGTCCGGCCAAAAACCCCAAAGTGATCTGGAAGGAATACCGCCTAGCTATATCCGCGAGTTTGATCGAGGGCGGCGCACCATTAGCGATCTTGGAGGCCTTGGCCTGCGGGGTACCGGCGATCGTCCCGGAACTCCCTGGGTGTGTGGAACTTTCCCGGAAAGCGAGAGCCAAGGGCGTCGATTTGCCGCTGTACTTTTTCAATGGCAAGCCGGACGATTTGGCCAGGGTCATGAGTACAGTTCTCCAATATGAGAATAATGCAGAGCAAACCAGGTCGGCCATGAAAACGCTATTCCCACCTGGGGAGCATATAGCCGCAATCCAACAGGCGATCAAGGAGGTCACAGAATGAAGAAGCAAAAGCCGCTAGGAACGATCTCGAAGATATTTGGAGCGATCGCTCGTAATAAAAAAATAGATGAAGAATTGGTAAGGGTAGGGCCTGCAGGCATTTAGGCCAACAAACTTTTAAGACCACGTTCATTGGAGGTGCCTTTTTGAGTCAAAGTAAAAAAAGCCTATCTTTAGCAATGATCGTTAAGGATGAAGAAAATTCCATAAAAAGATGTTTAGATAGCATAATAGATTTAGTAGAAGAAATAATTATTGTTGATACGGGGTCAACAGATAAAACCATCGAAATATGTCGTTCCTATAATGCCCAAGTGTTCTCTTATCCATGGAATAACAACTTTGCCGATGCCCGAAACTATGGACTAAATAAAGTCATGGGTGAATGGGTTCTGTGGCTGGATGCAGATGAGGAAGTGGCTCAAGAAAATATATATGAGCTGAATAATCAAACGCTCTTTGATGAATATGATGCTCTATCGGTACCGCTCATTAATTTCTATGGCGAATCCGTAAATTTTGATCAAGTTGCTCAAATCGCTCAGCCTAGGTTTTTCAGAAACCATATGGGCTATAGATTCGAAAATAAGATCCATGAATGGCTTAATATCTCCTCTGCTTATGAACAAGATCGGGTGGGATTTTTGGATTTAAAAATTTATCATTATGGTTATATGAATGCACAGGTTGAGGGTAAACAAAAATATAACAGAAATGTAAATTTATTATTACAAGAATTAAAAGAAGAAAAGAGTCATGCTTGGACACATTATTATCTAGCCGCAGAATTATACCGAAGAAAAGACTTTAAAAAAGCCTTTGCGCATGTTAATCAAGCCATTTCACTATTTTTAAATGAAGGGATTATCCCACCCCCCTCGATGCTTTATGGTTTGAAGTACTCAATTTTAATCGAAACAGGAAGTTGGGAGGGTGCGTGGCCAGGTATTAAATCCGCAGTAACAATGTTTCCTGATTATGTTGACTTAAAATTTTATATGGGAGTAATCCTTTATTATAAAAAAATGTATCCGGAAGCAATAACTTGTTTTCAAGAATGTATTGAGCTAGGGGAAAACAACCTTAATTATTTGAGCTTAAAGGGATTAGGTAGTTTTAGGGCTTGGTTTTTTAAAGGCCTCTGTCATGAGGAATTAAAAAATGAAGAGGAAGCCATTTTGGCATATCTTAAAGCATTAATGATTTCGAATAGTTTTATACCTGCTCGTGAAGCTCTTGCTAAACTGATAAACAAGCTATCTAGCAGCTTTATTGATTATGTGGAAAGTCACTTTAAACCCGAGGAAGCAGATTATCTATGTAAGATTTTTTCTGAATCAGATAAAATAAATTGTTAATTTTTTCTACCCATTACATTACATCGCATTACATGTAACACTTTCCACCAAATGGCATAACTTGTAGTGTAAGTTTTGGTAGAAAGGAGGATTGAGTAATGTCATTTCCAAACATTCCACAAGTTACCCCGACAATCAGTATTAATCGGACTCAAGTTGTCAACCTGTTATTAGCCTCTGTAGCCTTTGAAGAATTAGGTCTGGCTCACATTATTAATTCTGAGGGTGAAAAACTTCAGGCTGCATTAGGGACTCTTCCCGGTTTATCTGTAACAGTACCTTCCTTTGACGCTTTATTATCAATTAACCGTGAGGTAAGACGGACTTTGCAAACAGCATTGAAAAGCCAAATGTTACTTCAGTTTAAACTGGAAGATATTCTTGATATTCCCACAACTTAATCAGTAAAAAAAGCTGATACTAAATATTCCCTTTTTGTATCAGCTTTTTTTACGAATCTATTCCCGTAAGGATTTACCGGATCAAACTAATCCATTCTATTTACCGTTGGCATCACCTTTAAATTATCGCTATACCACGAGGAAATGAAATACTACCCGATCGTTGAAATCGGGGTTAACTTGAGAACTAAAATAACGAAGGTAAAAAGCAGGCTTTTTAATAGGCCTGCTTTTTACACATATAGACTTTGTAATTCATTTATGGCAATATTAGATTGTTGTACATCTTTTTCTAGTAAAGCTTTAAGGTCTTGATCAAATACTAAACCTTGCATCATTTTTGATTTTATTATGCCGATAGTTTTAAAATTAAGCATTTCATAAATTCCCATTGACTCATGTAATGTAAGATTTCTCGGTTTCATGGATTCACCTCCAATTCTTCAATAGTATTTAAAATTCCTATTTAAACCTCTCTTATCAGGGAATTACGGTAAGAGTATTTTTCTACATGGATTGACAAATACATTATTGCAGTGCACAATTAATTGTTTTTATATTATCTTAATAGACATATTTTTTAATTTTTAATTTAATCTTTACCTTACTAAGGAGGAATTTATCAGAATGCCCATAATGGAGATGCTTTCCCGCAATGCCAGTCTATATGGCGATGATATTAGCCTAATTGAAATTAATCCGGAGCTGCAGGAAAAACGTGAAGTAACCTGGCGGGAATATGAGCTGATTGAAACCAATCCGGTAGCTGAATTTCGGCGAGAGATGACCTGGCGCGAATTTGACGACAAAGCAAACCGATATGCCAATCTTCTGCTGAACAGAGGTATCCAAAAAGGAGACAAAGTTGCAATATTGTTAATGAATTGCCTGGAATGGCTGCCTATTTATTTTGGTATTCTTAAAACTGGTGCTTTAGCAGTGCCTTTAAATTATCGTTATTCTGCGGAGGAAATAAAATACTGCCTGGATTTATCGGAAGCGGAGGGTTTAATCTTTGGACCCGAATTTATCGACCGCGTAGAAACGATTTGTGCTCAGATACCTAATGTGAAATTGCGCTTTTTTGTAGGAGATGAGTGTCCTTTATTTGCCGAAAGCTACGATCGATTGGTCGCAGATTGTTCCTTCGAAGCACCGCAAATAAAACTTGCGGACGAAGATGATGCAGCATTGTATTTTTCTTCTGGAACAACCGGCTGTCCCAAAGCGATCTTACATAATCACCGTAGCCTAGTATCGTCATGTTATACAGAACAAAACCATCACCAGCAGACCCGAGAGGATAACTTCCTGTGCATCCCGCCGCTGTATCATACTGGTGCTAAGATGCATTGGTTCGGCAGCCTCCTGGCCGGTAGCAAAGCTGTTTTGCTTCGTGGAGTTAATCCCAAATGGATACTGAAAGCGGTTTCTGAAGAAAAGGTCACCATAGTTTGGCTGTTGGTTCCTTGGGCGCAGGATATTTTGGACGCCATTGAAAGAGGAGAAGTAAAGCTGGAGGAATATCAGCTTGACCAGTGGAGGCTGATGCATATTGGCGCTCAGCCGGTTCCGCCTAGTCTGATTCACCGCTGGAAAAAATATTTTCCAAACCATCTCTATGACACAAACTACGGTTTGAGTGAATCGATCGGCCCCGGTTGTGTCCATCTTGGCACCGAAAACATTCACAAAGTCGGGGCAATCGGGAAACCCGGTTTTAATTGGGAAGCCATGATTGCCGACGAATCAGGTTGTCCGGTACCGCAGGGAGAAGTGGGAGAACTGGTTGTAAAAGGGCCGGGTCTGATGCAATGTTACTATAACGACCCGGAAGCAACTGCGGCGGTACTCAAAGACGGTTGGCTTTTTACCGGCGATATGGCCCGCATGGATAAAGATGGTTTTATTTATTTGGTTGACCGTAAAAAAGATGTGGTTATCAGCGGCGGCGAAAATATCTACCCGGTACAGATCGAGAACTTTCTCCGCGGTCATGATGCGATTAAAGATGTGGCTGTGATTGGCCTGCCTGATCAGCGTCTTGGTGAAATTGCCGCGGCGATCATAGAACTAAAGCCGGATCGCGAGTGCAGTGAAGAAGAAATTAAAGCATTCTATTCTTCTCTACCGCGATACAAACGCCCGCGTAAGATTATATTTGATGAAGTTCCGCGCAATCCGACCGGTAAAATTGAAAAGCCGAAGCTTCGGGAAAAATATTGCGGAGGAAGCTTAGTGGCAGCTCAAACCCAGAATTAATAAATACGATAATCCTGATCGAATGGATTAAGATTAACTTAGGAACTAGATGGATGAAAGAAAAGCAGGCTTATAAAGGCCTGCTTTTTACAGATCATTTGGCCGGATATTGGATGCATTATGGTGAAATATTGTATCCTAAATTTTTATGCATTACATTAGTTTATTTTATACTGATTTTTTTACTAAATAGAGCCGACAATTATTTTCACCTCAAAGGTTTTTTCCGGTGGTGCCTTCTCCCAAGGACGACAATATTTCAAACTAATAGTTGATGAGCCGTCTCCGACTGCCTCAAAAATCCAACATTCTTTTCCGCTAGCCCCTAAAGCCTTAGAGGTGCTTTGAAAATAATGGTCTACTTCGGTTAAAATATCGTTATCTATTGGGTATACATATAGCCAGGTGTAGCCGGTACTTGGATTGCTCGGGAGGGATAATTCTAGAGTTCCTCCTGGTCCTACGTTTACGGTTTGTCCCTGATTACTTTCATCGATTTGTACTGGTTTATTCAGCCATTTAAGTCCTCCAAAGAGCAGGAGGCTGGCTAAAAGGATTAATAGAAAGATTAATAATGACGTTTTTAATGACGATTTTCGAAAAACTAATAATCTTAATTTCCTGACCTTCATTATTTCACCCCTTTCTATAAGATTTATGAAAGGGAAATCTGGATTATGAGTAAAGCTATTGATACTTACCCGAAGACCGTAAATTTTAGATTAGTACATAATAGCGTAAAGAATTTTTTATGGTTCTCCAATTCGCGGCTTGATTTTAGGGAACAATTCAGATATGGTTTTATGAGACTAAAATATAAACTTATTACTTACTAGTTTTAAACTAATTATTAAGTAATTAAGAAGGATACAAATTAAAAAATAACTAATTAAAATGAGAAAGGGAGATTCTAGTGAAAAAGATTCTTATTTGGGTTCTAATTATCATCAGTAGTTTAAGTTTTGTAGGCTGTGGCCAACCCAAAACTACTTCATTACCTGAGAAAACTATCACTATCGGGGTTATGCCGGATGTTGAATCAATACCTTTTATTATCGCTGGGAAGAATGGATATTTTAATAAAGAAGGTGTTCAGGTAAAAATACAGCATTTTAATAGTGCCAAAGATAGAGATAGCGCCCTTCAAAGTGGACTATTGGATGGGGTTATATCCGATATTTTAGCAGTTGTGTTTTCTAATGAGGGAGGAACCAATCTAAAAATAATCGCTAAAACCGATGGCAATATCGAATTAATGGCTGGAAAGGATTCAGGAATTAATTCAATTAAGGACATTAAAGGAAAAAATGTTGGAATGTCAACCAATACGATTATGGAGTATTCCACAGACAAAATACTGGAGGCTGCTCAATATAAACCTGAGGATATTAAAAAGATTGCTATTCCCCAATTACCAACCCGATTGGAGATGCTCCAGGGCGGTAAGGTTGATGCGGCTATTCTACCGGAACCTTTAGCTGGACTAGCGGTTAAAAATGGGGCTAAAGTTTTAAACAGTACTGATCAACTCGCCAATAAGGCTGGTGCAATAGCGTTTACTTCGAAAAGTTTACAGGAAAGCCCCGAAGAGATCAAAGCTGTTTTTAGGGCTTATAACGATGCCGTAGCCTACCTCCAAACGGAACCAACTTCAAGTTATATTGATTTTCTGATTGAGGAACAGGGCTTCCCAGCAGAAGTAAAAGGGTCCATAAAGCTTCCGCAGTACACCAAGGCAGAACCACCTAGCGAAAAGGTTTTTTCTGATGTTGTACAATGGATGAAAGGAAAAGATCTTATTAAAGGAAGTTATGAATATAAAGCTTTGGTAGATGATAAAGTTTTGAGGTAGTGATTTAGTGATTGAAATCAAAGATCTTACTGTAAAGTACGTGGGAAAAAATAAAGAGACGTTAGTTCTTGATAAGTTAAACATCAAGATGAATGCGGGAGACCTCTATACTTTTATAGGCCCATCCGGCTGTGGTAAATCAACCTTTCTGTATGTTCTATCCGGTATCCTGAAGGATTATACGGGAAATGTTACTATAGACGGCCGGGCTATAAATCCCAAAGCCCAACGGATAGGGCTAATCCTCCAAAACTACGGACTTTTGCCATGGAAAAATGTCTACCATAATACCATGTTGGGCTTAAAAATTAAAAAAGACCGGCAAGGGTTAAATGAATACAATCGTTACATTTTAAAACAATTAGGCATTGATAACCTCTTGGATAGATACCCTAAACAATTGAGCGGTGGTCAGCAGCAGAGGGTGGCCATTGCGCGGGCTTTCATCTTAAAACCCGATTTGCTGCTTATGGATGAGCCATTTTCAGCCTTGGACGCGATAACCCGGGAAGAAATGCAGGATCTTTTTTTAAAGATTTGGAAACAAAATAGTGTAACCACGGTTTTTATTACCCATAGTGTGGACGAAGCGCTTTATTTGGGAAGAAAAATTGTGGTGTTTTCGTCTTCTCCAGGAAGAATATTGGAAGTTGTAGATAACCCCTGCTTCCAATTGGACAATTTGCGATCACGTGATGAGTATTATGATATGTCTATGAAATTGAGAAGAATTCTAAATAAGAGAAGTTCTATTGAGCAAGCTATTGAGAAATTATAATAGGAGTATAGATAGGAAATTATGAATAAAGGATGATCAAGGTGCTGTCAAAAGAGAGCTGGCGAGGGGCATTGTACAGCTTGGTAGTGGTAATTGTGCTCTGGTATGTAGTGGCCGGGATATTAAAAATCCCTATTATTCCATCGCCGATTGCGGTATTTTTTAATATCGTCCAAATATTTAAGACTAAAATTGAAATCCATGTTCTTTACAGTTTTGGCAGAATTTTAGAAGGAATCGCTATTTCCATCTTGGTGGGAGTTCCTTTAGGCTTTTTAATGGGTTATTTTAATAAAGTGGATAAACTCTTATCACCCCTGGTTTATTTCACCTATCCCGTGCCTAAAATAGCCCTCCTGCCCGTAATAATGTTGTTGTTCGGCTTAGGGGAAGCCTCCAAGCTAATAATGATCGTGTTAATCATTGTTTTTCAGATCATAATTACTTCCCGAGACGCGGTTAAAGCCATTCCCGAGGAAACCTTCCGTTCGCTTGAATCCCTGGGGGCTAGTAAGCGGCAGATTTTTACTGAAATAATAGTTCCAGCGTCACTTTCCGAGGTCTTGACGGCTACCCGACTAGCTCTGGGCACCGCCGTATCCATATTATTTTTTACGGAAACCTTTGGCACTGAATATGGTATGGGATATTTTATTATGGATTCATGGATGCGGGTAAATTATTTGGATATGTATTCTGGTATTGTTATGCTTAGTTTTATGGGATTTTGTATATTTACGGCGATAGATATTGCGGAGAATTATATTTGTTCCTGGCGGTAACTTTAAATAATTTTAAATAATTTTAAATATCTTAAAATATCTTAAAATATCCTCTCTTCAAGCTGTTATGCCTTCAAAATTTGGGCAAAATAAAACCATCTTTGAGGGGAGTGATTTTTTATGGCCAAAGCCGGCATGAGAAGACCGGATCCAGATGATCCTAATAACCATGGTACTGAAAACCATCAAAAACCGAATTTTCCTAATAACGAGGTTAGGCCGGTACCTGAGATTCAGGGCAAAGCAAAACACGGACATGAAAAAGCAAAGCCAAAATAAGGAGGCGATATAACATATGCCCAAAGACAGCCAACCAGATAATAAAAAAGCCAGAAAAGAGAAAAGTAAAGGACAGACTCCGATAACGGCTGAAGGACAAAATCATAATCCGAACCGTAAAAAACAATCGGTAAAACCGGATGATGTATAAGTCCGATGGATTTATTTTCTAGAATAATAACCTTGCATTTGGTCATAATAAGCACGCAAGGGTTTAACAACGAAAGTTGAGGTGAAAAACAGAGGACTACTTTGCTTCTCGGATCCTGAAGCCAAATTACTAGACCAAACTGTAACCAGTGTCAGGATGAATGTCTATCCAAGAGATGGATGTAATGTTGACCATTTGGACACAGGCAAGAAATTTGAAATAACGAGTATGGAGGTAATAAAGTTGTTTAGCTTTTTTCCTCAAAGACACGTCATGGAAAACTTCTTGCGGTTAGTTAGTGTCCGAGGAACTAGTGTTGCTCCTATGGGGTGGCCAAAGTTGATACGGGCTGTAATTGGCTGATGATCGTATGGAGAAGCAATAGGTAGGTTGCTTTGTTTCTCAACTTAGATTAGTTAAGCTACTGCAGGTAGTTTTGTGTCAGGACTACGACTTAATGGGCAAAGGTGTTGAAGTATTAACACCTTTTGGTCAAAAAGGAACGATGTTCGTTAAGAAACATCGAATGACACAACCAGGGATTCATTGTGAATATGAATCCCTGGTTTTATTTTATTTAGTTAAGTCTAGGTCATCATGTCCCACCAAGACTGAAGTGCATATAGTCAGCACCGTTTGACCAATGCATGTCGGGACTCCAGTGCCAACCGTATCGGTTGAAGGCACGGACAACATCGCCATCTGGTGGTATGGAATACTGATTTTCACCGGGTTTCCATAGTGTACCCGCCTTGATCGCCCCTCCCCATTCGACAAAATAATTTTCTTCAGGGTTAATATCTATAGCAGTGCCGCTATTGTGCTCTGATTTACCGCCTCTGTTAGCGTAAGCGCTACAGCTTTTAATAGGAAACTTCTCCTGTCCGTTATAAATGTCCGCAAATATTTTTGTTACATTTTCTGCAACGTTTTTATTAACAGTAAGAGTAATAGAGGATGTTGTTTTCGTTCCTAAGGAGGTCAGGTTCCAGACGTTAACTTTTACACTTGTCATATTCAGGTTTGTTTCATTAATATTTGTCAAAATTGTCTTTGCTGGGTCAACAAAACGCATTTCATTTTTGTTGACCCAGGGTTCAATCGTAAACTCCCGCGTGAGGGAAAACACAGAAGGATCACCATTGCTATTAACCGGTACTACTTTCAAGGCAGCATGAATCGTCTGTTTGTCGTTCCCGAATATACTATTATAGAGCGGCGAATTGGTATAATCCGTGGAGACATAAGATCTGGAAACGGAATTATTAGTGGTTGATCTTGCCCTTAAATCAAAGTAATTGCTGTCTATTCGCTTTGTATAAGCGGGTTTGCCATTTTTAAATACAGTGATATCATAAGCTGAAGCCAAAGGAATATCATTCCAACGTAGATATACATCGCCTATGTTATATGATTGGGAGATGAAAATTCCGGTTGGCATCGGCAGAACGCATTCTTTAACTCCGGCAGCCCGTATTTGCGATTCGTCACAGTAGGTCAATACATTTAGTGATAATATTACAGCTTGCTCACGTGTAATATAGCTCTTTGGATCTAGCCTGCCTTCTCCAGTACCTAAGAGGATACCGTGTGTATAAACATCCGCCATGGATGTCTTTGCCCAGTCAGATAGCAGATTGCTGTCTGTGGAATATTCTGAAAGTGTTTTGGCTGCCTGCTGCTTGTCCATTGGTTGAGTGTAAGCGAGAGATCCATTATCAGAGGTGGATTGAAAAAGCATTAACAATTTGGAGAGCATGACAGCAGCCATCTCCCTTGTAAGTGGCAGATCTGGACTAAATATACCGGTGGCTGTGCCTTGGGTCAGACCCAAGGCATAGGCATTTTCTGCATTGATGTCTGTTGTATCGGTAAACGGATGGGACATAGGAGGCGCTGGTAATGTTGTTCCGAAGGTATGACAAGTGTTGATTAACAATTCGCAAAAATCTTTGCGTGTGATGCTTTTTGTAAATGGCTGGGCATCAAAGCCTTCTGAGATGATGTCGGCGGTTGTAGAAATTGCTATTTTTTGGGAAGACCATGAACTTGGGTAATAGGTTGCATCTGCATAAGCCACCGATGAATTAATTGAGAGTGCCAGTAAAAAAAACAGTGCTGTAGTAATGTGGAAAAATTTTTTAATTTTCATTATATATTTCCTTCATCTGAGTTATTAATAGTAGCGTCAAAATAAACGGTGAGAAATTTTGCAAATTTACGCTGCTTTTATATATAGAGTGGTTGTATATTAATACGAAAACAGGAAAGTAATTTGTGGGGTGGGATGAAAAATAAATAGACAAAACCTACTAACTAAATTTAAGAATCAAGAGAACCATCCAAGAACGCCTAATTTTTGTTAATGAGTTACTATTACTATTAATATTACTATTGTAATAAATCAAGAAAGCTGTAAAATTACATGCTGAATAAGAAATTTAAACCTATAAAGGTACGATACTGCTTTCCAATAACCGGGGTTGACACCGGAAATTGCTTGTGCTAATCTATCACTAGTAAACTAATATGAATAATATGATAGTCTCTTATCCAGAGTGGTGGAGGGAATGGCCCGATGAAACCCGGCAACCGGCCTTGCGGCAAGGTGCTAATTCCTGCAGGATATATGGTCCTGGAAGATGAGAGGGATGGTCTGCTTAGTTGCTTAGCATGTCACCTCTTCTGCAAACAGGAAGAGGCTTTTTTATGCGAAGAAGTGAGAAATGGGGGTGAAATACCCATGAGCGATTCATTTATACCGGCGTCCCGTAGACATACAGTATTGTTTAATTCGCCGAATAGCCTGACCCTGGATAGCGGTCAGCATTTAAGTCCAGTTGAAGTGGCTTACGAAACCTACGGTGTCCTTAACACCCAGGCCGATAATGCTGTTTTGGTCTGTCATGCGTTGACTGGGGATGCTCATGCGGCTGGAAAGTATGCCCCGCGGGATTCTTTGCCCGGTTGGTGGGATGCTTTAATTGGATCAGGTAAGGCAATAGATACGGATAAATATTACGTTATTTGTTCGAATGTATTGGGGGGCTGCCAGGGAACTACCGGGCCAACTTCGATTAACTTGAAAAATGGGCTGTTTTACGGGATTAATTTTCCGATTATTACGATTCGGGATATGGTGCGGGTACAAAAAGCACTATTAGATCATCTGGGGGTGCGGCAGACAGTAGCGATTATCGGCGGTTCTATGGGGGGAATGCAGGTTTTGGAATGGGCGGTTACCTACCCGGAATTTACCCGGTCCGTAATTGTCATGGCCGTCTCTGCCGCAAGTACTGCTATGCAGATTGCTTTTAACGAAATCGGGCGTCGAGCGATTCGTTTAGACCCGCAATGGATGGAAGGCCGCTATTACCCGGGAGACGGCCCCACAG
>Ga0074193_1003435_pt1 | contig 11639 bp, 13 predicted proteins | sample EPASupsiteHSE605_FD_64523 | JGI IMG/M metagenome (GOLD analysis project Ga0074193, IMG submission 64523) | Bioremediated contaminated groundwater from EPA Superfund site, New Mexico - Sample HSE6-05 | ecosystem: Environmental > Aquatic > Deep subsurface > Groundwater > Contaminated ...
TCAATAAAAGATAATTTCTTCCCAGGTTGTGCCACGCCCCCATAGAATCCAGCAATGTGCCGTCCAAATCAAATATACTATATTTAAATTGTTTCAATGTTAATCTCCTTGTTTATCATTTCAGATGTCATAATGCTGATATAATCGATTAAAAACATTCTGAATGTCATGGTGCCGCCTTCTGCTATTTTCATTTTCTTTTGAGCCAGTTCACCGCACACACCCATAGCAGCAACTGCTGCTGCAGATGCTTCTAACATATTGTCCTTGTTAGCACCGCAAAAAGCTCCCAAGAGCGCGGTTGACATACAGCCCGAACCGGTTATTCTTGACATTATTGGATGACCATTTCTTATAATATAAGCGGTTGTTTTATCTGAAACAACATCAATAGGTCCAGATATGACTACAATACTGTCCATTTTTTTGCTTAACTCTTTAGCCATATGAGCAACTTCATAAATATTATTCTCAGTTATCTTGTCCATTTCGTTTGCATCTACTCCTGTAGTAGAGCCTTTGCCTGTTGCAATTCTCTTTATTTCTGAAATATTTCCTCTGATAACAGAGAAATGAATATTTTTAGATAATTCATTAAAGGTTTTGTTTCTTAATTCTGAAGCTCCCATTCCAACAGGATCAATTACAACAGGAATATTTAATTTATTGCATTTTTTTCCAGCCAGTATCATTGCTTCAATATCAGACACGGTACCCATATTTAACACCAGGCTTTGGCAGCAGGCAGCAATTTCTTCTACCTCATCTTTATGATGAGCCATAGTGGGAGAACCGCCACAAGCTAAAATAATGTTAGCGCAGTCATTAACCGTAACAAAGTTAGTGATGCATTGAACCAGAGGTTTTTTATCAATTAAGTTTGCAAATATCTTTTCAAACATATACATCTTCCCTTCAATTATATATTTTTTAAACTTATTTATCAAGCATTGACTTTAAACGTTCTAAAGTATGTGTTTTGTCCAATGTTTTTAATAGTAAGAAACCAAGCATTGCACCCATCAATGATGATGGAACAAAAAACGGCACATAGGTAAATATACTTGTCTTAGGCAATCCATAAAACATTCTCATAAAAGGATAGGATATTATTGCACTGATTATTCCAGTTCCTATAACTTCTCCTATAACCGCCCAATACAATTTATTGAATTTTTTGTACAATAATCCTGATAAAAATGCTCCCACAACAGCACCGATTACTGCCAATATAGTACTTCCATTCAAAATCATTCTTAGAATCCCTATGAGCAATGCACAAACAAAGCTCCAGGACGGTCCTAAAAATACTGCTGCCACTACATTAATAAAATGCTGAAAAGGTGCCATTCTTGGAAACCATACAAATGTATTGAGCACATAACCAATGCATGCTAACAATGCTGTTACAATTTGTTTTTTTAAATTTACATAATTGTTTTTTACCATTTTTTTCTCCTTATTATTTTAGAATTTGAAAGAAAAAAGCATAAAAAGAAAGCTGTACCCGCGGTGGTGCACCCCTTTTATGCTTTTAACATAAAACCTTCATTTTGTTACTGTTTAGCTTTATATAAATTTAAGCTCTTGAATTTCCTTTGAATCTATCGGTTGCAATGCATATTACAAAAGTAATAATCATAACCGGAAGCGTACTTCCAATAATTGTATCAATGTTTAAAAACAATCTGTAAATTGCAAATCCCATTGCCCAAATAAAAAAGTTTGTCACATCAACAGTCTTTTTTAAATTATCCTTTTTTAGAATAAAATAATCAGCTATCAAAATTGATATCATAGGAGCAAATACTGATCCAATCAAGTAAAGAAAATTTTCATATTGCTCAACTGGAGTAAAAATTGCAAGTATTGTTCCAATAATGCAAACCAGAATTGCCATTTTGTTTTCTGGTAGCTTATCATTAACTGCCTTTAAGCTTACACCGGCAGAATACACATCTAAAAATGTTGTTGTTACCGTTGAAAACAATATTATGAATACTCCAAATACACCAAAACCAGCTTTGAGCATAATAGAAGCAATATCACTTTCGCCTGTGAATAAAGCTGCACCTAAACCGATAGTATACATAAACACACTGCCGGCGAAATATGTAAGCACGCTTACTTTTGTAGCTGATGTTCCGTGTTCAGCGTCCTTAGTATAATCTGAAATCAAAGGCAGCCAAGACAAAGGCATCGCTATAGACAGTTCTATTGCAGCTCCAAAGCTCATTTCACCGCTTACGGTTGATAGAGCATTTCCCTTGAATACTGAATACCCTAATAGAAGTGTTAAAATAAACAAGCCTCCAACAGCAAACACATTTACCTTCTCAAGATTTTTTGGTCCAATTGCTACCCATACCAAAATTATTACTCCTATTATCACACACCATAGCAAATCTGATTGCATTCCTATGTTGGTGTTTAACATAATACCTATTGCTCTGGAACCCTGTATTATCATTACTGCTGTCCAGCCAACAAGCTGCAGTACATTTAATATGGCAAAAAATGTTTTTCCCTTGCTGCCAAATGAAAATCCAACAGATTCCATTGAAGATTTATGGCTTTCTGCTCCTATAATTCCTGCATAATACAAAAGAACACAGCCTATAAAATGACCTGCTATTATTGCTATTAATCCTTTGGTAAATCCAAGAGGAGCTAACAAAGTTCCAGTAAAAATCTCCGCAATGGATATGGCTGCACCAAACCACAATAATCCATTGCTTAATGTTGATGTTTTGTAAGTTGTTTTCATATTACTGTCCTTTCAATTAAAAATGAGATATACCAACAATGTGGTATATCCCATCTACTTTCATAAACAGTTCCCTACGTTGGCATTATCCAAATCAGGTACGGTCGAAACTATAAGTTTCCTCTCAGCCTATATATAAGCTCCCGTTTGTGATTATTTGATTAAGATTATTATAATATAAATTTTTTTGAAATGCAAAACATTTTTTAATTTTTAAATCACAATATTTTTAATATGCTAACAACACATAAATATAACCAAATAAAAAAGAAAGACTACTTATATATCTTAACCGTCAAAATAATGCTTGTGCTGTAACAATACGCAGTTTTAGAATGTTGTTTTTTTACTATAACTTTATATGAATCAACTTATTTATAAACAATTATCCTACAATGTTAACATATAAGAATGATGTGACGTTAGAAAATTATTTATATTAAATTTCATCTAATTTCTTTGATAAATTAAGATCTATCTATAAAAAAACAAGCATACCGTTAACATCATATTTGAAGTTCGGACCCCAGGCAACTTCCCAATAATAACCATCTAAGTCAGCGAAATATGCATGATATCCACCCCAAAAGACATCTTGAGGTTCTTTAACTATTTTCGCACCAGCATTTCTGGCTAATTCAATCACCTTAGCAACATCTTCCTTGTGTTCAACATTATATGCTAATGTTATTCCAGCAAAACCATTTGCTATTTTAGGTGGATTTTCTTCACTAATATCTTTTGCTAATAACGCTAATGGGAATAGCTCAAATTTTGTCCCAGGTGTATTAAAAAATACTACATCAGGATTATACCCTTTTTCATCAGTTTGAAATCCAAGTTTATCTCTATAAAACTTTATCGATTCCTCCATACTTCTTACGCCTAAGCAAATACATGTAATTTTGTTCATCTCACATTCCTCCTCAATAAATAACTTTTCATATACTAGTAAAATAAGAAACTAACGCACCATATTTTATTTATTTATTATAGTCTTAGGTACCTCTATTTCCTTATATCCAGAAACTTTCCACTGTTTATTTTCTTTTGAAAGTTCAATAATACCTTTACCTATATCAATTAGTTCAGTTTTATCATTTATTGATATAAACTTTATTTTAACTTCGAAATTATAACCAACACTATCTTCATCTGTATTAGATGTTCTTTCAGACAAAGATATATCTATAACCTGCATGGTACAATTTCCTTTGACACAGTAGGTGGTAAACATTAAATTTTTTCTGTTTTGAGTGAAAATTTTATATGCTTTTTCTGTCATTAGAGATTTTATCTCTTTGTCATTAGATTCCATAGCTTCAGTTAGAACTTGAACATCGTTAGTTTTTAAAGCTAATAAATTATTGTAATTTTCAATTTCTTTTGAATCTACAGTATAAAGTTCTGTTACAAAATCCTCAGCTATTTTCTGAACACTTTTTTCTTCAGTTTTACTACATCCTCCTATAATTAGTGTAACTAAACATAGAACAACAAATAAATTAATTGATTTTTTCATAATTACTCCTTTCACTTTTTTACTTTTAAGTATTATTGAATGATGTGAATTATTTATTAGTGTTTTCCAGTCTATAGACAATCATATGATAAATTCTATTATTGTAGTACCCTTCTTCTTCAACCCTGTTTACCTCTATAAATTTACTGCCTTCCAGAAGTTTTATAGATTTAATATTGTTTTCTTCTGTATATGCTTCCAATGCGCTCAACTTCATTACACAAAACCCATAATTTAATACACTTAATAATGCTTCCTTCATTAATCCCATCCCTTGATATTCAGGGATAATTCCATAGCCCAATTCTCCGATATTTTGTTCTATATTTAAATTCCAGACACTTATTGAGCCAATCACTTTTTGAGATTTTTTATGTTCTACTGCCCATATTAACCATTTGTTTTCATCTATACCTTTGTTCATTTTCTCGATATATGCTTTTGTTTCCTCTGGTCTTTCATCAGGCTTTGTATCAGTATATTCACTCATTATAGAGTTACTTCTCATCTGGAAAATATCATGTGTATCTTCAATCTTAATTCTTCTAAGGACTAAATTTTTTGTCTCAATTTCAGGAAACGGACTAAAAGCATTCATATTTTGCACCTCATTATTTAATTTTCAGTTAATTTAAGATATAAAAATTAACTGTCGCATCTTCTCCAGCGGAAAACATAATCTGTAGTTAAAAATAGAAGGTTAGAAATGTATCCAATATCTTTCGAGATTCACATCATCTGGCTCACAATAAATGGTGCTTTCATATATACCGTAATTAGCTAGAATGGTACGTTTACTACCTTCATTTCCTTGAATACACGTTATCAATACATCCTCAAGTCCATATGCTTTACAAATTTTAAGACAATCAGCAAGCATTTGCTTGGCGTAGCCTTTTCTTCTTTCGTCTGGTCGAACCGAATAACCTATATTACCGCCATATTTTTCGAGAAACATATTAAAATGATGGCGAAATTGAATCATGCCAACTATTTTATTATCTACTTTACGTACATAAATATATTGTTCGCATGGAACCCAGTTTTCAGGTACAGTTTCTTCCTTTTCACAACTCTGATTAAATTCCAACCATTCTTTAATATTATCCATACGCTGTAATGGACCTGTTCCATCCATTGAACTGTTAGCACCTAACATTTCTTTTCGAAATAATTGAATATCACTTTCATAAGAAAGATCTGGCTTAATTAACATACACTTATCCATACAAGTTCCTCCCAATTTTTTATACACTTTCATTAAATAAGTAATATTTGCTACAAATCTTTCACCGTCAAGCTTCGCCTAACCTTTTTAAATTATAAAACAATCTTATTTACAAAAGGAGATGTCATTGATGCAAGCAAAGCAGAATAATTTAAATCAAATGAAATAACATCTCCAATATTTAAGTCTATATCATTTGTAGAGTCAATTAATAAATGGTCACTCGTAGCACCTAATATTTCTAAAGTAGAATTTCGAGGACTTAACCCCTCTATGTTTATGTCTTGACGACCTACGTTTAAAATACATCTTTTCATCATACCTTTGTCCTTAACTGATGGAATATTACCAAAAGCGTCTTGACCAATTTCTCCAATCGGTACTGATGGTTTTAATTTTTTTTCAATTATTTCTGCCGATAAAATGAAGGCATCTTGATATGTATTAGGAAATTTTTCTCTATAAATTGTTTCTCTTCCTAAAAGTATCCCTTCCCCAATTCTAAAATGGTTAATCCTACTTGGTGTCCTTCCTGACTCAAGCAATTTTAATGAACTTGAGTTACCAGCAGATAGGTACTCTAATTTTATATTAAATTTATCCTCGACTTTCTCTGCAAGTTCTACTAATTGTTGATTGTTTTCATTGGTAGGTATAGTACCGTTTAAATCAGTCAAGTTTGTCCCGAGACCAATTATTTTGACACCTTTCATATTCATAATTTCCTTGACTAAAGGAATCAATTCATTAGGCCAGATTCCTTCTCTTAAATCGCCAAGGTCAACCATAATTATAATTTTATGTACAATATTATTTTTAATACTGGCTTCAGAAAGATCCTCAATTATTTCATATTCTGTATTTAAACTAATATCTGCAAGTGATATTACTCTTTTAATGTCAGATTTATGAGGAGATCTCATTAATAAAAATGGCACATTAATATTATTTTTTCTTAATCGCTCTATATTATCAAGACGAGACTCACCTATCCACGAAACACCACCATTAATCATGGCTCTTGCTACCTCTGGCATACCTAATGTACCTTTTGTAACTCCTGCCACGGATATTCCGTATTTCTTACACAAATTCACAATTGTACGAGTATTATGTTCTATTTTTTTTAAATCAATAGAAATATATGGTGTTTTCATGTTTATCCCCCTTAGAACTAATTAAATATTATTTGTATAAAATCTAACTTATGTTAAATTTTTGTTTATGCTTTAAATTTTATTCTTAACCAGAGTACAGCATCAAGTAATGCCTCTAAATTGGTTCATTTTGGATTATAATTATTTATCATTGCTTTACTCTTTCATCGACAAAGAAAAATAAAGTCCTATCAAACAGATATAAGAATTAAGAAATAAGGGCTAAAAAGTTATCATGGTTCCTAAGTACTTGTCATAAGAAATTAATTTAATTCAAACCATTCACTCACTAATTCACTTTCTTTAAATTCTCTTTTCTTATACATATCAAATGCGACAGTATTTTTTGTAATAACAATCAACCTAATTTCTGCTACTTTCTTTGCATTTAAAAAACTAATAGCGGTTTCCAAAAGCAGCTTACCATATCCCTTTCCCCTAACTGCCTTAATTAATCCCAAATCAAATTCTCCAACGCCCTCTTGAATATTAAACTGCAAAAAACCTACCTTATCATTATTCATTGTTGCTATGTAATAACAGTTATTTTCATCAGCTTTTTTTATATATTCCTCGACTTCTTTCTCATTTAATGTTGCTCCATTTGGGACTTCTTTAAATGCATCATTATAAATTATTAAGTATTCCTTCTTATTTTGCTCTGATAATTTAGTTAAATTTAGTGGTGTATATTTAACCCTTCTATCCTCTAAAGTCATTCTTATTGCTGAATACTGCTTATCAATATTTAAATCATTTAAGGTTCTAACAATCATCTCATCCTTTGTTCCTAAAAATATTTGTTTTGCCCCATATTTTTTAGCAACAATCTTGGATTCTTCCACTATCTCACATATAGCTGACTTTTTATCTTCTACTCTTTCATTTATATCTAACTTAATTACATAAGCTATTCCTTTTTCACTACATTCTTTTAATATCACTGATGCCGTACCTATGATATTTTCATCATTAATTTTTACAATAACTCCCTTACCAAAATCAAATTCTTCAGATTTGAATTGTTTGTCCATGTCATGAAAAGATATCTCATTTATTTTATTTCTATTAATAAATTGAATGAAGTTATCTACTTCACATCTATTCAATTCTAAATAATTTTTAATCATACTCACAACCCCTTTATAATTCTTGATAATATATTGTGTATTTTATTTGTATAAATTCTCATAGTCTACACATGACTGGCCCTGTTGCCTATTTACTTTTTTCTTTTTGAATATCATAAAAATCAATCTTCTTTTTTGCTTCTTCTATCGATTGAAAAATTATTATTGTATCTTCCGTTTTTTTAATATCCTTTATTACAGAAAATTCTGCATTTAAATGTAATGTATCTATCAAATATTCTCTTCCCTTATGTTGAAAAGGAGGAGTTACATTATTATCTATACCAAATTTCTCTTTCCATTCTGGACAAAATATTACAATGCTCAAAAAATTAATCAAATTTGAAGACAAATAGTAGTAATTCAACTTTTCATCAATATAATAAATTGGCGCATCTTCTTCCAATATATCTAATTCAGGATTTGTAGAACAGAAATATCCATTAGAGCTGTCTGATGCAAAAACTCCTACATGAGGAACAGGATAAAATTCAATTTGATGAATTTTGTCATCAAATATAAAATGAACATCATATTCATTAGCTAAAATCTGAAATGCCTTTTCATTCTTGTCTTTAACAGACATTGATAAAACAGATTTTCCTGCAATAATTATTTTTTTCGCTTTGCCTTTTTCATCAGCTACATAAAAACATGCTGCTACATTTTGTAAGCAAGGTTGTTCTCTATCAATATATACAGTTTCCTCATTATTTAACATTACTACATCCCCCTAAAATATAAAAGCTCACATCATATAACAGGTTAATTTGGTTTATCGGATTACTTACATAAAAATCATATGTACAATTTTATTTTAGCCAGTAATATACTAATCTGTAGTAAGAGCCTTCAATTTTTCTATTTCTGTTTCCAATCTTTTTTTAATACAGCATACTGAATTGAATCGTAAAATCTTCCAGACTTAAAATACTTTTCACGAAACGTTCCTTCGTATATCATATTATTTTTAAGCAAAACCTTTTGTGAATAATCATTTCCGTAATAAAAATCAGCACTAATTCTATTTAAACCTATACTTTCAAAGCCAAATTCTAATACAGCTCTAACTGCTTCTGTCATAATACCTTTATTCCAAAATTTCGGAGATAATATATAAGTAGTTTCCGCTGAAAAGTTATCCTCATCCACATTGTGTAAATTAATAAAGCCGATTATTTCCTTATTTTCTTTAAGTTCTATACCCCATTGATAAAAGATATTTTCTTTATATAATTCCACCCATCTGTTTACACGTTCTTCAGCCTCATTTATAGAAGTACATGGATCCCATGGGAGATATTTAAAGCATTCTTCATATTTAGCCCAATTATTATACATATCTTCTGAATCATTTAAAGTATATTTTCTTAATAAAAGTCGTTCCGTTTCAATTGTTTGTGTACTATTTAACTTCATACTACCCTCCAGAAGATATTAATACTTAACAACTATATTATACCATATTTTGTTAACTTGGTAAACGATGTTATACATTTTAATTACAAATAATGTATTAGCAAATAAAGATTTTCAATTTAAAAAGCACCCTATAGTGTAGGCATTTTGAATTGACTACTATATAGGGTACTTTCTAATTGTTGTTATATCTAATAATTGCTTTTAATTAATATCAAAATATTTTTGCATAATTTAAAAGTGTAAATAGTATAGTTAAATATTTAATAATGCTCTTGAAATTTCATGAAACCTTTCATCTGATATACCAAGTTTTTTCTTAAACCTTTCATCATTCATTCTTTCAATAATTATCTTGTTTGGAGATAATTTATTAATAACATTTTTTATCTTATTAATAGATTCCTCTGTGTCATTATAGCCTTTGATAATTGTTACTTCTAAAATAAATTTGCCTTTATACTGCTTATTAAACGAAGTCATATTGGAAATATATTCTTCCAGTGTATAACCTTCAATTGGTCTTTGAATTTTTTGAAAATCTTCTTCTGATATAGCCTTTATCTCTCCAATAACTTCATCACATTTATTGGCTATTTCTATATACTCGTCCCTACCCAATATGTAGCCATTAGATAATAGCCTTACTGGTACTCCCTTGCTTTTAATTAGGTCTATAACATCACCAATTCTGTTATTTACAAGAGCTTCACCCTTTGAATTAATGAAAACTAATTCAATTTCATTATTATCTATCATACTTTCTAAATCATTTAATGAACTATCTATTTCATCAAAAGTCATTTGTGTATCTACTTTATTATTTGACCTACCAATAGGGCAGAATATGCAATCAAAATTACAATACTTTTCAGGCAAAATGTTTACTTCAAGTACCTTTCTCCCATCCTCATTATAAATATTTTTATAACTGAAACCACTCATTACTTTATCCTCCTAAATTTATTTTATTTTAATTATAAATAAAAAAGCCTATAGAAATATTATTCAATATCTCCCAGGCTTTTATCCTTCCGTGTACACAGTCAACTGTGCGTTTTCTCTCGGACCTGCCAACTATAAATTGCGGAACCCTAGAAAACTAAAAATGTATTTTTTATTTATACGATAAAATATATATGAATTTTAGCATAACAGAATATTTAAGTCAACACAATATTATTTATCAACAAAACGCTACTTATTAAAAATAAATGTAAGCAGAAAGCATGAAAACGCAGAATTCAAGTAGCATATTAATGTAGTTAGAATCTTAAAAAGTTCGTGTAAGGTGATAAAAAATTTTATTATTAACATGTAGTCACATATTTCTATTACGTGAATAAAATGAATTGAATAATTTTTATACTCACTGTATACAAAATGTATAAATATAAATCAATTGATAATTATGGATAAAACGAACATATCAAAAAAATCGACAAAGTACCTTTTTTTAGATATTATTGTTTAAAAACATCCTTATTCGCTTAGAAATTAGGCATAAGCAGTTTTTGTCAAAGTTACATATTTTCAACATAATATTTTGCATAAATATATAAGCGAGGATCAATTTATGATAAAGATAGGAATATATGCTGATTCAATTACAAGAAATAGAATTAAAATAACTATTGTTCAATATTTGAAAGAAATTAACATTAAAGCAGAAATTAGTTACATAAAATCAAAAGATGAAGTATTAAATATTTTTGATACAGACAATAAATATAATATAATAATTATCAAAAGAAAAAGCAAATTAATATATATAAAGAAATTTGCTGTGAATTATGGGAAAAAGCATGTACAGATAATCTCTGGTTCATTAGAAAATCCATTAACCAATGAAAATTTAAGTGAATTATTTTTCACCAACAATGGATGCGGCTGCCCTCACGGCATTTATAGTATAAGCACACAAAACACATTAAGATTTGTCTACCATGAAGATATTGAATATTTTCATTGTTCGAGAGCTGAATCAATAGTTTTTTTGACAAATAACGAAACCGGACAAATAAATCAAACAACACAAAAAATTAAAATGGAACTGTCTGAAGATTATTTTGTAGAATGTGCAAGAGGATATATAGTTAATCTTTTCAATGTAAAAAAAATTGATAAATTTAATCAGGTAATTATTTTGAAATCAGGAAGCAAAATCCCATTAAGCAAAAAGAATTACCAAGAGACTATAAATAAATTATTTAAATTAATATTTGGAATTTAATTAAATTGTAATATTTTCCATCATTGAAGGTTGATGCTTTCCTTATTCAAGCTATATAATGTGTGCACCAACATCACTTGCTGCTGCCATAACAAAAGTGTTTGTACCAATATTTCAGGAGCACACCTAATAGAACCATCAAAATTATATTCGCATTATTAATCAATTAATTTCTGTTTAAGT
>Ga0074193_1003436_pt1 | contig 11639 bp, 9 predicted proteins | sample EPASupsiteHSE605_FD_64523 | JGI IMG/M metagenome (GOLD analysis project Ga0074193, IMG submission 64523) | Bioremediated contaminated groundwater from EPA Superfund site, New Mexico - Sample HSE6-05 | ecosystem: Environmental > Aquatic > Deep subsurface > Groundwater > Contaminated ...
CATAAGGTCCCCTGCTTCACATCAATGGATACTGCGAAAGCGGTTGTCCGGGCATTACAAGAGATACGGAGTCAAACCACTCCCCAGGTTCTTTCGTTGCAGGAGTATTTGGAGCTGTAACGCCTTTCGCATATATTAGCAGAAAGAAACGATGAGAAAGGCATAAATAGACTGCTAAGAAGAAGCTTTAGTTGACGATTCTGTCAAACTGAAGCTTCTTCTTAATATTATCTGATTAATATTAGTCCCGCCTCGTTGTGGTATGATCTAAAGGCACTCGTAAGCTATGGTTTGGGGTCAAGGGGGTTGTGCGGAGTATGTAAAAAAACTCCTGCCGAATGATTTGTCGAGCAGGAGTTTTTTTACTATCGTTATTCAGCTTGGAGTTTTGTCCCACATTGTGGGCAATATGCTGTACCCGTATTGGCCCTTCCACAAGAGGGACAATAATTGGGTGAATCATCAGGGTAAGGAGGTGAAACCTCAGCCTTATGTAAGTTAATTTTTGGTTCTTGGGGATCAGCCATGAGGGAATCTAGAGATTGTGAATCGGATGGCAGTGAAGAATTGATGATTTCTTGTGCTTCTTGGTATGGCACAGTCGAATAAGCGGTTGAATTAGATTGGGGTCCTATATCGTTTCTATGTCCGTCATCTTCAAGGGACAATACCCAAACAATCGCTAAGACTACGATGAAAGGACTGACTATAAGAGAGGCTATTCCGGTGAGTGGTTGAGAAATTCGACCGAGAACTTGCAATGCGATTTCAATTAATACTACGGTTCCGATGTATCCCCACAGTACTCCCATGTGTGATTGGAAAAATCTCCAACTGCCTCGAAGTGCGTCCCAAAAGCTTTCTTTGCTGTGAGCTAAGAGGTAAATGGTAGAGGTGATAAGCCAGGGTAAAGCATATAGTCCAATAGCGATAAGAAAAAGGCTGTAAATGATCAAGTAAGCTACGAGTGCGTATCGAGAGTGGCCCAGATAATAGGCGCCAATCGCTCCTATTGCTAAAATGAGTAACTTAATCAGGAGGAGAAAACCAAGCCAGCCGAGGACACGTAAAAAGCCTCTAAAACTAAAATCTTTGAAGGTTGTTTTTTCCTTATAAGCCTTGGCCGTCAGGTTGAATAATCCTGTATAAAACGCAGATCCGATTAACCAACCGATAACAAGAATCAACAAAGATATTCCAGTTATGGTTCCAATAGTCGATAGAAGATTGGGATAATTACTCAATGAATTACCGAAGTAACCAAAGGGACTCTGATTGGGTGACCCAAATGGATTAAAGGGTGTTAAATCTTCCCTGGGAGGTATCCCAGGGACAGGCATGCCAGGCGAATAGGCTTCTCCGAAGGGATGGGGAAAAGCCCAGCCCGATTGACGTAATTGGATTATAACGCCCATAACCATAGCAACGAATAGAACAACACCGACTCCTAAGAAAATGAAAGACCAGGCGTATAAGGGGAGCGCTTCTCTCTTAAATGTAGTCCAAGCCAATTTAATGCGTTCAGACCAGGTCAAGGTCATGTAACATTCCTCCTTAATGCCTAAATTATAGTTATATCCTAAGGTTCGGTTTCAGTTTCACCGCACACTATGGAAATAATATCTGCTCAGCTGCTTTTTTAGTATTCTCATTTTCCTCTACATCATCCATCGTTAACTTTACACAAAAATGACGTGGAATAGAATTGTCATCTGTGAATAAATAGAATGATCTTAATGGGCTGAAGTTATTGAATAAGTATTCATGGGTTGTACGGAAGGTAAATGTTTGGGATTATTACAAATTAAGTTTCCTATTATCTTTTACAATACCATATTTTAGATACCATTTTGCCACATAACTTGGCATATTACAGAAATTCATGGGTTGAAGGTAATTATGTACCATTGTATACTAAGGAAAGAATTCAAAAATATGGCCGAATATATTTGCTGACGAGATTCATCAAATGTTTGAGGCATATGGCGGGGTATATATTTACCTACACATTGTGAAAAAAGTGATTTTAAGTATTGTATTATTATACATAAAAAAGTATAATAATACATAATGAAGGGATGGGTGACACATGAAAACAATAGAGCGATCGATATTTAAGGGACGGGACTTTATATCGCTTCATGATTATTCTCAAGATGAAATAAGTTGCATTTTAGATGTAGCTCGAGAAATTAAAGCACAACAAAAATCGGGACGGCCCCATACAATACTCCAAGGCAAAACCTTGGGTATGATTTTTACGAAGTCCTCTACACGGACCCGGGTTTCTTTCGAGGTAGGTATGTTCCAACTTGGCGGGCATGCGCTCTTTCTAAGCGGACGGGATATCCAATTGGGAAGAGGAGAAACGATTGCTGATACGGCGCGCACTCTTTCCCGAATGGTCGATGGAATTATGATCCGGACCTTTAGTCATCAAGAAGTCTTAGATCTGGCAAAGCATGCCACAATTCCAATTATTAATGGATTAACTGACTTACTTCATCCTTGTCAAGTTATGGCAGATCTCATGACGATTCAGGAATATAAAGGTCGCTTAGCGGGCTTGAAGCTCGCCTACATTGGAGATGGGAACAACATGGCTCATTCGCTGCTGTTTGGGGGAGCGAAGATGGGATTAAATGTGGTTATTGCCTCTCCTCAGGGGTATAAGCCGGATTCGTCGGTTGTTGCTTTAGCCCAGGCAGATGCGAAAGAAAACGGCGGGTCTATAGAAGTGATTGATGATCCTTTAGAAGCTGTAAAAGGTGCAGATGTGCTTTATACAGATGTTTGGGCCAGTATGGGTCAGGAAGAAGAGGCAAAAGTGCGTATGGCTGCTTTTGAAGGGTATCAGATTAATTCCGACGTGTTAAAACGTGCGGATCAATCCGCCATCGTTATGCATTGCCTTCCCGCTCATCGTGGAGAGGAAATTACAGACGAGGTCATTGAAGGGCCTCAGTCAGTAGTATTTGATGAAGCTGAAAATCGTCTGCATGCTCAGAAAGCGATTATGGCGTTAGTAATCTAGGAAGAATACAAGCCAGGATCGCATCCAACTTGCATTCATCTTAAATGGAGATATTAATCAAAACAAATAGTTTTTAGGTTAAATGTGTACTATAATCAGTAGATTAACACGACGATATCAAACAAGGAAAAAAGGGAGATCGGACATGAAAAAAGTTGTTTTAGCCTATTCCGGTGGGTTGGATACTTCCATTATTATTCCCTGGCTTAAGGAAACCTATGGGTATGACGTGATTGCCATGGCAGCAGACCTCGGTCAAGGGGAAGAGTTAGCTCCCCTTCAGGAAAAGGCGACCAAAAGTGGGGCTAGCAAACTGTATATCGAAGATCTGAGAGAAGAATTTATCACGGAGTTTATCTTTCCGACGTTAAAAGCCGGAGCAGTTTATGAAGGAAACTATTTATTAGGGACATCATTTGCCCGTCCGCTGATTGCCCGTCGTTTAGTGGAAATCGCTGAGCAAGAAGGCGCTATTGCGATAGCTCATGGCGCAACGGGTAAGGGAAATGACCAAGTTCGTTTTGAACTAAGTGTTAAAGCACTTAATCCGGATTTGGAGATTATTGCCCCCTGGCGGATTTGGGATCTCAAGTCCCGAGAAGATTGTATTGACTATGCCGAAGCACGGGGAATTCCTGTTCCGGTAACCAAAGATCGTCCCTATAGCATGGATCGCAACCTATGGCATTTAAGCCATGAGGGTGGGGACTTGGAAGATCCGTGGAATGAGCCTATACGTGACCTTTATTTACTGGGTGTTTCCCCAGAGGACGCCCCCGATGAGGCGACCTACCTTGAGCTTGGATTTGAACAAGGAGTTCCGACGACTTTAGATGGTAAGAAGATCGGGCCGGTAGCTTTGTTGGAAACCCTCAACGAAATGGGTGGGAAAAACGGGATCGGAATTGTCGATATGGTTGAAAATCGCCTTGTTGGCATGAAATCACGTGGCGTCTATGAAACCCCAGGCGGAACAATTCTTTATATGGCGCATCAGGCTCTGGAACATCTCACCTTGGATCGTCTAACACTCCATTACAAAGAACAAATTGCCTTAAAGTATGCCGAAATTGTTTATGACGGCGTATGGTATACACCGCTTCGTGAAGCTTTAGATGCCTTTGTCAATGTGACCCAGAAAAACGTCACAGGTACGGTACGTGTGAAATTATACAAAGGGAACTGTACATCTGCGGGTGTAAAATCTCCCTATTCCCTCTATAATGAAGCATTTGCTACGTTTGGTGAGGACGGCGTATATGATCAAAAGGATGCGGGTGGATTTATTAATCTCTTTGGATTACCACTAAAAGTAAGAGCTTTGATGGAGAAACAGTCAGGGTTGCGTAAATAAGAGTGAAGAAAGCGCCGATATCCGGCGCTTTCTTCATAAAGTCAGAACGCAAAAGAACGTTCTTAAAAAGTCCGTGAGTCTCAATGCAGGGACCTTTAAGGTAATTCAAGGAATATTTAGTAGGGGCAATTCATGAATTGCCCCTACAGGTTACTTTTTACTTGTTATATGAATGAATTTAAGGTTAATATATTGAGATATACTCCATGAATAGAGAACCTTATGATCAACGATGAAAGAACGATGAAAGGAAGATGCAACGTGAAGCTCTGGGGGGGACGTTTTGAAAAAACTACGGATGCCTTGGTGGAAGATTTTCATTCCTCAATCCGCTTTGACCAACGCCTGTACAAACAAGATATCCTGGGAAGCATAGCCCATGCGAGAATGCTCGGCGGTGTTGGGGTTATCTCCGAAGATGAAGCAAAACATCTAATTGAAGGATTACGAGGGATCTTAGAAGATATTCAGGCAGGAAACGTGGAGTTCGAGATTGGCGCAGAAGATATCCACATGAATGTCGAGAAGCTTTTAACCGAGCGAATTGGACCAGTGGGAAAGAAACTACATACCGGACGCAGCAGGAATGACCAAGTGGCCTTAGATCTAAGACTCTATTTGCGGGAAGAGATTGATCAAACCAAGAATTTAGTGGGGCAGTTGTTGCAAACGCTTCTTCACCTCGCGGAGGAGCATCTTGAAACCTGGATGCCGGGATATACACATCTGCAAAAGGCACAGCCGATAACGCTGGCTCATCATTTAATGGCCTATGTGCAAATGTTTTTGCGTGACCTTGGTCGGCTTAAAGATACACGAAAACGTTTAAATAGTTCTCCACTCGGATCCGGAGCTATGGCTGGAACAACATTCCCACTTGATCGGGAGAAAGTAGCTCAGGAACTGGGGTTTGATGGGGTGACCTTAAACAGCTTAGATGGAGTGAGCGATCGGGATTTCGCCTTGGAATTTCTGGCGGCCGCATCCATCCTGATGATGCACCTTAGCCGCTTGTGTGAGGAACTCGTCATTTGGTCAAGCGGGGAATTTCATTTTATCTCCATGGATGATGGGTATTCTACAGGTTCAAGTATCATGCCGCAAAAGAAAAATCCGGATGTTGCCGAACTGGTGAGGGGAAAAACTGGACGGGTGTACGGTGATCTGATGGCCCTCTTAACTGTGATGAAAGGACTTCCGCTTGCTTATAACAAAGATATGCAAGAAGATAAAGAACAGGTTTTTGATGCAGTGGATACGATTCAAAAGTCCTTGCTAGTAGTTGAACCGATGCTCAGAACAATGCAGGTTCATCAGGATACGATGGCCTATGGGGCACGAGGCGGGTTCACTAATGCCACGGATCTTGCGGACTATATGGCTAAGAAAGGGGTACCTTTCCGTGAGGCCCATGAGTTAGTCGGTCGGATTGTTTTACACTGCAGTAAAATGGGTATAGGGTTGGAAGAATTAAGTTTAAACGACTATCGGGAGCTTTCCCCGATTTTTGAAGAGGATTTATTTGAATCTATAGGGATTGAGCATTGCGTTCGTGCTCGAAAGATCACGGGAGGTCCTTCGCCGGAAACCGTTGCTGAGGGAATTCGGGTTAGCCGCGAAATAATGAAGGGACTTGTGTGACCCAGTGCTCGTATTGCACTGGGACTAAACTAGGACCAAAGACCTTGAATTTTTAAGAAGCTGTGTATAATGTGGATAACTCTGTGGACAACATCTAAATAATTAGGTTTTGACGTGGATAAACCCTAGATTGACGGGGGATAAATGGATAGAACTTGTGGATAACTTATTAAAAGAGTTCAGGAAAATGCGACAATTTAGGCTCTATTAACTTAAATAAATTCCTTTAGGTTTTTATTTTAGGTTAAAAGAAGGAAATGTTGATTGAAAGGTCGAAATTCTCACGCATGATTTTATTAAGATATTACATGCTATAGATTAAGTACTAATCAGATGAACTATGAAGTGTGAGTATGAAGCGAGGCTATTGTCAATGGAAAATCTAACAATGCTGACAGATCTTTATCAATTAACGATGATGCAGGGTTATTTAGTCAACGGATGTCGGGATAAGGAAGCTGTATTTGATGTCTTCTTTCGCACACTTCCATATCAAGGGGGGTATGCGCTAGCCGCAGGGCTTGAGCAAGTCGTAGAATATATTGAAAACCTAACGTTTAGCGAAGAAAATTTAGCGTATTTAAAAAGTCTAAATCTTTTTACGGACGATTTTATTGAAGAACTGCGCAACTTCCATTTTACCGGGGACCTTGATGCAGTACCGGAAGGGACGCCAATTTTTCCGTATGAACCGATTATTCGAGTCAAAGGGCGCATTTTAGAAACACAGCTTCTCGAGACTGCCATTCTGAATCTGGTTAACTTTGAGACCTTGATTGCCACAAAAGCTTCGCGAGTAATGGCAGCCGCAGATGGAGGATCAGTTATGGAATTCGGCCTGCGGAGAGCGCAAGGACCGGATGCAGGCATTCTGGGGGCACGGGCAGCCTTTATTGGAGGGTGTCAATCCACGTCAAATGTCTTAGCCGGACAACGATACGGTATCCCTGTTTCCGGAACCCAGGCGCATAGCTGGATTCAGTGTTTCGCTTCGGAATTGGAGGCATTTCGAGCCTATGCACGTACTTTTCCAGATAGCTGCTTGTTGCTTGTAGATACGTACAGTGTCCTTGAATCTGGAGTCCCAAATGCTATCAAGGTGGGACTTGAACTGGAAGCAGAAGGGCATCATTTTCAGGGAATACGTTTAGACAGTGGAGATTTAACGTATTTGTCGAGAGAAGCTCGTCGGATGCTCGATGAAGCGGGACTTAAGAAGGCAATCATCGTAGGATCCAATGATTTAGACGAGGAAACAATCTTTGCTGTTCGTGCCCAAGGAGCAAAAATTGATGCCTGGGGTGTCGGGACCCATCTCATTACCTCTAAAGATAGCCCCTCTTTGGGAGGCGTCTACAAATTGGCGGCTGAGGGAGAGAAGGGAGTTTTTCATCCTCGTTTAAAGGTCTCCGAAAACATAACGAAGATTACAAACCCGGGCATTAAAAAAATAGTGCGGTTTTACGATCAAGCGGGCAAATCAATGGCTGATCTCATTGCCTTAGAAGATGAAGTGTTTGCCGCTGGGAAACCCCTGACAATTTTTGATCCTGTTCAGACGTGGAAACGGAAAACACTAAGGAATTTCAAGACCAGAGAACTCTTAATTCCTGTGTTCAGAGGTGGAAAGCGGGTTTGCGAATTACCAGAACTCAAAGATATTCAGACCTATGCTAGACAGGAATTAGATACCTTTTGGGATGAGGTTAAACGTCTAGCGAATCCGCACCGCTACATTGTCGATTTATCAGCCAATCTCTTTGAATTGAAACAACAGTTACTCTTAACCATCAATAAAGATATTAAAGCAAATAATCATATTTAGGGGGTAGAGGTAAGATGTGGACAGATAATGAATTAAATGATCGAATTAATCAAGCAGTGGACTGGTTGCGTGAACAGGTCGCCGTGGCAAACGCTAAAGGAGTCGTGGTAGGAATCTCGGGGGGGGTTGACTCTGCAGTCGTTGCAGGGCTTTGTAAACAAGCCTTTCCGGATAATTGTATTGCTGTAATTATGCCAAGTCACTCTAATCCGGACGATAAAGAGGATGCCTATTGGGTTGCCGAGGGTTTTGATATCCAACCGTTGGAAGTGGATCTAAGCGATGCCCATACACAGATATTTGAAAAAGTTAAAAGGGGTCTGGAAAATCAAGGCTGCAAGCTAGTAGGGGAAAAATTAAGCCAGGGGAATTTAAAAGCCCGTTTACGTATGTCGACGCTGTATTCTGTGGCCAATGCCCTGAATTATGTCGTAGTAGGAACAGATAATGCCCCTGAAAGTTATACCGGGTATTTTACCAAATATGGCGACGGCGGCGTGGATCTGCTACCGATTAGTTCACTTACCAAAACAGAAGTGCGCGCTTGGGCGAAGATGTTAGGACTCCCTGTGAATATTGCCACCCGAGTACCTACGGCAGGACTCTGGCCCGGACAAACGGACGAAGCAGAAAAGGGACTAACCTATGATCTAATTGATCGTTACTTACTGGGTGAAGAAGTCTCTCCTGAGGTACAAGAACGCATCGAAACCTTACATCGTCAGAGTGAACATAAACGCCTTCTTCCGCCCAGCTTAGAACTCCCTAAACTAGCGAGGTTGGATTAACGTGCGAATTGGAGTAGATATTGACGGTGTCGTATCCGATAGTTATCCAGTTTGGTTACAGGAATTGAATCAACATTACGGAAAGAATATCGCGGTTATTACTGATTATGATATGCATTTGGTTTTTGATGTTCCGAGTGACGATATGAATAATTTCTTTGTGGGTAATGTGGAACGCTTACTGATGACACCCAATCCTGTTTCAGGTGCTAAGGAAGGGATTGAAACCCTTCTCAGTGAGGGTCATGAATTGATTTATATTACAGCTCGAACACCGGAACAGAAGGATATTACAGTGCGGTGGTTTGATAAGCATAAAATTCCGCATGAACACGAACGCGTTCTTTTCTCAGGGTTTAAAAGTAAAGTCGACTTAGTTAAACAATGGAGTATTGAGGTCTTTATCGAAGATTATGAAGTTAATGCCAAGGCGATTGCTGAATGCGGAGTTCCGGTATTATTGCTTAATGCTAGTTATAATCAAGACAAGCAACTCCCAACAGGCGTAACACGTTGTCAAAGTTGGAATGAGATCCTCGAAGGAATGTGGGCAATAGAGTCCAAAGAAAAAAGGTTAGCCACTAAATAGATGGCTAACCCTTTTTCTTTGGGCTAACGATACAAAAGAATTAACTGACAATACCTAACCCCACTTTATATATATCCCCTGCTCCTAAAGTAAGGACAAGGTCTTCGGGTGCAATTGTTTCAGTAAGATATACTTTAATTTCATCCAACGTTCCAATGTAGCAAGCCTGAATTCCTTGTTGCTGGATCAACGTTGCTAAAGTATGGGCCGAAACGGTGTGATGCCCCTGCTCGCGGGCTGAGGAAAAAATGTCAGCAACAACAACTTCATCGGCCGCTTGAAAGGCTTGCGAAAATTCTTGCAAAAGTTTTTCTGTTCGGCTAAAGGTATGAGGCTGGAAGATGGCGCGAATACGACGATCTGGGAAGGAAAGCCGAGCTCCTTCTAAGGTAGTACGGATTTCTGTCGGATGGTGTGCATAGTCATCAACGATTAAGGCACCATTTTGGTTGCTCCCAAGATGTTCAAAGCGTCGTTTTGTTCCATTAAATAGGCTCAAACTACCTAAGATTTGTTCAATGGGGATACCGGTTTCATGGCATAGAGCAATCGTTGCTAAGGCATTAATAATGTTGTGTCTTCCTGGGACATTAAGATCTAAATCTCCAACATATTCTCCTTTGAGCATAATTTTCATAGAACTTTTTTCGTCCTTGAAAACAATCTCCGTTGCTCGAACATCCGCAGATTCGGAGAGACCAAAAGTTGTAATAGGCGAGGCCCCTGTAATGTATTCTAAGCTTGGATCTTCGGCCCAAATGTAGATATGGCCGTCTGCAGGGACCTTTTTGGCAAGCTCAGAAAACGCCGAACGAACATCCTCCAGGTCAGTAAAATAATCGGGATGATCAAACTCAATGTTAGTAATGATCAGGTGTTCAGGAGAGTAATTCAGAAAATGGCGCCGATATTCACAGGACTCTGCTAAGAAAAATTCTCCTTTTCCGGCATGGGCATTCCCACCAATGCTAGGAACATCGCTACCAACAACAATGGTAGGATCTAATTCAGCTTGGAGCATGACGAGCCCGATCATAGCGGTGGTCGTAGTTTTACCATGGGTTCCCGCTACAGAAATCCCCCGTTTTTTGGCAAGTAAGCGACCGAGATATTGAGGGTAAGTCAAGACCGGAATATTTAGTTCCCTAGCTCTAGCAATCTCGGGATGTTGATTTGTGTAGGCCGCCGAAGCGACCACTAGGTCTACGTTTTCTACGTTGCTAGGAGAAAAATTCAAAACGGGAATCTGAGCACGTTTCAAGACACTGTCTGTATAAAAACTTTCTTCCACATCAGACCCTGTAATGATCGCACCTTCAATTTGAACGCTGATTTGAGCTAAAGCGCTCATCCCGGTACCTTTTATTCCGACAAAATGAATATGTAATGCCAAAACATATCGTCCCTTCCGTGTATAAACTCTACCCCTCATTATACCCAAACTTAAACTAAAATGTATCATATTATACTAGGAAAATTTTACTGACCTTTTTTGGGGGGAGGTTTCCGTTCGTAGCCAGTAATCATAGCTTGAAGACGGCTGATATCTTCAGTTAAACTTAGATAAATGTGGATAGGGATCGTCGCCATAAAATAAATACTGATGGTAAACTTGATCCAACGCAGGACCTGAAAACCTCCTACCAACCGCCAAACCCAAACAAGGTGTTCCCCTTGCCAATAAGATGCTAAACCGAGCAGGCTGGCGATCAGAAAAAGAGGGAACCATGAGAAATAAATCAAGAGCTGCCCGCTATTGTATTTTCTACTTGGCGGAGGAGAAGAACGAAGGAAGAAATAATAGGCCATCAGTTTAGGAAAACGTTTAAGATCATGAATTCCTGGGATTAAGGAATGATCCCCTCGGATAAGGGCATCGGCAATACGTATCGCTACAAATCCCAATGCAAACCAGGCAGAGACAATATGAGCCTTCGAAACCATCCCGTAGTTTAAGGCTAAGAAGCTTGCTGGTTTATGTAATTCTAGGCCAGTTAGAATGAGTACAGATAAACTAAAGGCAAATCCCCAATGAAAGATCCTAACCCAAATTGGCTGAAATGGAATACGTTGTGTTGTGACAGGTTTTCTTATTATTATACGTCGTTGTTTCATTGTTTTTAGTGTGCCCTCAAAAAAGATTAATCGGATATTCTTTATTCAGACTTGAATTTTTAAGGAGTGTAAATTTTCTCCCTCAATGATATGAACACTGCAAGAAAAGCAAGGATCATAGGAGCGAATGATCCGGCCAGCTTCCTTAAGGTCTTCAGATTGTATTTTTAAGCCGAGGAGAGAGGCTTCCCCGACACTACGAGTCCCGTTTTCATCCCGAGCACCAAAATTTAGGGCAGAAGGCGTAATGATTTGATAATGTTTAACTCGCTTGTTTTCTATAGACACCCAAT
>Ga0074193_1003438_pt1 | contig 11632 bp, 9 predicted proteins | sample EPASupsiteHSE605_FD_64523 | JGI IMG/M metagenome (GOLD analysis project Ga0074193, IMG submission 64523) | Bioremediated contaminated groundwater from EPA Superfund site, New Mexico - Sample HSE6-05 | ecosystem: Environmental > Aquatic > Deep subsurface > Groundwater > Contaminated ...
GTTCCCCATTGTCGTTTGCATCGTGCAAACTATCCTCTGCACCACTGTCATCAGTATCAGCATTATCAATCTCTACTTCATCACTATCTTCTGTCTCTTCCGTATCGGGTTCTTCCTCAAGACTATCCTCTTCATCGCTGTCATCAGTGTCGGCATCATCAGCCTCTAATTCATCACTATCCTCTGCCTCTTCCATATCGGTTTCTTCCTCAAGACCTTCCTCTGCATCGCTGTCATCAGTGTCGGCATCATCAGCCTCTAATTCATCACTATCTTCTGTCTCTTCCGTATCGGGTTCTTCTTCAAGACTATCCTCTATACCACTGTCATCATTGTCGGTATCATCAACTTCTGTCTCATCACTATCTTCTGTCTCATCCGCATCGATTTCATCATCAAGACTTTCGTCTGTGTCGACCTCCAGTTTATTACCGACATCTCTGTCTGCAGCTTCCTGGACATTATCTTCCGTATTGATATTGTTGGTTTCGTCCTCTAATTCATCATTAATTTCTATGTCTTCGCCTTCAGTTTCATCTTCCAGATCACGCTCTATATCACTATCTTCGGTGTCGTCCTCATCAGCAGTTTCAGTGTTTTCGGTATCGGAGTTATCTATACTATTGTCTTCGTTACCAAAGCCTACTTCATCAGTATAGGATTCATCACTGTTAGCAAGATCGCTTTCTACTGCATTTTCAGAATCATTAAATCCAACCTCATCATTTTCAGATTCTGCGCCGGATTCAATATCTTCAATATCTGAACTGCCTGTATCCACAAATCCTTCAGCTTCTCCTTCAGCTGCTACTTCATTCTGTGTTCCTACTGATGTTTCTCCGCCAGTCTCTGCGGATGTATCTACGGAAGCTTCGGTGCTTTCACTGACTTCTCCACCGCCAACATCTGAACCGCCAAATTCCGACATATCCCCAACCTCAAATCTTTATTTTCTATAGCTTCTTAAATGTCTTTGCCTTTCTGACCAGTCAGTTCCCTCACTGATATCATCATCAAAGCCAATTCCTCCACTTATTAGGTCTACTTCTTCTTGAGTGTCTATTGCGCTTTCCCCACCGGTAACAGATATTTCATTGTTAGTCTCGAATAAATCTTGTTTAATTTCTCTCATCTTGTTCACCATCCTTATTGATAGGTTGGCTGAATCATATACGCCAATTGCTCCGGTATCCAATAATATCTAAATTGACTCATAGCGACATGCCTACATTTGCTGTTTGCACGATTGAATATGTCCTCCAGGCAACCGGCAATTTCTTTTTCTAAAACACTACCTCTTAAGACTTTAAAAATGATATATTCTTCCTCATTCAACAAACTTTCGTAGAGGAATTTTCCCAATTGAGGTTTTGAATCGATTAATGACTGGTTGACCCTAAAATAGTTATATGGGGCAACATCACATAAGGGATAATTCTTTCTATTCCATGTATGATCTTTGGCAATCGTGTCATCATCAAGATTTAAGTATCCGTAATTAGGTACTGTAACATCATCAGTAAATTGATTATCCCAAGTAATATCGACATGGTGGTGATAGCCATTTATTTTTACAATATTCCAGGCATGAGGACCACTAGCCAAACTGTTATTTCCTATTCCACTTACAACCAGACATTCTAGTCCGATCTTGTCGCAAAACGCTTTCATAGCCAAGGAAAAACCGGAACAAACACATTTTCTTTTCAGAAACGCACCAACTATCCCATATGAATCTTCAAAGGCATTACGGGTCTTGTTCATATTGTTATAAGCTTCATGATCATATTGAATACTTTTCTTCAAATAGTCATGTAAAACCAGCACTTTATCGTAATCTGATTGATGTTGGTTTATATTGGTCGATAATATTTCCTGCATTACCCTTTCGATTTGCAAATTTAGGTCATTGATCTGATGTTTGCTGTATCGGTACGTTAAGATTAAATTTTTCCCGAATAAACCAGGAGATAATTCCAACTGTTGACTGACATAATAGAACTCGGGATAAGAGTTAATAATATCTTCTATCACAGCCTTTATGTCGCTAACACCAGTACAAGATATTGTCGTTTTCATATTTTTTATACTAGAAACAATGTTTTCATATATCCTTTTTTCCGTAGTGCTTAATTTATTATAATAATACGACACCTTCTATCACCTGCCTTTAACCGAACAAGCTTCCCCTTTTAACGACAACCTGGCATTTCTTTTCAATTTCATTGTTCGGTGTATAAATGGATATAGTCATAGTCCCTGGCCGTTTTCCTATTATATAACCGCCGCGATAACCAGCAATAGTTTCATCACTACACCAGATTTTAATCAAATCCTTTTCATAGCAATCTTCAGGTTCAGTCTTATATTTCCATTCTTTTTGTTCTCCCGAAGTAAGCTCAATATATGAAGTCGGACATATAATATCTGTTATATGCGGCTGTACAATCACATCTATTTCGGTCTTAGTTTCATAGGTACTTGCACTGACTTTGCATTTGCCACAACCTAAGCCTATTATTCTTCCATCATTAACTTGTGCAACTTGGTTGTCACTCGTTGCCCAATAGATCTCATCTACATTCACAGCATTAGGTGGTACAACATTCACTTCCAGAGTTTCCTGATTTCCAACTGCCAAATATTTAGTGTTAGGAAATATATTAATCACTTGCACTAATGTTTGATCATATACTTCTATAGAAAATCCCTTTATTGGCTCCGGATTTCCGTGCCGATAAACTGCCACCATAGCCTTACCTTCCGATATAGCTACCACTTCTAAATCATTAAACGTAATAATTCCTTTTTCATTAACTTCAAAAAAATATGTAGTAGTACCCATATCTGGTATTTCAGTTATTTCGATTATTTGCTTTCGTCCTTTATACATAGCATTCGGAACTTTAACTTTATATATTGGTTCAATTTGACATAGAATTGAAAGATTTTTTTCTTCTTTTTCACTCATGAGAAAAGTTCCTTCATTATGAATTTTTTGTAATTGATAAGCCTTTTCTGAAAGAATATTGCAAATTCCCTTCCCTGCTATAATTTTCATTAAGTAGTCAGGAATATTATCCTCATCAACGTAGTATATGAACACATTATTCTCTTTTTGAACGAACTCACTTGATACGCCAATTACTATAACAAAGCAGTCTCTACCCAGTGCTTTTAATTCATATATCAAATCATCATCTGGAAATGTTTCAGACAAAACTATCCCAACATCATGATCGCCTGCTAGTTCTGAAATGTTATTAACCTTTTTAAGTTTTATCTGAACTAAAGGGCAATCTTCACAAACCATTTCTTCTGATGAATTAAATTTAAATACTTCCGCTTCATCCAAAATTTCAAACATTGCATCTACCAGAGTCTGATCTTCATCCCAAAAAGCAATCGACAAAACTTCAGAATCCGTCTTTTCATCTAATCGTTCTAATTCAGCCATACGATCATAAACTGATGAATTTATAACCGGATCATAATAGGTAAATGAGGTGCAATTCTTATCCTTGTAGGCGATTTTCTCCATTATTTCGTTTTCAAAATCACCTCCAATAAAGGTAAGCGAGTATGTGTCATTTACTTCTTTCATTATTTCAGAAAAAAACTTTTCACACCATTTAGTGAACGTAACATGACGGAATTCCATCAAGGCACTGTAGGATGATAAATTACGCCCATTAATAAATATCTTTAATTCAGGTAAATAAGGGTTGTATGTTACCGTCACCTCGCTCATATTATTTCACTTCCTTAACTAAAGATGGATATATAAATCATTTGATATTTGTTGATTTTGATTGTTTCAACTCTTTTGTTAAAAAGTAAATATCTGATTAATTTCTTCTTGATTTGTTGATCTTCTATATATGCATACTCATCAACATGCTTGTAAAATCGCTCATACCACTTCAAGATATTTTGGCTGTCCTTAGCTTGAATATCTTTCTTAGTGATTTTTTTCATATTGTCATACGTTCCTTCAAACGTAATTGGCAACAATTCAAACAAGCCATCACACTCGACTAATTGAGCTAATTGATTTGAAAAGGTATTGTTGTTTATACGCTCTTGTTCAAAATAAGTGCAAAAATTAACCACTTTTTCAACCATTTCTTTTTTCTTGTAGGAAGTTAATCCGCTTGCGTTTACTACCTGAATCAACTCATCTAACTGAAATCCTTCTTCTGAAGCTAATCCTGTTTCAAACTGCACCAGCATTGTCAGACTTAATTTGCCAATTAATACAGCCATATCATCGCTTAAGACGATTTCATCTTCTTTGTGGTAAATCTCCTCACTCTTATCAATTATGGTCAGTACAGCCTCAACCCAATTGTTCTGGAAAACAGCTGCCACTCCCATTGGAAATCTGGAAATCTCTAATATTTGGTTCTCATTTAAGCCAATTGCTTTTCCCGCAATTTGGCAATCATCATAATCAGGCAACCTCATTATGATTTTGGTATTTGTATTTTTTATTGCTGAAACATCCACAGCAGTAGGTGACTGGTCAACAATAATGAACCCTTCCCCATAAGTTCTCATTTCTGCTATCGAAGCACTAATCATCTCGACAGACTTACCCTGGACATCAGCAGATTCCATGCCGCCACGACCAGCTGTACGTTTCAAAATGTTATGTGCTTCCTCCAAAACAGTAATATGTCGTAAAGGCTGGTTTTCTTTGCAGTAGCACATCCTATATTCGTTCAGTTTCAGAATCAGGATTCCCATTATTAGGGACTTTGTTTCCAACGAAGAAACCCTACTCAAATCAACAATCGTATTCTGGTCAAATAAAACCGTGTCTTCTATATCCATCGAATCACACATAACTTGTCCCAAAATACCATTGGTAAGAGAACGCACACGGGTGACTAATGCACCAATATAATCGCCTTTTGAATCAGAAGAATACTCTGAACTATTTATTACTTTCGGCAATGTTTCTAATACATCCGAAAAAGTGGGGAATTTTGAACGTCCAGTAGGAATATAAATTGATTTGTTCAAATCCCAACCACACTTGATGTATGCCCGTTCAAAAGATTCTTTTAGAATCGCAGGCATAGCTGCATACAATGGCCAACAAGCATTAAATATTTCAATTAGCCTGTCTAAATGTTCAAGCACATGTATATTCGACTGAAACTTAAAAGGGTTAATTTTCAACATAGAAAAGTATTTCGGATTTGTACAAAAAATATTAATATCCTGAAGTTTGCCATAATATCGCTTATATTCACCTTTTGCAGGTTCAACGACCAAGAAAGGGATTTTATGTTCTATCATTTCATCCAAAATACGGTATGTGGTATTTGATTTACCTGATCCCGTAGAACCCGTAATAAAACAATGTGAACGGAAGCTCTCCAAGTCAAGTTGTACACGTCCTGACTCCAGCTCACCCATATGAAATATGTTCCCAAATTCAATTTTTTTACCTTTTGGCGCTCCACTTGAAAAAAGGACGTTTCTTCCAAACTCCGCCATATTTAAAACTGTAACCCCTTGCACAGCTTTGCGAGGCAACCCCATGATATAAGGCATTTCGTTACCACTAATTAAGCTACAAGGTGTAACAAATTGACTTTCTATTTCAAAAATTTCTTCATCACTTGGAACGATAAAAAACGGGTGCATACAATATCTCAAATATTCAAGAACTTTAGGAGTATGTTCCTCATTTCTTTTTTCCCATACATTGACATATGAATTTTCAACGCCGGAATTATATCCTGCCATCAATGCTTTGTATGTACTTGCAGCAACAACTGAGGTTTGAATACTCTCGGAAACAAAATAGCAAGCAACATCCCATAAACCAAACGCCTCGCAATTCTTGATGCGTTCGAGATGCTGATCTATCTTTTCCATAATGTACTGTACAGATTTGTTTTCATTGGTAATTGTAATTGTACGGGTATCTCCAGTCGTATCCGTAGTGGTCTCGGTTTCAGTTGTTCCATTAGTCTCAGCGACACCTTTTGTTACTGCTTTAGCCCATGAGTTTCCAGAACTGTACCCTCTGGAACGCCCACCATTAATCCCCATACCAAGTAAGCCAAAGCTCCAACCACTATTGGTTGATGTGGATTTGCTTTCGAAGCTACTGTTAGTATCAGTCAAGCTATCATTTAATGTTTTGGAAAAATTTTCGCTCATGCCTTTCGCAACAGAAGTACTTGTATTTTGACCGAATGCGAGCTGCATACTAGCAAATGGTGAAAGACTGGAATGCATATTCATCAAACCTTTTTTACGCATTTCCAATGTTTCTTTTTCTAAAGGTTCAGCAATAAAAACAGCTGTATATACTTCCCCTTTCATCGTATCTATAAATTTTTCGATACCCTGAACATATTTTAATTTATCCTCATCTCTTGAAGAAGGAACAATTGAAACTGATGCGACATTCTGCTGATTTCCAAACCTAGTTTGATGAGTAATTCCTCCCAAAATTTCTGAGATTTCTTGTTTAGGGATCGGCTTAATTTTGCTTCCAGGAAAATTACCAGTAAAACTTTTACGTAAAATGGTTTCCGCAGTTGAGGCATTATTTTCTGAACGAATACCCAAATAAAACGCTAATCCATTTTTTGTACTTTTGAGAACCAATATACCTGTCGACTGAATATTGGATAAAGCACTGTAAATACTAATCAACTTATCATTGGCAATTTCATTAACATCATAGACAATGCGTTCTATTTGATATAAACGGAGAAAATCATCAGATTTTCTTTCTTCCTCTAATTCAACGACAGGATATTGATCCAAATTAATTAAATAATTTTTATTTATGAAGGCATCCGCATAAAACATACCTTTTTCTAATATGCCGTTAAATGTATCGTTACTTTCTAATAGTTCAAACTTTTCATCCATATTTTATCAATCCTAATTTATAAATTTTCTATACTGAATTTTGCAACAGGCATTATAGCAATGAATCTCCCCCTTCATAATTAAGATGAGCGTTTAGAATAATTAACTTAACTTTTACTAAAAAACCGATCAATATATAGTAACTCCGCGAAGATGGTGACACCAATGGTCGTCAATTAAAGGAATACCCATTTCTATGCGAAGGCTCTCTAGCCCCTTGGTAGCAGATAAACTAATGGGTACCATGTCTGGCTTAACTTGTAAAACATTTAACTCTTGGGAATCGCCCTTTATACGTTGACCCATTACAGCAAGACAAATTATGATTAGCTTTATCTTTTTATTCCTCAACTACCTAATATGCCCGCCTAACTGGTAAATCTCTATGTTCATTCTACAAAACTTTCCTGAAACCTTCTTGAAATTCATTCGTATTCATAAAGATTTGCAACATACATAATATCACTACCAATTATTTGTTTGTGGGTTCCAGCAATTAGTCTGAATGAATTTGCTACTACTGAGTGTCTATTTCAATGAGTTCTCGAATTTTCCTCCAAAATTGTCTATTTAACCTGATTTTAGAAAAGGAAAATAACAAAGGCACTTCGGATATAAGTCCAAAAGGATAAACTCTCCAAATTGAACTCATATCTGCAGTACCTAAAGTTGTCAAATTCGGTTTACACCCTAAACTCGTTTAGCATAGATCGGATGTATTAAAATAGCAGTTTGTGGTTATTGTTATCACGTCATCACGAAAGGCGTACTCTCCACTAAAAAAAGTGGGTTATCGATAACAAAAAAGAATGATGGCGCCATTACTCCGAAGGCAGCCATCATTCTCATATTATGGGTTATACTGTGTAGGCCCCATTCTAATTTAACCTTGGTCATTGCTTTGAGTATACATCGCCGGACACCAAAATTGCTTTGATTATTACCAAAGACACTTTCGACATCTACTGGCCTCAGACTTCGTATCTGTAGATCGTATTCACTCGTTAAGCTTGCCCTGCGCTTGAGCTTTTAGTAAACCTGAACATCTTAGCGTTTACTTGTCACAGTGAATCTTACAATACTCAAAGAATTGATGACAACAGCGTCTATAATTGTCTCTGGACCACTTCAAGCCAATGCTCATTATTAAAATCCGTACAATGACGTTTTGCGTCAGCCCCAATTTATAAACGTTTCAGCATGGCATCGTTCTCTCAAATTCGCCTCTTTCTAATGGGGTTTCTTATTATCTACGCTGTTGAACCTCACTTTATAAGCTTTTTATCCATATAGTATCTATAAAAGAACTTTAATCCACAGAGCATCGTTATAATAGAGTTATTCTTATAGCCCAAGTTCTCAATTGAAGAAAACCAAGCCCTAATGTCTATAGCACTTATTCGATCATACTCGATCTTGCAGTAGGATATGAGCTTCCGTAAATCATTTATATATGCAACAGTGATTTTCCGGCAAATCCCATCTTCATCTTTAGAAAAGCATAGAACGACATCGCGTATGTTCTGTAATTCATCAAGCCACGACATCCGGTTATACTTGATTCCCATATGATAGCATCCTTTCTTAAACTTGATAGTTGTCACACTTTTTCTAACGAATACTAGTACTGTGCAAAGACATTTTCTCTCGTTAACTACTTTTACCATTACTTGTCCATTTTAAACAAACTCATTATAGTTTCATGACTTTATCTAGTTCGACAGTCAAAAGTCTTTTAGGCACATGAAAAAATCCAAGATCCATAACCATGCTGATTTTGCGACTTTTCTAAAAGTGAATAATCCAAAAATACATAGACATAGGATATTATGGATAAGTCTAAATACTGAATAGTAAATTATCCAAAGTCAGCCCTCCACGAATGAGGGCTGACTTTGGATAATTTCATTGGACGAAACCGCGGCGAGTTATCACTATCTCAACTTTCGCAGCTCCAATCAGTAAGATAAACCCTGATATAGGCGGGCAGAGCCATAATCCATTGTTGGAGTTGACTTTTGATTAATTTTGATAATTTCTTTCCAGCTTTCTCTGAAACATCATTAAGAATATCTAATAGTTGTTGAAGTGCAACCGCCCAATCCACTTCGCTAACCTCATCACACAATAGCGAAAATAGTCCGCCCAGCGTCCGGTCATCGGTGTTTTGTCGATGCTGCCAAGCGAGAAGAATATATCGAGCATAAACGATAGTTGTATGGCCAATTAACAGGTCATAAGAACGACCCTGAAATTCCTTTTGTAGCTTGAGCAACGATTTTGTGCATTTGAAAAAGGTTTCTATATCCCATCTCATCCTATAAATCCGAATGATTTCTTCTTCAGTTAAGGTAAGATCGGTACAAAGGATTGCTAACCATTCATTTTTATTGGTTCGATGACGCACAAACACTACAAGCATAGGTATCCCAGGTACCATTTGGGTGCGAATAGAACGGAGAATTCCTTTGGTTTTCCCTTGAACTGGTGTTGCGGCACAGTAAAGTTCTTTAAGAGATAACTTCCTTCCCTTCACTAAGTAACGCTGATTCGTGGATTTAACCATACCGATGACATCCAACCCACGCTGAGTAATTTCGCCAATCAGGGGAGCATAGGTAAACCAGCTATCCATTAAAACATAAGAAGCCGTCATTCCGGCTGCTAAAGCACGATCAATCATCGACGGAATTAACTCAGGGGCACGTTTTAACGCTTCTGTACGCCGTTTATAACCCGATGTACGTTTGTCAATCTTCTCAGAAATCCCATTGATCTGGGATTTGTTGGAGCTAAGCAAGGAAAAATCCACTGGAAGGAATGTATGTCCATCAGACCACCCTAACGTGAGCATGCGAAATCCTAGATAGTGACTACGCTTCGCATGATCCCAAAACCTAGCGAGAAGCTCAACGGCTTTGCTCCGATTTCTCTCGTACATTGAATCATCCACAATAAAAGCGGTTACGCGCTGATTGGAGGTTAAAGAAGAAACTTTTTCAGCTGTTTCCGCACTTAAAAACGTTAGAAAACGACGCCAGGCATATCCTGGATGGTTTAAAAACCGATACACGGCGTCTTTGCCAGGGAATAGCTCACCCCGTTCAGTTTCAAGAAGACGAAACCAGTTTTTATGATGGAAAATCAAAACGAAAATGATTTGGAAGAGATAGGCACAACTAAAGCCAAATCGTTTTTTAAAACCAGCGTTTCTCAGATGTTGTAAAACTTTTAATTCTTTAAATGCGGGTTGAATTTCCTTGGGTAGTTGATTTTTCTGTTCCTTTTGAGTTATCATTATCATGTAGAAGACACCTTTCTTTCTATTTGGTAGTGGGTTCTGGACAAATTCACTATACCAAAGAAATGAGGTGTTTTCTATTGTCAATGAGCATATTGATGGAGAACTTTTCTCTTTAATACCAAGGTTCTACTCAACTTTCGCTCTGCGAAAGTTGAGATTTTATATTTTACGAAATATGAAAAACGATCTAATGGTCTATAAATAACGTTAATTGACAATAATCATTGAAACTGTCCAAGCAGCACTGATTTGGATATTTATTGCATATTATCTTACATTTTAGGCAATCATAAAAAGGCATTCTTGATTTGATAGGAGGGATTATATTGAGTAATAGGGATAATGGGGATGATCATAATGATCATCTACAAGATCAAATCAATCACACGTTTGAAAATTTGCGAGATGCAGAGAATTATTTAGATGAGCATGCAGATGATATTTCAGATGATGAGAAAGATAATATTGAATCCAAAAATGACCGCCGAAAAGAAAGTATTAATGATCTCAAAGCGGCAAAGAGAGACGAAGCTCGACAGTAAGAGTTTACTATCTACGGGTTCCATACAAAAGCAGCCCTTCCGGTTTGGAAAGAGGCTGCTTTTCATTGTATTGGTCGTAAAACTACTAAAAATTAAAATATAGGCTTTATAGCGGAAAATAACGCTTACATATTAAGGAGAACTCTTGTCCGAAAAAGTCTACTAATTTCCTTTATCTTCTTCCTTTTCATTTTTATCTAACTTGTCATTGATCTTTCCTGCAATCTTATCCTTAATATCGTTATACTTTTCCTTTAGATCTGCTTTCTTTGACTGAAGCTTCCCTTCAAGTTCCGTCTCTTCGCTACCGGTGGACTTTCCTAAAGCTTCCTTAGTTTTCCCTATAACTTTATCCTTAGCATTCTCAAGTTTGTCTTTTAAATCTGACATCTTTGCACCTTTATTTATTCTATAAAAATAGTTTTATGTGGTAATTACTTAGAACAGTAAATATAATACAATTCAACTACCTTACTCCACCATTTTTGATATATCCCGGTCAACAATTGGTCATTACAGCATCGTTGAAGTAGTCTGATACCCCTCATATATACAAACTTCACTCAAAACTGCATAACGTTAATCCAGCATACGCAACTTCGCGACCGTTCAACAACAGTACAATCTGGTGCTCGCCAGGATAATGTCGGCGGGTCGTCAAGTTCGACCAGTTATGCGTTCTTGTGCCACTAAGACGTGTACCGCCAGACACCGTTTTATCAGACAACAGGAACAATTTACGTGATGTCTGGCCCATGGCCTTTACGAAATCAATCCCATATTCGATGCGAATGTGTACCGGATTCCCTTCCCAGATACAAAGCTCGTATTTCAGCTCACAACTCTCTCCTATCAGCAACCTAGACGGTAGCACCGATAATGA
>Ga0074193_1003441_pt1 | contig 11629 bp, 8 predicted proteins | sample EPASupsiteHSE605_FD_64523 | JGI IMG/M metagenome (GOLD analysis project Ga0074193, IMG submission 64523) | Bioremediated contaminated groundwater from EPA Superfund site, New Mexico - Sample HSE6-05 | ecosystem: Environmental > Aquatic > Deep subsurface > Groundwater > Contaminated ...
AGCTTGGCTAGAGCGCAGCGTTCGGGACGCTGAGGCCGCGCGTTCAAATCGCGCCATCCCGACCAGCAAAATCAAGGGTTTACGGTAACCACCGTAAGCCCTTTTTTTGTTTTTCCCTTCTTTATTTCCATCGCGCGGCTCTATGCTTTTAAATTTTGAAGAATCTTTTCTGGTTAGTTGCCGACAGTGTCCGGTTTTATCTGTCGCCGTTTGATGGCTGGCAGTCGTCGGCAAGGTGTCCGCAATGGCTTAATCCTATGCCCACAATGTCCAGATTGATCTTGCTAAACCAATAAACACCATGGCGTGATGGCAAGAACAAGCTGTACCCGGTAGCTCTGGCCAATTTAACATGGCAAGCTGCTTTGTTTTTTAATGCATGTACCCATAAAAATAGTGTATAAAACGCGATAAAAAGATCTGTTGAAATTACAAGCCATTAAATCGTCTGAATAGTAATATGTGTCTATACGATTTATGTAAAAAATTTGTCAATTTATGAGATAGTATTTTTAGCAAATATTGAGAAAAATTATTTATTTTTTTGATGTTATGCATGTTGAAAAATAAAGTATAAATAATAATTTCTTGTGTAACTGCCAGAAATAGTAGTTTTCAAAAAAAGCATGAACACATGTTGGTGAAAATAAGGCATACCAAAATAAGTTAAGAATAAGTTTAACTCGCTCATTATATATTGCACCGACAGCAGTCAGACAATATAGATGTTTTGGCTGTCTAATATGAACGTGTATGTAACCAGCTATTCCTGTACTTAATATTTTTGCAGCCAATTCGAGCGGTAAGAGAAAAGAACTCGTCGAATTTTTGATGATCAGGGTCTCTTGAAAATATAATGTGACGAATCTGCCGTAAAGGTAAGAAATAGACTGCTGAATCGGTAGGCTGGAATCCACATGGGCTGGTAGCGTAGTGATGGCGTGAACGTTGGTTCACGCGGTCTGTCGGCAACCTCCTGATCTGTGATTATTCCAGTTTAGGGTTCAGGAGTCAGGTATTCCGCCATTTTTGCCCGGGTGGCGGGATACCTTTTTATGGCGTAGTTAATCAATTCAAATTGTCATATGGGCCAGCAGTAAGGGAATGCTCCCTGTCATCTCCAGATAATCCTGAACCATAGTATTCTGTTATCATTTGAAATGGCGAAACCCCGTTTCTTAGGGGATGCTCATCACATCCCCCAAGAAACGGGGTTTCTTCTATTTTGGGGCAACCGAGGTTAGGCCTGCGGATGCTTGGTCTCGTTGCTCTAGAGGCGCGCTGACGCGCCATGCACCTAGCTCAGTGAGGCAAGGCGCTTGATGGCTTCTTCCGTATCAGCAGGGGAGCCGAAGGCCGTCAGGCGCACATAGCCTTCGCCGGAAGCGCCAAAGCCAGCGCCGGGCGTGCACACAAGAGCCGTGTTGTTCAGCACGTGGTCAAAGAATCCCCAGGAGGTCATACCGTCAGGCACGCTCACCCAGATGTAGGGAGCATTGACGCCGCCGTAGACTGAAAGGCCCATGCCGGTTACTGCGTTGCGCAGGCTTTCTGCATTGCGCTGGTAGCCGTGGATAACGTCCATGACCTGCGCCCGGCCTTCCGGGCTGTAGGTGGCGGCAGCGGCACGCTGCACAATGTAGGGGCAGCCGTTGTACTTGGTGCACTGGCGGCGGTTCCAGAGGCCGTTGAGCGCAACCTTGCCGCCCTTGCCATCGCTGACCTGGAGCGCCTTGGGCACAACAGTGTAGGCGCAACGCAGGCCGGTGAAGCCAGCGGTTTTGGAGAAGCTGCGGAATTCCACGGCCACTTCCTGCGCGCCCTCAAGCTCGTAAATGCTGTGGGGAACAGAACTGTCGGTGATATACGCCTCGTAAGCGGAGTCATACAGAATGACGCAGCCTTCGCGGCGGGCATAATCCACCCAGCCTTGAAGCGCCTGACGCGAAAGCACGGTGCCCGTGGGGTTGTTGGGGTAGCACAGATAGATGATGTCGGGCCGGGTTTTGGGAAAGTCCGGCACAAAGTCGTTTTCCTTGAGGCAGGGCAGGTACACGAGCCTGTCCCACTGCTTGCCGTCAAATTCGCCGGAACGGCCCGCCATGGCATTGGAATCCACATAGACGGGGTAGACTGGGTCAGTCACTGCCACAATGCTGTCAGCGGCAAAAAGCTCCTGAAAATTACCCACGTCCGACTTGGCGCCGTCGCTCACGAACACTTCGTCGGGGCTCAGATCAACACCGCGCGCCTTGTAGTCGTGTTCCGCGATGATTTCGCGCAAAAAGGCATAGCCCTGTTCCGGGCCGTACCCGTGAAACGTGGCGGCATCGCCCATATCGTCCGCAGCCTTGTGCAGCGCCGCAACAACGGCAGGGGCAAGGGGGCGGGTCACATCGCCAATGCCCAGGCTGATGACGCGCTTTTCGGGGTTGGCTTCCTTGAAGGAGGCGACCTTGCGGGCTATTTCCGCAAAAAGATAGTTGCTTTGCAGCTTGAGAAAATTGCTGTTTACGCTGGTCATCACATTCCTCTGAATCAGATGTGGTAAGTGCCGGTAAAGACGGTGACGGCTCCGCCGGTCATGTAGACATGGTTGGAAATTTCGTCCCAATGGATGTGCAGGGTGCCACCTTTGAGTTCCACGTCAAGCTCGCGCCCGGTAAGGTTGTTGAGCACGCAGGCAACCGCAACGGCGCATGCGCCGGTTCCGCAGGCAAGGGTTTCGCCCGCGCCGCGTTCCCACACGCGCATTCTCACCTTGGTGGAGGAGATCACTTCCACAAATTCGGTGTTGGTGCGCTGCGGAAACAGCCTGTGGTGCTCAAAGCTGGGGCCGATCTTGGGCAGATCAAGGTCGTCTATGCCTTTCATGAACACAACCGCATGCGGGTTGCCCATGGAAACAGCGGTAATATCGTAGCCAGCGCCGTCAACCTCGACCGGGCGGGCCACAAAGCGCTGGGCGCTTGTGTCGCCCTCGACCAGCACGGGAATGTTGGCCGGGGTCAGCACGGGTTCGCCCATATCAACCGTAGCGCCGCAAACCTCGCCGCCTTCAAACAGCAGGCGGACGATTTTTTCCCCGGCGCGGGTTTCAACGCGGATAACATCCTTGGAAAGAATGCCGTGGTCGTGAACATATTTGCCCACGCAGCGGATGGCATTGCCGCACATTTCAGCCTCGGAACCATCAGAGTTGAACATGCGCATGCGCACGTCTGAAGTGCCGGAAGGCAGAATCAGTACAAGACCGTCAGACCCGACACCGAAATGGCGGTCGCTGATCTGTCGGGCAAGGTCGTTGGGGTTCTCGACACGTTCTTCAAAGCCATTCACATAGACATAATCGTTGCCGATGCCCTGCATTTTTGTAAAGCGCAGTGTTGCAGCCATATATACTCCTTATCATACGGGGGGCCGAAACAGGCTGCCCATAATTATCTTGGCAGTATCACAAATAAGTATTTATTCTGATTCAAGGCAAAAGTAAACACAGTGCGGCGCGCCTGCCGTGAATCCAACGTGCGGCGGCGGTTTAAGGCCGCAAAAAAAGCGGAGAGCCGCCAGACTCTCCGCTTGATGACCACTGGCCTTCGCCGTCCGTTGCGGCGAACGGCGAGGCCTGTGGCTCCCTGCGGCAGAACCGCAGGGGCCGGAGGCAAGGGGACCATCTTCCCCCCCGGGATGAGACCCCCTGCCCCCAACTATTTCTTAACGACCTAGTGAGCCCAGAGCAGTTCTGCGTATTTGGGCAGAACCCACAGGTTGTCATCAACCAGGCGCTCAAGAGCGTCGGCATGGGTGCGGCATTCGGTCATGGCGGGCAAGATGCCGTCACGAGCGGCCTTGGCCTGTTCCAGCGCGCCTTCGGTGCACTGGGCTTTTTCCACGGCCTTTTCCAGCACCGCCACACCCTTCTGGAGTGCAACAATGTGGCCGCGCAGTTCGTTAAAGTATTCCTCTTCGCTTGCAGCGCCCTTGTCGCCAAGCACGGCACGGGTTTTAACCACCGCATCGGCGGCCCTGGTCTGGGCTTCCATGCTGGGCGGCAGCACGGAAGAGCGGATCATGTCGGCCAACAGATTGCCTTCAATGCACACGGTCTTGCTGTAGTTTTCCAGCAGGATGTCCTGACGGGAAAGAATTTCACGCTCGGTCAGGATGCCGTGACGCAGGAAGACGTTCATGACGTCGGGATCGCTGTAGTGCTCAAGAGCGGTAACGGTATTGTTGTAGTTGGGCAGGCCGCGGCGGGCGGCTTCTTCAGCCCAGGATTCAGCGTAACCATTGCCGTTAAAGACGATGGGCATGTGTTCCTTGAACAGGCGGGGCAGCAGAGACTGCAGGGCCGTGTTCAGATCGGTGCCAGCAGAAACCGAAGCTTCAAGTTCGGTGGCAATGTCGTCCAGGGCGCTGGCAACAGCCGCGTTCAGGGCGATATTGACCGGAGCCACGGACTGCGAGGAGCCCACGGCGCGGAATTCAAACTTGTTGCCGGTGAAGGCAAAGGGGCTTGTGCGGTTACGGTCGGAAAGATCCACGGGCAGCGGAGGCAGGGTGGAAACGCCCACTTCCATGACCGCGCTCTTCTTGTTCTTGGAACCCTTGCCGTTGACGATGGTGTCAAGCACGTCGGTAAGCTGTTCGCCAAGGTAGACGGACAGAATGGCCGGCGGGGCTTCGTTGGCGCCAAGGCGGTGGTCGTTGCCAGCGCCCACGGTGCCGAGGCGCAGGGCCGCGCTGTGCATGTGCACGGCGCGCAGCACGGCGGCCAGGAACACCAGGAACTGGGCGTTGTCCACAGGCGTGGAGCCGGGGTTGAGCAGGTTCGTGCCATCAGAATCGCTGATGGACCAGTTGTTGTGCTTGCCGCTGCCGTTCACGCCCGCAAAGGGCTTTTCGTGCACCAGGCACACAAAACCGTGCTTGCCAGCCATGTGACGCATCATGTTCATGCAGAGCATGTTGTGGTCGCAGGCGATGTTGGCTTCTTCGTACACAGGGGCGATTTCAAACTGGCCGGGGGCCACTTCGTTGTGGCGGGTCTTGGCCGGAATGCCCAGCGAACGCAGCTCGTTTTCCAGATCCTGCATGAAGCTCATCACGCGGGGAGGAATGGAGCCGAAGTAGTGGTCTTCCATTTCCTGACCCTTGGGCGAAGTCGCACCAATCAGGGTGCGGCCAGCAAGCAGAAGGTCAGGGCGCAGGGCGGCCAGGTTTTTGTCCACCAGGAAGTATTCCTGCTCGGGGCCAACGTTGGCGCGCACATAGCTGGCCGTGGTGTTGCCGAAGAGCTTGAGAATACGCATGGCCTGACGCGACAGGGCCGATATGGAGCGAATGAGCGGGATCTTGCGGTCAAGAGCTTCGCCCGAGTATGAGTAAAAGTACGTCGGAATGTGCAGGGTGGCCCCGTAAGGAGCGGGGATGATGAACACCGGCACGGAGGGATCCCACGCGGTATAGCCGCGGGCTTCAAACGTGGAGCGGATGCCGCCGGAAGGGAAGGAGGAGGCGTCCGGCTCACCGCTGATCAGCATCTTGCCAGAGAATTCGCTGATAACCTGGCCATCAATGGTGGGCGACAGAAAGGCGTCATGCTTTTCGGCAGTGAGGCCGGTCATGGGATGGAACCAGTGCGTGTAGTGCGTGGCGCCGTTTTCGATGGCCCAGTCCTTCATGGCGTTGGCGACAACATCAGCGATTTCGGGATTCAGGCGTTCGCCATCGCGGATGGTCTTGGCCAGCTTCTTGAACACATCCTTGGGAAGGCGCTTGCGCATGGTGGCTAGACCAAACACGTAGCGGCCAAAGATGTCTTCCGCGCTGCGGCCTACTTCATCAGCGCTGGTGGGGATGACCGGTGCAGTGTTCACTGCTTTGAACAAAGCCTTTTTACGGGGGGAACTCATACCCTCGTCTCCTTTCTCAAGTTGTTGCTAGTATCAGGCACAGCCCGATTACAGGGCCTCATCGCCGCGCTCACCAGTGCGGATGCGGATGGCATCCATCACATCACTGATGAAAATTTTTCCGTCGCCAACCTGTCCTGTGCGGGAGATGGACACCACAGCATTCAGAACAGTTTCCAGCATGTCGTCGTGCAGCACGACCTCGACCTTGATCTTGGGCAGGCAGTCCACCTGCATGGTGGTGCCGCGATACACTTCAGTGTGCCCACGCTGGCGACCAAAGCCCTTGATTTCAACATAGTTCAAGCCGTGGATGCCCATGTCGGTAAGCGTGTCCTTAACCTTGTCAAACATGCTGGGCCGGATGATGATTTCAAGCTTTTTCATAGGTCGTTCCTTTGCTGTTTCCCGTTGGACTACAGGGAGTAGCCGCGTTCGTTGTGCTCGCTCAAATCGAGACCGGTGAATTCCTCTTCAGGCGTAACTCGCAGGCCGACAACCGCGTCAACCACATAGAGGATTATCCGGGAAACTATGTAGCAATAACCCCAGGTAGCCACAATGGACACGATCTGGATCCAGGCCTGCTCAGGATTGCCGTAGAACAGACCGTCAGCGTTGTTGATGGCCGCGCAGGCGAACAGGCCGGTGGCAAGCGCACCCCAGGTGCCGCCAACGCCGTGAATGCCGACCACGTCAAGGGCGTCGTCATAACCGAACTTGTTCTTCAGGAGCACGCCGCCGTAGCAGATGATGCCGCCAACAAAACCGATCAGCATGGCGGGCAGCACTTCAACAAAGCCCGCGCCGGGAGTGATGGCCACGAGGCCCGCCAGTGCGCCGGAGATAGCGCCAAGGCTTGTGGGCTTGCCGGTACGAATCCATTCAACGAGCATCCAGCCAAGAATACCGCAGGCAGAAGCCATGTGGGTGGTTACAAGGGCCTGACCAGCAAGAGGACCGGAAACCAGGGCGCTGCCAGCATTGAAGCCGAACCAGCCGAACCACAGCAGGCCGCCGCCAAGCAGGGTAAGGGGCAGGTTGTTGGGCGTTGCATGCGAGCTGCCAGTGGAAAGCCGCGGTCCAAGGGCCTGGGCACAGGCAAGAGCCGCCGCGCCGGAAGACATGTGCACAACTGCGCCGCCAGCAAAGTCCAGAGCGCCCATCTTGCTCATCCAGCCACCGCCCCAGACCCAGTGGGCCATGGGCGAGTAGACGAAGAGCAACCACAAGCCAGAGAAAACAAGCATGGCGGAGAAGCGGATGCGCTCAGCGTAGGCACCGGAAATAAGGGCCACGGTAAGAGCAGCAAACATGCACTGATACCCCATAAAGACCGTGTGGGGCAGTTGGGTGGCGGCAGGAGCCGATTCGCCGCCCACGCCTTTGAGGAAGAGGTAGGAAAGATCGCCGATTATACCGCCCACATCTTCGCCAAAGGCCAGAGTGTAACCCACAACGGCCCATAATACAGAGATGAGAGCCAGCGCGCCGTAGCTGTGCATGTGGGTAGAAAGGATATTGCGGGAGCGAACCAGGCCACCGTAGAAGAGGGCCAGCGCCGGGGTCATCAGCATGACCATGGAGGCGCAGATCAGAATAAATGCAGTATCCGAGGCGTTCATACGGACATCCTTCAGCGTAGTTCGGACCGGCGAGGGAGGCAGTGTGCCGCACAGTGCAGCAGGCTGGTTTCCGTCGTTCCGTTCCGCGTTTAATAGAACCTCATCCTCGTGGGCTGGCGCCATGCCCACACTGCGGCACAATGCCGCAGCAATACCCTGCTTAGGCATGAAGTGTGCCAAATGTGTTTCGCTGTGTGGCTAAATTTTGTAACAACATGATTTTATAAATATTTTTATTTTTTCAGGCAGACAGGAAGAATTGCAGGAGGTTGGCGTCATTGTAATATTTCTACGATGATGTAGAAAAAAAGAAGCCCCCCGGAGTGCCGTTTCGTGGCACTTGGGGGGCTTTCTAAATAGATGTTTTATTTTAGCGTATTATGTGAAAAAAATAGAAAATTGCAAAAATGTAGAAATTATTGGTACATCTTTGTAATGACTGTGTTGTGCTTAGGTAACATACTAAAAATTATTACAAAAAATTCATTTTTGGGGCAAATTTATGCCTTTTTGCAAAATACCGTTTTGTAGAAACTTCATATCTACTCGGTTTCATCCTTACGGTACACGGGGCGAAAAGCCTTGTAGGTGATGCCGTACTTTTTCATGCGCAGGGCCATGATCCTTTCCGTCAATCCAAGGCTTGCAGCAGCTTTGCCCATCTGGCCCTGGCTGAACTCAAGCGCTTCGGTGATTGATGCGCGTTCCAGCTCGTCCAGTTGCTCCTGCAAGCTGCCGGAAAGCCCCTGGCGGATCAGCCCTGGCGTGAGGCCGGAACTGGCCGCAACGCGGCTGCCGTGCAGGGCAGGAGGCAAGTGCTGGGGCAGAACAAGGCCTTCGCGCCCCAGCAGCAACACTGCGCGCTCCATGACGTTTTCAAGCTCGCGGATGTTGCCCGGCCAGGTGTAGCGTTGCAGCATATCCATAACAGAAAGGGAGAGGCGCACGTTGTTGCGCCCGTTTGCCAGCGCGTATTTTTTGATAAAGTGGTTTGCCAGCGGCAGAATATCCTCTGGACGGAAACTCAGGGGCGGCAGGAAAATGGGGAAGACATTGAGGCGGTAAAACAGATCGCGGCGGAAGGTTTCTTCCTCCACCATTTTTTCCAGATCGCGGTTGGTGGCGGTGATAAAGCGCACATCCACATAATGCGTTTCCATGCCGCCAAGGCGTTCAAAGGCCCTTTCCTGCAACACGCGCAGCAGTTTTGCCTGGGTCATGAGCGAAAGCTCGCCCACTTCATCCAAAAACAGCGTGCCGCCGTTGGCAAGCTCAAAGCGTCCCTTGCGCGTAGCGTTTGCGCCGGTAAAGGCCCCGCGTTCATGGCCGAACAGTTCGCTTTCAATGAGGTTTTCTGGCAATGCGGCGCAGTTGAGCGAAATAAAGGGCTTGTTGGCGCGCGTGCTGCCCGAATGGATGGAGCGTGCTGCCAGTTCTTTGCCCGTGCCGGATTCGCCCTGTAGAAAAACGGTGGTGCTGGAGGGGGCCACCTGCGCAATCTGCGCGTAGACCTTTTGCATCACTTCAGAATTGCCCACAAAGCCGCGCGGCCTCAAGGGCGAGGAGGCTTCTTCATCCATGCGGCCCTGCGATTCAAGGGCGGCGTGACCAAGCAGGGTTGATATAATGGTAAGCAGGCGCATTTCGTCTTCAAGCGTGGCATCGTCCACCAGCAGATGGTCAACCGACAGCGCGCCCACAACCTGATCGTTGAGGCGGATAGGCACGCAGATGAAGGAAATGCCCTCCTTGCCCAGATCGCGCGAACGGGTGCGATTCAGAAACAGCGGTTCTTCTGATACATTAGATATGTACATGGAGCGCCCGGTTTCAATAACACGCCCGGTGATGCCCTCGCCGCGCACGTAACGGCCCCGGCGGGCCTCGGCGGGTTTGAGGCCGTAGGCCGCCTCAATGCGGATTTCGCCGCTGTTGGGCGAAATAAGCGTGATCGCGCCGCGCATCATGTGCAGATGCTCTGCCATGAGCTGGAGCGCCTTGTTCAGGGCAACCCCCACATCCGTGGCGGAGTTGACCACATTGGAAAGATCCAACAAAAGGCGCAGCTGCTCTTCGCGGTGGCTGTCTGCGTTGGCGGGAGAGCGCGACACGGTGCCGGGACGGGGAGATGTATTGCTGGATTTTTGCATGCCGTGCTTATACCCCAGGCCGGGGCAAACATGCAATCCGTCAGCGGGTTACGGGCCGCCAGAAAAAGCTGCCGGGGGGAGGGCACTTGCGCGGGCGAGCTGGGGCAGGCTTGGAATATAGTGGGGGAGTGGGAGAACTGACTTTGTGGGCAAGAGGAGCAGATCAGATAACGGCCTAACTGATCTGGCGTCGCAACAGAATTAGGACTCACCTATCTCGCAATCTGACCATTGCGAAGCCCCTGACCGCTGAATTTTATGCCAATTTTAAAAAGTCGCTTGACACCTGCCCCCTATTGCCGTAGATACACCCTTCACAGCGCGTCCCCATCGTCTAGCCGGCCCAGGACAACGGCCTTTCACGCCGTCGACAGGGGTTCAAATCCCCTTGGGGACGCCAATTGAATTCAAAGGGTTAACGTAGTTGCCCTATTACTGTATGGCATTGGTTACAATGCCTTGGTTACAAAATGCCTCACGAGCTTGACCCTCGTGGGGCATTACTTTTTCCAGCAGGTTCTCTGCCGCAGAGCCGATCAGGCTCTGGCCCAATGCCGCCAAGATTCCATCCTGACTTCCATACAGGCCCGCAGACCGCACATAGCGGTCGGTGGTGGTTGCCCGGCTGTGCCCAAGGAATATCTGTGCGCCGTTGAGGCCCATAGTCTTGAATGTCACCGCTGCCGAGCAATGCCTGATGGCATGGAAGCCGAAAGGCTTAACACCAGCTCGTTTGGAGAGCGTGCCCATAAGCTTGCTGCGCTGCTGAAAGGGCTCGCCCAGCATGCCGTCGCAGTGTATCTGCATAAAGACGTTATCCGCCTTGCAGGGCCTCGCCTCGCGCCACCACTCAAGAGCCTTGCGCAGCTCCGGGTGGATAACACGGGAAACTCACAGATAGCGGACGCAAGCCGCAGGGGAGTCCACTTTAGCCCCAATAGTACATACCTTGCGCTCACTACTCCCGGTCTGTTCAGGACATATTCAGCACATTGTCGACGGGGGGTGGAGATCAGAAGTTTCCATTTGCCGCTTCCGCAAGAAAAATTTTTTTCAAAGTTTGAATCAGCTATTGCTCGCAGCTGGATGACTTTTACCTGTTATTTCAGAAAATGGGATAATCGACACCGATGTCTTCGTCTTTGCGTCATCGATAATACGTTTGCCGGTTACGGCAATTTTACGGTAGGCTATGGAAATAATTTCGCATTGTCCCACAAGAACTTCAACTTCGGGAAGATTGAAAATGAGTTGCTTTGGAGTGAATGCTTTGCGACCCATCTGCTGCCCTCCTTGGCTCCGCCTTATACTTATTTTATAGGTGGACAAGTTTTTTGAGGGGGGCAGGTCAGCCGCGCATATAGATTGAGAGAAACCCTATCTTGCCAGAAGAAACCGCAATGAAGGCGGTTTCTTTATGATTTTGTACAGATGGATGCTCTGTCAAAGAATTTTTAAAGACCGATTATCTGCATTAAACCACAGATTGTTTCTATCTTTTCAAAAAATTGCAAATTCTGTCAAATGTGCGCTGAAACTGCCTGTCAATATTGCTATACATTTTTGTGAGCACAGGAAATGGGTCTTCATGCCTGTATTTGTAAGTATACTGCATTATTTCCACATGGATACCATTTTTTTCTTTTTCGCCAAAAGTATTGCGAATTTCGTTGACCATAACGACATGGTCATCGGCAAGAGCGATCACGTAGCGCCGTGCCCCAATGTCCCGCAGGCGTTCCTCACGCTCACTGCTGCCTATGCCATAGTCCAGCATACAGCGAAAGGCCTTTTCAAACTCGGTGTTATCGGAGAGCAAAACTTCAAGTCTTTCTTTTGAGAGCAGGCACTCCCTGAGTTTGCCCACAGCTTCGCTGTCGAGAATAAATTTTGATTCCGGGTGCCGGCCGCTGACAACAGGCCCGCCACAAACTGAAAC
>Ga0074193_1003442_pt1 | contig 11626 bp, 8 predicted proteins | sample EPASupsiteHSE605_FD_64523 | JGI IMG/M metagenome (GOLD analysis project Ga0074193, IMG submission 64523) | Bioremediated contaminated groundwater from EPA Superfund site, New Mexico - Sample HSE6-05 | ecosystem: Environmental > Aquatic > Deep subsurface > Groundwater > Contaminated ...
TAAATCAGAATGACATTCTTTTCCGTTTTGAAGGTGTGAGAAACTATGCAGGTTCAAATATCAGAATTGACAAATCTGCGCTGAGAATAATTAATCCGGTTCCATACGAAACATATGAATCAAAATTTCAAGTTGTTATGGATGGGCTCATAAGAGGCGACTCCTATCTGCTTAACCTTACTGCAAGGACAGAGGTTGAGACATCTCTTGAACTCAGAGAGATAATGGTCTCTGCCAATTCTTCATTTGGATTTTGTGCGGGAGAAGATTTTGTATCGTTCTCGCCGGAGCGCTTTGTCAGAATAGAAAATGGAATAATATCTTCATTTCCCATGAAGGGAACCATTGATGCATCATTGCCGGGCGCAGAGGAGATTATCATGAACGATTACAAGGAGAGTTGTGAGCACAATACAATTGCAGATCTTATAAGGAACGATCTGGGAATGGTGTCGGAGAGTGTGTGGGTGGAGAGGTTCCGTTATATTGAGAAAATTGAAACCAACCGGAATGCGATACTACAGGTAAGTTCTGAGATTAAGGGCCGGCTTTATGAAGATAACCGCAAGCGTCTTGGTGATACTATTTTCTCCCTTCTTCCTGCCGGGTCAATATCTGGGGCACCAAAACCTTCTACAGTAAAAATTATTTCAGAAGCGGAGGGTGAAAAAAGGGGCTTTTATACAGGTGTATGCGGATATTATGACGGGAGGGTTCTTGACTCGGCTGTGCTTATAAGGTATATTGAGCGAGAGGAGTCCGGAAAACTTTTTTACAGAAGTGGTGGCGGTATAACAGTTAACAGCAATAGCAGGGATGAATATGATGAGCTTCTGGATAAAATTTATCTTCCACAAACCATATTATGAGATTTATTGAGACAATCAAAATTGAAAACGGGCAAATCCCTAATATTGACCTTCATAAAGAACGGGCGCAGGAGACTATTTTATTTCATTTTGGGGTTAAAAAAACATTGCTTTTTGAACAGTTGGTGCCTGAAGAGATAAGTAAGGCAAGGGGTCTCTTCAAGCTTAGGGTGGTCTATTCAAAAGATATTGAAGAGTTCAGGATTGATCCTTATGTTCCAAGAACAGTAAATAGACTCAGGATTGTAGATGGAGGAGACATTGATTATCGGTTCAAATATGAGGATCGTTCGGCAATAGATATGCTGCTCGGCCTCAAGGAGGATTGTGATGACATACTTATTATAAAAGATGGTTTTGTGACAGACACATCGTATACAAACGTTGTCTTTGCAAAGGGAGAGGATTTATTCACCCCTTCCACTTTTCTGCTGAATGGAGTAAAGAGGCAGTCTCTTTTAAGAGAGGGAAGGATAAAGGAGAGAGAAATAAGAGTAGCCGACATAAAGGGATATGACGGATGTTTTCTGATAAACGCTATGCTGGAGCTTTATCCAGTGTCGTTTGTCGACGTATAGTACGTTTGGCAGAAATAAGTATTTGTTTTGTTGATGAAATTATATTTTTACACTCATGATGCTACCGAAACAAATAGAGCGTTTTTTCTACAAGAGACCCGGTTTCTGGGTTTTTCAGATTACAGGGTGGATAGCCATGTTCATTCAGGATTTTTTTAAGAGCTATGGCTCTTTCACAGATGACAAGGAGGGCTATTTTCTATCGTTCTCACTTTTTTGCGGATTTTGCATAACATTGCTTATGCGAAAGGTTTACAGGTTTTTCTACAATCAAAAAAAAAGCATACTCTTTTATATACTATTACTTGTTGTCTCTTCAATACTGGGCGGTTTTGTATGGTTTGTAATCAGAGAAACAATTATAACCCCGCTTCACGGTTTGATAGTAACAGGAAAGGGATATGAAATAATGGATTTGTCGGTTTATCAAATACTGAGCCGGATCCTCAATTATTCCTGGCCACTTGTTCCGTGGAGTACACTATATTTTGGATTGAAGTTCTGGATAGACCTGCTGGATGCAAGGGATAAATTTGAAAAGGCATTGCTTCTGGCTCAGAAGTCTCAACTACAGATGTTGAGATACCAGTTGAATCCACACTTTCTGTTCAATTCCCTAAACTCAATACAGGCACTTGTATACGAAGACCCAAGACATGCCGACAAGATGATAACGGAACTGGCAGAGTTTCTCAGGTTTGCACTAAGAGACAAGGATAAGCTGTTTGTTCCCCTGAGAGAGGAGGCAGAAGTTGCAGAAAGGTATCTGTCGATGGAGCAAACACGATTTCCGGACAGGCTTAAATATTCTATAAACGTTACAGAAGACGCAGCAGATGTGAGGGTAATTGCATTCTTACTTCAACCGTTTGTAGAAAATGCAATTAAACATGGAATGAAATCGTCTCCCTATAATTTTTCCATTAATATTGATTGTCACACTAATGAAAACAAGCTTTACATTAAGATTGAAAACACAGGTGTCTGGATAGAGAGCAGCAGCAATACAGGCACAGGGATACAAAATGTTTTTGAGAGGCTCAACAATGCGTACCCTGGTAAATACCAGCTTAATATTATAAAGAACCCCGGTTCTGTTTGCGTCATGATCGAAATAATATTCGCCAAAGGAGATGAAAATATTTAAAGCATATATTCTGGACGACGAACCCCTTGCAATAAAATCTCTGAAGAAAAAACTGGAGAGTCATCAGGAAATAAAAATAATTGGCGAGTCTACCAGAATGAGCAAAGCTTTTGACGACATATCGGCCGATGCCCCAGACATACTTTTTCTTGATATACAGCTGGCAGAAGGAACAGGCTTCGATTTCCTAAACAATGTCAGGTTTGCAGGGAAAGTTGTGTTCGTAACAGCGTACGACGAATATGCTTTCCGGGCCTTTGAGGTGAATGCACTGGATTATCTGCTGAAACCGGTTTCTGACGAGAGGATGAATGAGACCATAAACAAGATTAAGAACAACCAATACAACTACAGCAACACAGATCCTAATTATGAACTAAGATACCGGTACTCCGACAGACTGTTTGTTGTGGAGCGGAATCAGATTCATTTTGTCTTAATCGAGAACGTTACCAGAATTTATGCAGCCAGGGATTACAGCTTTATAGAAACCAATGATGGTAAAAAGAGTATCATTATGAGAACAATGGCAGAGTGGGAAGTTCGTCTGCCAAAAGAGCATTTTGTCAGGATCCATCGATCGTATATAGTTAATATCAATTATATAGAGAAAATAATCAGGAACTCTACATCTACGGCTAAAGTATATCTTAAGAACATTCCGGAACCTGTTTCATTGAGCAGAACCTACTATAAGAATCTTAGGAACAATTATCTTTAATTACTCTGAGTTTCATCTTATGTCGACAAGATGCATTTGATGCATCTTTTTTTATGCTCTTAAAAGATTGATAGTGCGGTTCGTCGGCTTATAGTAACGCTGGAAGAATCTTTTTTTCTTATTGTTATACAATCTGTAAAATCGCATAAACATTCTAATCGATTATTAACGTAAACAATTACTAAATGAAAAAACTCAGAATTGTATTTACAGCTCTCCTGATAACAGCAGGAAGTGTGCTGTCTGCTCAGAGCATCCGGGTAACGGGCACTGTAACCGAATCAGGAACAGGATCATCGCTTCCGTTTGTCAGTATTCAGCTAAAAGGGACAAATATTGGTACGGCCACGCTGGATAATGGTTCCTATGCCATAAACGCTCCCTCAAACGGAACATTGGTCTTTAGTTTTTTAGGATTCAAGACTTTAGAAGTTCCGGTGCAAAACAGGACCACGATTAATGTACAGCTTCAACCAGATGCGGTAAGTCTGAACGAAGTTGTGACGATTGCTTATGGAGTAGCAAAAAAAGAATCGGTAACAGGTGCCATTTCGACGGTTAATTCAAAGGCCATAGAGAAGAGACCTGTATCAAGTGTATTTGCTGCTCTTGAGGGGCAGGCAGCAGGTGTTCAGGTAAACAATACCTATGGTGAACCAGGATCTGACCCGGTAATCAGAATACGAGGTTTTAGCTCCATCAACGGATCCAATGCTCCTCTTTACGTAATTGACGGGGTTCCATTTGGAGGGAGCATATCTGATTTGAATCCTGCAGATATTGAGAGCATGTCTGTCCTCAAAGATGCATCCTCATCTGCACTTTTTGGAAACAGAGCCTCGAACGGAGTTATTATGATCACTACAAAAAAAGGCAAGAGCAATATAGTATCAGTAAGGGCAAATGTAAATCAGGGGGTATTCACAAGAGGGGTAAAAGAGTACGATAAACTTGATTCAAAGGAGTTCATGGAGATAATGTGGAAAGGTTACAGAAACAGCCTAATGACATCGCAACCAACAAAATACCCTACAGCAGAACTTGCTGGGGCAGAGGCTACAAAAAGCCTGATTCCAACATATCTGAAATACAATATTTTCAACAAACCGGACAACGCCCTTTTTGACACAAACGGGAAAGTTCTGGCAGATGCAAAAATTTATTCTGGCTATGACGACCTGGACTGGTTTAAATATATGGAGAGACTTGGTCACAGACAAGATTATGTTGTAAGTGCAGACGGAGCCTCAGATAAGCAAAACTACTTTTTCTCTGTTGGGTACCTTGACGAGAAAGGGTATGTAAAATCGTCGGACTTTACAAGATTTTCCGGCAGGGCAAACATCTCGGTAACACCCAAAAAATGGTTAAAGACCGGTCTGTCACTTTCCGGAACTCATCAGATCTTCAACAACTCGTATGGCTCGGCTGTAGACAATGCGAATTCATTCATTAACCCGTTTATGTATGCGAGAACTATTGCTCCCATATATCCTGTATATCTGCACGATATGGCAACAGGTGAATATATACTTGATGACAGTGGAGAGAAACAGTATGACTCGGGAGGACAATATTCAAGACCGCAATATGCAGGAAGACATGTAATATGGGAGTATGAATTAAATACTAATAAAACATATAGAAACACCCTCAACAGTCAGGTTTTTGCAGATATCAGCTTTCTTAATGATTTCACATTCAGCATTAAAGGCGATATGTCACTCAGAGACAGTGAGAACAGGACATACAGGAATATTACCATAGGTGATGGAGCAGGTACAGGTACAGCTTCAAAAGAAATTCAAAGGAATAAAAGCTATACATTACAACAGCTTCTGACTTGGAAAAAGGAGTTTGGAAGGCACGAAATTGATGTACTTGCTGCTCATGAAAATTTCTATCACAACCAGTCATATACCTACGGGTATAAAACTACTGAGGTATTCAAGGGTGGTCAGGAGTTCATTAATTTCACTGTCATAAGTGCACTTGATGGTTATCAGAGAGACTACAGGACAGAAAGCTATCTGTCGCGTGTAAGATACAATTACGATAACCGCATCTACCTTGATGCCTCTTTCAGAAGGGACGGAACCTCTAAGTTTTACCCCGATACAAGATGGGGCAACTTCTGGTCGGTAGGGGGAAGCTGGACCATTTCAAAAGAGCCGTTTATGGCCTCACTTAACAAGCAGATAAATAGTCTGAAATTGAGGGCGTCTTACGGAGAGGTTGGTAATGACGGCGGAACCAGCTATACAGCAATAGATTTTCAGGCGTACATGGCTCTCTATGCCCTTGATCAGAATGGAAACAGGGGTGCCGCATATAAAATTCAAAATGAAGCACTGGATCTTATCTGGGAGACATCGGGTTCTCTCGGAGTCGGAGTTGACGGGAGGTTTTTTGACAGACTGAATTTATCAGCAGAGTACTTCGACAAGAGGTCGCAGAATCTTCTGTTCAATGTCTATCTTCCACTTTCTGCAGGTGCAACTTCAACAGATCGTGCCGAATCTACCGTTAAAAAGAACTTAGGTTCAGTTTCAAACAGGGGTATTGAAATTTCGCTTGATTATGATCTTATTAAAAATGGAGACTTCAGATGGAACTTAGGAGTTATTTCTACAATTCTTAAAAACAAGATTATCAGCCTGCCGGAACAAAACAGGGCCAACGGAATCATAAGTGGGTCAAAGAAATATATGGAAGGGCATGACATATATGAATTCTGGATGTACCAGTTTGCAGGAGTGGATCAAATGACAGGAAATTCACTCTACCTCGTAGATTTTGACAAATATTATGTGGGAGATGCAGTTGAGGGAAAAACAGCTGTTCCTGCTCAGTGGCTGGAAACCATTAATGGTACAAATTATTCAAAAAACATCTCTTATGCAAAACAGGATTGGAGTGGAAGTGCAATACCTGATCTGTTTGGAAGTTTCACTACCTCGGTTTCATATAAAAACTTCGATTTGTCGGCACTCTTCACCTATTCCATCGGTGGAAAAACATACGACAACTCATATCAGGATTTAATGTCTGTAACAGCCACACCAGGTGCACTTCACAAAAATGTCTTAAATGCGTGGGATGGAATTCCTGCAGGTATGACGGCTACATCGCTGGACAGGATCGATCCGACCGGTATTCCGGTTAATAACTTTCAGCTAAGCCCTTACAATAATGCTACTACAACACAATACCTGAAAGACGCATCCTATATGGTAATAAAAAATATTACAATTGGATACAGATTACCTCGGAAAATTGTAAACAAGCTGGATATAAGCGACTTCTCAATAAATGTCTCTATAGACAACCTAGCAACTTTCAATAAACTCAGAGGTATGGACTCCCAACAATCTTTCGGGGGTGTTGCGGATAACGGATTTGTGGCATCAAGAGTATTTTCGGTAGGGGTAAATGTTAAACTATAATTGAAACAATAATATGAATAAGAAAACAATAATTTCATTTTTGTCGGGTTGCATATTGCTGTTACCGGCATGTACAAAAGATTATCTCGATACGAAACCAACATCTTCTACAGCTACATCAACGATATTTGAATCTGTAGAGAACATATCTCTTGCAATAAATGGTATCAACAAGCTTATTGCTATGGGCTATCACCTTTATGATCATGGTTATGGACAAATGATGTATGGCGAAGGGGGTATAAAAATGTTGTACGGGAATTACCCGGGGAACCATTACAATGTCGATCTGGCAGGATGGTCAGTTCTTATAAACGGGGAGTGGAGAGAACTGGTAACAAGCGTTTGGGATGTTTATCCATGGTATTATTATTACAGTATCATAGGGAATGCCAATGCGATAATTTTAAATACCGACAAGGCAAAAGGGTCAGAGGCAGACAAACAGTTTGTAAAAGCACAGGCATTAACTTTTAGGGCTTATGCGTACTTTATGCTGTCACAGATTTATTGCTACCGCTGGAGTGATTCAAACAACGGAGCTTCACAGGGTTTGGTTTTAAGGCTTGACACATCTACCGGTGATATGCCTCTCTCTACTCTTGTACAAGTGTATACTCAGGTATACAAAGACCTGGACGATGCCATAACGCTGTATACTAGTTCAGGGCAATCAAGAAAATATTTTTACGATCCCGACAAGAGTGTTGCTTATGCTATCTATGCAAGAGCGGCAATTACAAAAAAGGACTATACAAAGGCATCAACTATGGCTGTGAATGCAAGAAACGGGTATCCCCTGATGTCAAATACTGATTATAAGTCTGGCTTTAACACTCCTAATAGTGAATGGATATGGGGGAGCTTTGGCTCAGTTGATGAATCTCAGGCATGGTCTTCATTTTTTGCATATCATGGGTATAACTCAAACGCAAATGCTGTCAGAACCACCCCAAAGGGCATAAGCAAGGAGCTGTTTGACAAGGTTCCTGCTACAGATGTCAGAAAATCACTCTTTTTGGACCCCACAGGATATGTGCCTGGTGTAGATTACTCAACAGCCAATGGAAGAGCAGTTGCCGGAAAGGCATTATATAAGGATGCATTCCTTAAGTACCCCGACCTTTTCAGTACCGCTCTTATCTATACCCATATGAATTTTAAATTCAAAGCTCTGGACTTACCTGGCGTAGGTAACCTCAACCATTTTAGGTCATCAGAAATGTACCTGATAGAATCGGAGGCAAAATACTTCCTGAATGATACTCCAGGGGCCCAACAGGCTCTTATAACCCTGAACAAAAACAGTGGAAGGGATCCTCAGTACAACTGCACAAAAACAGGAGCAGCTCTTTTGGAGGAGATAAAATTATACCGTGCACTTGAACTTTGGGGTGAAGGATTTGACTGGTTCGACCTTAAACGTTGGGGAGATAATATTAACAGAAAAAGTTATGCTAACGGAGGTAATTTCGTAAGTGTGCTAGCTGTGACTCTAACACCCGATTCAGGAAATAAATGGACATGGATGATACCGAAGAAAGAGACAGACTACAATTTTGGTATTGAATAGAGAAATTAGTATTGCCAACAGGCATCATAAAACACCGGGGCTGCTGTAATCCCTTGTTGTGAGGCACACCGACACTCACAAACTACTCTCAGACGGTAGATACAGTGGTTAGTAATTTAGGTTTACTAAAATAAACGTTTTATAAAGTCATGATAATTACCCGAAAAATTGAAATATCTATTGAGGAGCATGAGAGAGAACTCAGAGAATCGTTTCAAAGACAAATGCATCAATGGAGGCACATTGTCAGGAACAGTGCAAACGAGCTCCTCTCATACCTCTATAGCGTCGACAGATTGAAGCACCCTGTTGACCCAACCGGGTTTCATACTATTTTACAGGAGAGACTTAAGGACCGCTTACCTTCTGGTATCCTGAAATGTCTTGTTCAGGATGTGAATAAAAAATACATGGAGACAAGAATTGCTCTTCTAAAAGGCAATGTAAGCCTTTATACCTTCAGAAATAATATTCTGATTCCATTTTCTACACAATCTATTAATCAATTACATTGGAACGACAATACAAAATGCTTTCTGTTCAATCTTTTCGGGGTTCCATTCAGAATAAATCTGGGCAGAGATAAAAGCAACAACAGAAAAATTGTGGAAGACATTAGATGTGGCGGAATCAGAATATTCAGCTCCTATCTACTCATCGATGATATAAAAAAGAAAACTTTCCTCTTTTTGAATATAGATGTCTCAGTAAATACCACAGAACTAGACAAAGATAAATCCATTAATGCGACACTCTCTTCCGAGGTGCCATTATTAGCCGGTTTTGAAGGGTGTGAAAAAGAGATAGGGACCAAGGATGAGTTCCTGCACCGGTTATTACAAATTCAAGCGGGTATTAAAAGGGCCAAAACCAACTCCAGATATTTTGCAGAAGGAAAAGGTCGCAAGAGAAAGACTCAGTCTCTGGGCAAACTGCTTTTAAAGGAAAAAGATTATATAAACACTCGTATCCACACATATGCAAAAATACTTGTTGATTACGCAATTGAAAATAAATGCGGTACGATTAACCTTATTCATTATGCTTGTAAGGAAAATAAAGGGAAGAGAGAACCCCTCCTGCTGAAAAACTGGAATTATTACGGTTTGAAAAGAAGTATAGAATACAAAGCTAAACTATACGGAATTAACGCTAATATGATTATCATAAACATTTAATTTTTTAAGTCATGAGAACACAAAAATTAACTTTTCTGTTACTGATATGTGTAATTGCTTTCTCTGCGGATGTAGATAAAGGATTTGCGGCGCAAACCGCCGGTCCAAAGTATACTGCTGCTGATCTTGTATATCGTGCCTTTAACAGAGTATCAAAAAATTATCCAAGGTCGAACAATCAAATGAATGCTTTTTACAAAGAACAGGTTGTAAAAAACAATTCTATCGTTTCTGTGAACGAGGCTATGCTTAATATTGGTAAAAGCCCTTATCTGACGACCCAAAAGGACATTGTGTCAATAAAAAAGATTCGTGGAAACCGGAATATCCATGATAATGATTTGCTGATGATAAAACTGCAGGGAGGGCCAATAACTGCTCTTCAGCTGGATGTTGTCAAAAATCCATTTCTTGGAGGAGAGATCTTCAATATGTCGGATTTATATGATTTCGAATATGAAGAGGCGGCAGAGATCAATCAGAAAAGCTTTTATGTTGTAAGATTCAAAGAAAAAGCCGGCAGTTCTGAAATGTTGTTCAGAGGTAAGATTTATATAGAAACCGAATCTCTTGCAATAGGGAAGGTGGAATTCTCTATGAATGTCGAAAACAGAGAGTATGCCTATGAAAGATTTTTGAAGCATGCTCCAAAACAATGTGAGATTAGCATGATATCAGCAACCTATTCTGTAAATTACAAGGAATACGGAAATCTGTGGTATTTCGATTACTCATCGTCAGATGTGTCATTCATTCTGAATCACAGAGAGAATTCTCCGCAATTTTACACTGTTTGTTCAGAAATGGCAATCACAAACCTTTTAGCTGAAGGATTGACAATAGATAAAAAGGATCAGTTAAAGGCAACAGATATACTGTCTGATAAGATCAACGACGTTAAAATGGCTTCTGACTGGGATATTTATAATAAAATACTGTTACTTGCAGCTAAATATTAATGGGTACCCAGGCAAGTAGCCTCAAGGGAGAACCACTGCCTCCCTTAATTTTCATTGGGGCAGCTACAATGTATGCACCTTTGGCAGGAAGCTTGTCAAGATTCGCAACATTCTCGTATGCAGTAATATTGTTGCCACAAAGGCTCCTGTGAGTCAAGAAATCCTTTGACTGACCATAATCTATGCTAGGGGTGTCAATCCCTACGGCCTTAATCTTCCGCTCACTAACAAGCCACTTGGCTGCTTCCGGGTCCAGTCCGGGGAAATGGAGCTCTTCTACCCCTTCAGCGCCGGATTTGAGTGTGCCTGTATATTGCAGATGGTCCTGCCAATACTTGCCGAATCCTGTATTTAGCAGTATTATAGAGTGTTCTGGTATCTGTCCGTTTGCGGTTTCCCATTGAATGAAGTCATCTATGGTTACAAGATAGTCAGGATTCTGTGCCGAATTTGCCGTTATGTCTACCACAATGGCAGCTCCGGTAAGCTCATCTACATTAATCTGCTCAATAGAACGTCCTCCCTGTGCAAAATGGAGAGGCGCATCAAAATGGGTGCCCCCGTGCTCCTCGGCAGAATACTTGAATGAGGAGTAGAAGTAGCCTTTGTCATTAATGCCATAAAAGACTGTGTCATGTTTGAACGTCACATTTGTGGGCCAGTAAACCGTGCTCTCTTCAAAATCCCATGTAAGGTCCACCCAGTTGCCCTGTGCAAGTATTTTTGAAATATCCGGTTTTTTCTGATTACATGATGTGGCAATAATCAAAATAAAAATTGTAAGAAGATTTTTCATATTATTCATTTCATGAAATATCAGTTAATAACTCGTTGATTTTTGATGAAGCCTTTAATCCACTTCCTGTGAGGGAAACAACTATTTTTTCATCTTTAGGGATTTTACCTTCATACTGTTTGATTGCCGCAACTGCAGCAGCAGAGGTTGGTTCTATGTAGATGCCCTGAGAAGAACAAGCTCTTAACGCCTCTACTATTTCTGTATCATCTACGGTTACAAAATCACCACCTGTCTTTTGAACAACATCTATTATCTGTTTAAGTCTGACAGGCTTATGAATGGCAATGCCTTCTGCGATTGAAGGATTGTGAGAACTTACTTGAGTCTCCCTTCCTTCTATGAAGTCTTTTAGTGGA
>Ga0074193_1003443_pt1 | contig 11622 bp, 16 predicted proteins | sample EPASupsiteHSE605_FD_64523 | JGI IMG/M metagenome (GOLD analysis project Ga0074193, IMG submission 64523) | Bioremediated contaminated groundwater from EPA Superfund site, New Mexico - Sample HSE6-05 | ecosystem: Environmental > Aquatic > Deep subsurface > Groundwater > Contaminated ...
CATCTTCTTGAGAGTGGTACCTGGTGTACAGAAGTTCATGGCATCTATAAAGCATAGCCTAATCCCCTTATGAGATTCATTGACGACTCTGATCATCTTCATTGCTCCAGCACTTCCAATACTCTTTTGAATACTATTACCATTCATCCATAAGTGTTCCATGAGGAAGTGGGAGTCAAATCTAGCACTATTGAACCCTATGACTTTCACTGTATGATCCAAACCGCCGTCACCCTCCTCTCCATGGGGAGAGACCGTCTGTACGCCGGACTCCCTTCGGGATGTCTCTGACTCATCCGATGAACATGAGGTCGAGTCCAAACCTCTCCGCATGGAGCCTCCTAGACGCAGAAGCACCATCATCCCCGAAGGGGAACTAATGGGTAAACGACCTCTCCGCATGGAGGGGGCGAGTAGATATAGTCTTGAGGACATCATGATGAAGCTAACTGAGCTATATGAGAACCAAAATAGAGTCCCTCAGAAGCCTCCACCCGAATCTTCGACACCGAGACCACCGATCGATTCAACAGTGGAAGAGGAAACAATTAGGTCTCTAGCTTCTCCATCGAGACCTGTTCCAATTAGGTCCACCACAGGTCGCCGAAGACTAGTCTTAGGATAAGGTTCTAATTTTTTGTGCCCTCTAAATGCTTAACGAACAGATCAACAAAACATCTGCTCACGCCATCATTACTCAAGTGGCAAGCTACTTCGACGCTGTGGACCAAGCCGTTCGCGTCGGCGATACCAATAAGAGGTACTCTGTAATAACTAACGCTTGTACCAGTCCCTCAGCTCCTGTCTCGAATAAATCTTTCACCAACGTGACCATTAGTCCCACTGCAGACAACATGGCTGACCTTTATAATGGCTTCATATATGCTGAACTTAAAGTTAAGTTGAGAGTATCGAAGGTTCATGCGGCTTCGAGTGCTCTCGGATCCGGAGCCACCAACATCGCGAACTATCCTTCTGTATGGGTTGGGTTCAAAGACGCTGCCCAAGCTATCGTGCAGTACCAGATTCTCGCTAATGGTAGCACCATCTACAACCAACCAAACGCAATCACAGAGTTCTACATCACAGCATGCGCTGATATAGACTCAGTTAAGAAGACCGATGTGTTCTCACGTGCACGTCATAAGGACATATGGCAGAAGGTTGACACTGTCAGAACTGGCATAATAGTTCCTCTGAACAATATAGCCGCTGGTGCAGAGACACCAGAAATCAGTCTTGTTATGAAGATCGATATCCGTAGGTTCCTACCACTTGCGACAGTCAAGTTCCTTCCTGCCTTCGTAGGTAACCTCTCACTTCGAATCCAATTCGCCCCAGATGCTTTGGTCTGTGCTCCGTTGACACTCGAAGATGTACTCGGTTCTCCAATCAAGATCGGAAAGGCTACTGTAGACTACCCCATCACAAACGGATTCGTACCTCTCGGACAACAATTCCGATGCATCAATAACGTTACTGTCGCTGCTAACGTACCAACCCTAACCTTCCATGAAGATCAGGTCATTACTTGTTCATCATTCACTGTCTCGGAATGTAACGCTATCATTCCATGCTTTGGTCTCGATGATTATTTGTACCAACAGTTAGTCCAAAGATACTCTACAGAAGCTCTCTCGTTCCCTATCCAAACATTGAACGTCCAAGGGATGAACACAGTGAAGAATGGTACTACTGACTACTGTTGATCAGGTCAAGTTCTATTCGAGTAAACAACTCGTAGATACATACACAGCTAAGAGAGTCGTTGAAGTGTTCTTTGGAGCAGATTCAATTAAGAAGACTACTAATGAACGATCCCGAAGGGAGACTGGTGAGCAGACGACCTCTCCGCATGGAGGGGGCGGGTGGCAGCAGTCTTATGTGAAGCCTATCGTTATTAGAGTTGACGGAGAACGTCATGATGATATCGACTTCAACTTCAATCTGAACGGAAGTACTGTAGAGATCATTAAGAGACATCCTACTACGGAATTCTGGGTAATAAGTATAGATGCTACTACTGTTAAGCAGTTCATCGACAAAGAAGGTATCTCGCATGACTTCTACCCATCGGAGACCATGTATGTAATGAATGCGAAGACCATTAACAAGCTAAAGGACTTAGAGCGTACTAAACAGAGTGTTAACGCGTTTGAAGGAGAGCTCTAAATTTTTATCGGCTAGGAAATGAATAGATCGACTTCTTCCAAGAGTATTCAGCCTCCAACCCAGCCCGCCTGCCGTCATCCATCCTCTCCATGCGGATAGACCGTCCATTCGCCGGACTCCCTTCGGGATTCAAAGTCTAAACCGAAGAGACAACTCTCCGAAAAGCAATTAGCCGCCCTGGCCGCGGGACGAGCCAAGAACCCACATTTCAAGCCCCGTAACGTTTAAGCGTAACATTTTTGCAGACAAGAAATGAAAGCGAGGAGGATACTCACTCCGGAACAGCGAGATCAACATGCTAAGAGACAGCGCAAGTATAGACAAAGGAAAAAGGCTCAGCTCGCTGCTGAAAAGGATTCGTGGGGAGGTCTCTTCAACATAGCTCCCAATCTATATACGAAGACTCGAGACGATGAAGTCAAGAGTCACATAGGAGCCATACTTAATATGAGACTGCTGCCACCTACCCCAACGACCCCTCCATCAACCATCGATAAGAGAGCTCCATCGATTAAGTCGGCTGCGGATCAGCTCACACATGCTCATAGGAATATTGGGTCAGGGTTCACTATACGATTCGATCACTTGGATCCCGATGGAGTCGAGTACATGAGACGTAACCTAGGAAAGCTTCTCGATCGGTTCGTCAAGTCCATAGACTTCTCGGATAAGTGGGTGGCTGTGTATCAGTATGGATCAGAGACGAGTCGCATTAGACCCATCGATGAGATCACTTCCGCACAACTCTATAACCAACTCTTCGACGAAGGATTCATCGACCCGGGTACTGTTGAATACATCGATCCATTCGAATCGGGTGGAGCCTTCATTCCATATCTTATAGACTCTCTGAATAGCCTTAAGTTCATCAACCTTAAGTATCATAATCTAGATGGTGATGCTCTCACTATCAATCGGAAGCTGAGTCCATTTACGAAGAAGTCTCTTCATGCCGCCATGATACAGAACGATCTCCAGCTCGACGAAGCAACGTTAGCTAAACTCGAGGAAGCTCTCTCACGGAAGAGTAAGAACACTAGACACGAAGGGAGGTTCTGGCCCTATAGACTAACGATTCCTCATGTCAATCTTGAGAGGCAAATGATCTTTGGAGCTATCGATCAGAAGAGTGTGAAGGCTATCGAAGGAGACAACTGTCTCATCTATGCGTGTAAGATGGCAGGTGTCTCGGAATCCAAACTCAATCATATGCGAAACGTTATTCCCATACGATCATTCAGTCTAGCTAAGTTAGGTCTTATCGCTAACGAATGTGATCTAAGGTTCACCGTGCATGATGTAGCGGGCAAGACTCATTGGATAGGACACGAGAAGGGTACTCCTATCAATCTACTCCTCTTCGAAGGCCACTACATGCTCAACGAGAGGATTCCTGTGTCTCCATTCTTCATCAAGAATCACTCAGAGATCCTTCGAGCCCATCAAACCCGATGGTGGACCCTATCGGAGAAGCAGAGGACTCGGGGTATGAAGAGCACAGGTGAGTTCGTTAAGCCAGAGAAGACAGACTTCAAACTCATTACGGTGTTACGAGCCATCTTTAGCGTGGGTGGGTTCACTGAGATCCGCTACGGAGACTATATGACCTTTAGTTCCACTCTGTATGTTTCGAAACTGAAAGCTATGATCAACCTCTCTTATGAACCTCGTTATTGTTGTCGACGTAAAGTGAATCCAACTGCTGCCACCGACTCTTTTGAGGAAGAGATGCCTCTTTAACGACCTCTAAATGATCTCGAAAGTAGACACAATCATTAGTAATGAACTAAAGAAGAATGCTCAGGAGTTATCGTATGCGACGATCAAACCATTGAGTCCCGAGTGGCCCTTTCGTACCAATGGAATCTATTTCTTCTGTGGGAAGATGAGTAGTGGTAAAACTTATACCATCATGAAGCATATACTCGTTAGTGAAAGACTCTTCGATGAACCCTATTACGATACCATCATCTTTACTTCTACCTCGGGGACACTCAATAAGACAGTTGGCGCGATGAAGAAGGATGTGAGAACCTCTATCACATACGTGAAGGACACAGATCTGATGGAGTACCTTAAGACTCATATAGAGAGGAAGATGTTCTTCTATGCGGTCATGAGGTTCGTTAACTCGGGTGGTACCGATATCGATGACATCATGAATGGTATCCTAAACAAACTGAAGCCATATCGCTTCGTCAACAGACAGCGAGTATATGATTGGGGACGTATCGGACAGTACCTAAAGCAACTCATGAACACTTATGGGTTCACTCACTATCCATCTAACACTCTATTGATCATGGATGACTTCGCAGGCCATCCTCTGTTGGCTAAAGTAGAGAGTCCATTGGCTCGAATGCTCACGAAGACCCGTCACTACAACCTCACAGCCATTCTCGCTGTCCAAACATGGAGGTTCGTAAACTTGAACTTCAAGAGGCTCTGTACAGATATAGTGATATGGAAAGGGTTCAGCGAAGAGGACTTCAAGAACATGCTTACGCAGACACCCAATGATCGTAACTGGAGGGAGCTATGGACCGAGTACTCATCGTTACCCTCTCCACATTCACATCTTAGACTCCACATCAACGCCTCGACACTATGCTTCGAAGAGTAACTTTTACGACATCTAAATGGGCTTCAAATCGTTTGTATCAGATAAGTGGAACTCTATGAAGGAAGGTGCTACTAAGGTATCGGGGAAGCTGAAAGAGTATGGAACAGTCATCAACGATAAGTGGACCAATCAGGTTCAGCCATGGATGCAGAACACCCTCGGTGAGGCAGGAACAGATATGCTCGCCGGTGTCGGAGGTCAACTCGCTGGGGCTGTTGGTGGAGAAGCAGTTGGGGCTCTCACTTCTATGATTCCAGTGATAGGTCCCTTCTTATCTCCATTCGCCAAAATGGTGGCCACTGCGTGGTTGGGTACGAAGACAGCTGACGCGATCAGTCCTGGGCTGGCTGGTCGAGTAATAGGCGAAAAGATTTCTGGCGCAAATGTAGGCAAGCCTCCTAGGGGACAAGGTGGAACCTGTTCAGGGTATGTCGACAAGAACCTTCAGACCTACTCCAAAAAGTCTCTCTACACACGAGCCACTAAGGGCAAAAGCGGTAAGATGAAACTGAGTCAGACTTATGTTCCATCAGGATTCGGAGGAGCAATAAATGTAGCCAATAATTGGCATAGTGGTAACAGATTCGGTAATCCTTCCGTATATGGCGGAAACGGGGGCTGAGCATCTTTCTATTAGACTCTAAATGGATCATCATAGGGAGACTGGTATACAGACTTCTCAGACTCCTACTGGAGAGACTTCGCCATCAATCACTCATCGACATGTCGATCCACCTCATAGATGTTCTAGAATGATACTTCCGTTCGCAGTTGGATTCGGAGCAGGTGCCTACTCTGTCTACAAAGTATATAGTAAGATGAAGGAACCGATTGAACCTAAACGTAATATGACAATGAGCGTTACGAGAAATCGCTATTAGAAAGTCGTGTATCTTTTTTGTCTCATCTAAAGATGAGTACAACACATAAGAGACTCACTGAAGCAGAACGTATGAGACTTATTGTCTCGTTCCTAAAGACTGGAACACAACCAGAAGGTTACACTGTTCGCGAGGATGACCGTGGTGGTTACAGAGTAACTGCTATCAAGGTCAAGGACCTTGAAGAGGAGAAAAGGAAGAAGAAGGATAGATACATAAAGAAGCTCTTAGAGATCGATCCAACATTAGCCTATACAATAGGATTGGGTTCGAAAGAGACCTCTGAGACCCTCACTGAGGAGACCTCGGTTGAAGACCCTATTTAAGAGACTCTAAATGGAAGCTTTCTTCGAAGTAGAAGCCGATGGCATATTCGTAATGGAGGCCATTACAGATGATATTAGGATACTTGATCGAGCGAATGAGCTGTACACTAGTATGAAGAAGAGAGTGGATGACAGCTGCTCCGAAGGAGGACTGGTGGACAAACGACCTCTCCGCATGGAGGGTCCCGAAGGGAGTCCGGCGTACAGACGGTCTCTCCGCATGGAGAGGACGGGTGTCGGCGGTCTGGACGGCAGCAGTCTAATATCTCTGAGACTAGTGATTCGAACTGAGTATATAGGTGAGATCGTTATCAACCTTAGCTGATCCTCGAATGGATCATTTTTGCGATAGAGAAAGATGATCTATCATCTATGTTCTAAAGACCCTAGCAATTATGGGTCAGTCACTTGCGTCAACTCGTTCGCTTCGTTCACTCAATCTAAGAGAATAGCTTACAGAGTCTCATCGATGTCTTCTATAGCTAACCTCTCTGTCACAACCTCGGAGGACTTCATCGTGATCAACGATACTAAGTATTGGTTCCAAGATCATGGAGCATATGATCCTAACTTATTCGAGAAGGAGCTCTCAGCTATCATTCATCCGAATACTGTGAACATCGATACTCTTGGAAGAATAATGATCAGTTCCTAGGAAGGCTCTGTTCGGATTAGCGATTTAAGTCATCGCGTTATGATGCTCTTAGGTCTCTATCATACCGAATTACCTCTCGAAGGTTCTGGACTAGTGTGTCCATCCGCTCCATATCTATGTTACGGTAACGTTCTATACTTATTAGCTCATCATGGAGCTCCGGTTGGGTTCAACGGGACCAAAAATAAGGAAGAGTACCACTGCATAGTGTAAAAGAGCTTCGAGTTTCTCTATAAAGGACTTCCTATCATATGTCGACACGATGGTGTTACTATTAGGACCACAGCAGATGCTTTCAGAACTCTAGAGTTCACTTTAGTGGACATGATGCTCCAACCGGTTAAGCTACTAGCTCCTCTCCATATTACAATAGAAGCTTCCTCCGACGATACTCACTTAGATATGATGTACGTTCAGTAGGCTCGTATGTACTTAATGGAGATATGATGCTTATCAAGTATCCTTTTTGCGTTCTGATGGCTATATTTGAACTCAGTTGTTGTAGTACCCTTCACGATATGAATGGACGAGACCTTTAAGAGATGATTACTGAGACATGTGCACTCAGGTTACTCGCAAAGGATCTCTACACCATCACTCATAGTGAGAAGCTTAATGAGAGCTGCTAATGAGGTTTGGTCGGTTACTACTAGCTTGTTTATGATAAGAGGGTTCTCATAGACTATGTCTACCATAATAGATAGAGCTTCGATAAGAAGCTTCTAAGATGTGAGAGCTTCGATGGATTCCTTTCGCTGTTCGGCTGTCTCTAATGACCTCTCTGAGTAAGGGTTATCAGGAGTCTGTTGAGGCTCCCGAAGGGAGTCTGGTGTGTCAACAGTCCCGAAGGGAGACTGATGGGTAGACGGTCCCTCCGCATGGAGGGGACTGGTGTCAACAGTTGGATATGAAGGTGTGTTACTAATGGTAACGATGTTGTTGATCGTTGAAGCTGCCGATGGAGAGACCTCCACACCGACGCCTCCTAGGACATTCGATCTACGACTCATTTAGATGATGCTAAAAGTTTAGTGATCTCTAAATGCTTCGATATAGTAACGACGCAACAGGCTCTAAGTACTCTGTCTCGAGTAAAATTGGAATGCCTTCTCCTGAGTTTCAGTACCCTTCGATCTCTAAACGTAATATCCTTAGGGGTGTTGCTACGATCCACCCAGACTTCGTTAAGTGTAGAGAGACTCCTAATACAACTCGTATCAATGAGGCTCCCAACACAATGAATGGATACACTAGCGGATACCAATGGAACGAGAATCCTATTAGAACTAACGCTTCCTCCGAAAGGCTATAGACTCAGTGAGTCAATTTTTGCGTCTCCTAAATGATCTTCATAGAGTCGAAGGAATTTGGCCAAGAGGTCTACTTCAGAACTGATCGAGGAACTGTCGATTCAAAGATCCCTAATAGATATTGGTTTGAGCTACCGCAGAACTGGTCTGTTCAACGAAAGAACGATCCTGTCATAGGGATCTCAGAAACCTACTTCAACCAATGCATTAGAGCTATTCGCTATCGAGTAACCTTAGAACTACTCGATTCAATAGAACATGACCCTATTGAAGCCTATACCATCTCTGTCTATGACTATTGCTTCATGAATAGGGGACATACGTTCAAAAAGTTCATTACAGAGTTCATTCGTAACTGGGACGCTGCCGTGATCACCAAAAATGCTGAGCTAGCTACTTGTGCTGGGTAAGCATTGACTCCCTATATCAAACATGATCTATTCATAGAGCAGTGTTACGAGGAAAGAGGTTCCGAGACTGTCACTGTCATCAAGTTCGATACGACTCGGACCGAGAGATCTGATCGATGGACAACTGTGGTGAGCCCTTTCAATGATAACCTTATTGAGGTCGTCCCTCAGATCACCGTTGAGATGCTCAGTGACGATGCTAAGGAAGTGCTCAATGGAACTAAGACTGTGGCTCAGATCGATGCACTCGATGATAACGCTGAGGAGGTCCCCAACAACAATATTGTATCCATGATCACTAGACAGAACATCCTACACTTGTATCCTTTATGGGATCGAAGTAATGTCTATATCACATCCAGTATCTCTTCTACGATACCTCGCTTAGCGTTATCGATTGTCTTAGCTAGCTTACCCACCGTGGAGGGAAACAGACGGAACCTCGGATAGGATGCTACCGAGTGATCAGCTCCTTTAATGATTACATTGGATCCTTCGTTAGCTGTTACAGTATAGAGTTCCTTAGAAAGGTTCAAGCGCTTCTTCTTAAAGCAGTCTAAGTCAGTCATGATCCGAACGGTGGTACCTGGCTCTAATCGAGTAGTAAGTCTTAGAGTATCCGTATGAGCTCTCTTCTTCTCGATGTAATCCTTCTCGAGTTCAGGAGTCATATCGTTTGGAGCACAACCTATGGATGAATGGACTGTGGAGTTGTAAGCATTAAGAAGAGCCTCCATTTTTGGTATAGAGATGTGTGGTTTCGAGTTCATGTCTCGGAGAGTCCTAATGAATCTGTTTATGATGGATAAACGATTGTGATCATAATCCTCTGTGGTTCGGTAGTCTATGTTATGAGACTTCATGAATGATAGAACTGGCTCGGTGAGGTAGGCTGCGTCTTGGTCGGAGGTCATCGCTGAGATGGTCGATACTATTGATTGGTGACGCCTGAGAGCTTCGAGTACCGATGAAGAGTTCTTTCTAGTCATCGGATACGCATATCCCTTCCGAGTGTTGACGTTGATAGCTATGAGATAGTATGGAGGATCTAAACCGTTCACGAAAGTATCGAATTGATAGGCTCCTGAGCGTTCAGAGTAGATAGGTCTCATGATGTGTCGTTGCTCTGAGTACCTCTGATCGTGTTGGATAGAGCTCTTTAGATAATCGAGAGCGTCCTTCTTATCGAATCCATGCTTTATCGCAATTGGAACGAACTTAGAAGCTGAAAGAAAGGGAAACTGCTTGAACAGAGCTTTCATTTAGTCTCTATTAAATGAGAGGAAGGGTCTTCATATGTGTCGTCCATAGCAAAGTCTATGGCGAGTTACTTCTGTTATCGTACTCGAGTAATGTTAATGGACAACTTATGGTGCTTAGCGAGATGTATAGATCGAAAGTTAGACTGATCTCATCGTATATGTTCTCCGATATGATGACTGCATACATGTCTATTAGAGAATATATAAGTGAACACGATGTCGATGTAGATGATATGGATGATCCGAAGCTGCTCGAAGTGGGTCCTAAATTGTTCGAAGAGGCCGTTTTAAGATGCGTTTAGAGTCGAAATGATGCTTTCGGAGTGAGTTATTGGTCGAAAATCGCTTGTAAAACAGGCCCATTTTCAAGGTCATTTTGCCGAAAAACTGATGTAGTTTAGAAAATAGCTCTTTTTTTAGCCTCCAGGAAAGACATGAATATGGGACAAATGTTCTTCGGACAGCTCACTTATAACGAAAACTTAGCCGTTTTCAATGGACTTACTTTCGAACGCAATGAGAAAGGTACTCATTTCGACGCTACATCGATCATCGATCAGTGTAAAACCATTCAGGAACTAGCAAGAGACAGTAAGGGTTGGGCAGACTTCATGAGGTAAGACTGGTCGTATTCCTAAGGAATCATATTATGAAACTAAAAGTGGCCGTAAATTACTGAGATGGATTGAGTACGAAAGACTATTACCTATACTTACTTATAGTTTGGATGACGGTAATACTGTTAATGAATACTTAAGTGATAGAGCTTGGGTGATACCTCAGGCTTTATCTATCTGATTCGCACTGTGATCAATGGAGAAGTCATAATGAAGTACGGACACTCATGGAAGGTTGAACAGAGAATGATCACTTACAAACACATGTGTGATGAGTATGAGCTGATCGCTTGGTGTCCTGTAGAGAAGATGATCAAGACAGAAGATAAGGTCGGAGAGTATCTATATACTCACGGAGCCGTTCAACACCCTAGGGGCCGTGAATGGTTTACTTTCGGAAGAGTAGTCGGTAATGCAGACTGTTACAAAGCTTTCGAGGATTGGTGGTGGGCCAAAGAAGGATTTGATCCAGCATTGGTCGAGGGTGTTGTGTCGCCCAAGTATCTTCCCGAGTGAATGTTTTTGGAGTACCGTCGAAAACCATTAGCTGAAGGATGTATTACTGACAGAATGACTGCAGTCTGCGAGTGTTCATAGAGTATACCGACATGGATTTTGGTGAGCAAACTCCGTTTGGAGGGTTCATTTGGAGTGTTCTTAGAGTACTTCTCCAGGAGTATTGGAGAGCAAACTTCATTTAGAGTGTTCTTAGAGTACTTCTACCAAAGGTAGTCTGGTGTACAGACGGCCTCTCCGCATGGAGAGGATGAATGACAGCAGTCTGGGGGTATTGGTGAGCAAACTCCGTTTGCAGATTCAGGGCGGGGAGTCTCCCCTCTAGCGCTAAGTCCCTGACTACCGATATTGCTTCGTGACAGTTGGTGCGGGAAGTCTCCCCCTCTAGCGTTGAGTCCCTGACTACCGAAGGTAGACTGGTGGGTAGACAGCCTCTCCGCATGGAGAGGATGGGTGACAGCAGTCTTAATATTGCTTCGTGACAGTCGGTGCGGGGAGTCTCCTCCTCTAACGCCTATCCTCTGACTACTAAGTATTCATAGAGACATTCTTAGGGATCATCGCGAATTCTCTAATCAATATAGGATAAGCACATCTGGGGGATAAAAGATACTGCGAAAGTGATGCATTTTCACTATGATTCACAGTCGGAAACCCATCGTTTCACTCGACGCACCATAGGTTGGCATGCATTTCGTGCCAATATTAGTATTGGTGTCTGCTTTCCATTATCGATTCGATGTTCTGTAACGTTATTGCTTCGCATGTTCATCTGTATGCACGGGGCGAAACTTACATGTAAATGTCGGGGGTTTGTCGTTTTCAGAGGTGGGTCCCTTGATGGGTCCCT
>Ga0074193_1003447_pt1 | contig 11606 bp, 9 predicted proteins | sample EPASupsiteHSE605_FD_64523 | JGI IMG/M metagenome (GOLD analysis project Ga0074193, IMG submission 64523) | Bioremediated contaminated groundwater from EPA Superfund site, New Mexico - Sample HSE6-05 | ecosystem: Environmental > Aquatic > Deep subsurface > Groundwater > Contaminated ...
CCCTTTGTATTGATGGTTCGTCTTTTTGCAAATATTACAGCAGGCCATATCATTGCGTTAGGGTTTATGAGCTTAATTTTTATTTTTGGAAACATGAATGTAGGATTGGGGTATGGAGTATCCGTGGTATCCGTTTTCTTTGCAATATTCATGGGCTTGCTTGAACTATTAGTTGCATTTATCCAGGCTTACGTATTTACATTACTCACCTCGCTTTACTTTGGCATGGCGATGGAAAAACATCATAAAGGACATTAATTAAATTCATTATAAACAGATTGCTAACCTAAATAAACAATCACTATGTCAACATTATCAGTATTATTACAGGAAGCAGCCGCTAATTTGGCCCCAATTGCAAAAATGGGAGCTGGTATTGGAGCTGGTATTGCAGCTATTGGTGCCGGTATGGGTATCGGAAACATCGGTAAAAGCGCATTAGAATCTATTGCTCGTCAACCTGAAGCAGTAGGTGATATCCGCTCAAACATGATTATTTCTGCAGCTCTTATTGAAGGTGTTGCTTTCTTTGCAATCGTTGTTTGTTTGCTTATTGTATTCTTATAGGCTTTTTACAAACAAGCATTACCGATACACTTCAACGGTTGGTTGCAGTGTATCGGTTCTTTGAAGATTTGAATTACTTAAAAATATAAAGTATGGAATTAGTAAATGTTGGAATAGGCCTTATTTTCTGGATGACACTGGCTTTTCTTTTATTGGTGTTTATTTTGCGGAAATTTGCCTGGAAACCAATCATGGGCGCGTTAAAAGAACGTGAAGATTCTATCGAAAGTGCACTTCATATGGCCGATAAAGCCCGTGAAGAAATGGCCCAACTTCAGGCTAACAATGAACAACTTCTACGCGAAGCCCGTGAGGAACGTGATGCAATGCTGAAAGAAACACGTCAATTGCGTGATAACATTATCGAAGAAGCAAAACAAAAAGCAAACGCCGAATACAACCGTATTCTTGATTCTGCCCGTGAAAATATACAGTTCGAAAAAATGGCTGCCATTACCGAACTGAAAAATGAAGTTGCTTCATTATCACTTCAGTTTGCTGAAAAGCTTTTGCGCGAAGAGCTTTCAGATAAAGTAAAACACGAAGAATATATCCGCAAACACATTAACGAAATAAAGTTTAACTAAGCATCGGCTGAATACGCAACGAACCTTCGATGGAAAACAGTAAAATAAATACCCGATATGCTAAAGCACTGTTGGACTTAGCTCTTGAACGCAGTTCTTCAGAAGCTGTTTACAGGGATATGCTTCAGGTTTCGCAGCTTTGTATGACAAACCGCGACTTGATGCTCATGCTCGCAAGTCCGGTGATCCGTCCTGATAAAAAGCAAAACGTGGTGAAAGAGATTTTTAAGGATAATACAGATGCTCTTACCCTCTCCTTTATGCTTTTAATCATCAAAAAACGCCGTGAAGTTAAACTGGGAGAAATTGCAGCTCAATACATTGAACAATATAAAGAATTCAAAGGGATCAAAACTGCATGTATGATTACTTCTGATTTGGTAAGTGAGGACTTAAAGCTCACTGTTACCAACCTCTTGCAGCAGCAAACCGGACATCAGATAGAACTTCATACATCCATTAACGCAGATTTACTGGGTGGCTTTATTGTTCAGATTGATGATAAACAAATTGACAACAGCCTGAAAAACAAAATTCAGAAGTTGCAAAAAGAATATAATATCAATATTTACGACAAAGGTTTCTAAGCACGAATTACACTAAAAAATAAGAATAAGCGATATGGCTGAAATAAAACCTGCTGAAGTATCGGCAATCTTACGTCAACAATTAGCCGGCCTCCAGCTCGAAACTGAGATGGAAGAAGTAGGCACTGTGTTGCAGGTGGGCGATGGTATTGCCCGCGTTTACGGCCTGAACAATGCCCAATCGGGTGAGTTAATTGAATTTGTTCAAACCGGAGTACAGGGAATCGTTCTCAACCTCGAAGAAGATAACGTTGGGGTTGTGCTTTTAGGAGAATCAAAAACCATTAAAGAAGGTGATACTGTAAAACGTACCCGTCGCATCGCATCACTGATGGTGGGCGAAGGCATGCTGGGTCGCGTTATCAATACCATTGGAGAGCCTATTGACGGGAAAGGCCCTGTTTCGGGTCAACTCTATGAAATGCCTCTGGAACGTAAAGCTCCAGGCGTTATCTTCCGTCAGCCCGTTGAAGAGCCTCTTCAAACCGGTATCAAGGCAATTGACTCTATGATTCCCATTGGCCGCGGACAGCGTGAATTAATTATTGGCGACCGCCAAACAGGTAAAACTGCAATCGCAATTGATACCATCATCAACCAAAAAGAATTTTTCGAAAAAGGAGAACCTGTTTACTGTATCTATGTAGCCATCGGGCAGAAAGGTTCTACCATCGCAAATATTGTAAAAACACTGGAAGAACATGGCGCAATGCAATACACGATTGTTGTTGCTGCAACTGCGTCATCTCCGGCGGCAATGCAATTCTATGCTCCGTTTGCAGGTGCTGCTATCGGCGAATTTTTCCGCGATTCAGGACGTGCTGCATTGGTCGTATATGACGATTTATCGAAACAAGCAGTATCATATCGTGAAGTTTCATTGTTGCTCCGACGTCCACCGGGACGTGAAGCATATCCTGGCGATGTTTTCTATCTGCACTCACGTTTACTTGAGCGTGCAGCAAAAATCATTCGTTCCGATGAAATTGCAGCTATGATGAACGATCTTCCGGAGTCTATCCGTCCGCTGGTAAAAGGAGGTGGTTCATTAACAGCTCTTCCGATTATCGAAACGCAGGCTGGTGACGTATCTGCTTATATTCCAACCAACGTAATTTCAATTACTGACGGACAGATTTTCCTCGAAACCAACCTCTTCAACAGTGGCATCCGTCCGGCTATCAACGTAGGGATCTCAGTATCACGTGTTGGTGGGAAAGCACAAATCAAATCGATGAAAAAAGTCGCAGGTACGTTGAAGATTGACCAAGCACAGTTTCGCGAACTGGAAGCTTTCTCAAAATTCGGTTCTGACCTCGATGCAGCAACCAAAGCCGTACTTGATAAAGGAGCCCGTAACGTTGAAATTCTGAAACAACCTCAATATACTCCTATGAAGGTTGAGAATCAGATTGCCATCATCTACTGTGGAACCAAAGGACTTTTACAGAAAGTTCCGGTAAACAAAGTTGTTGACTTTGAGAGCTCTTTCCTCCACGAACTTGAAATAAAACATCCTGAAGTATTCACCTCTATCAAGGCAGGTAATTTATCAGATGATATTTGTAAGATTCTGGAAGATACAGCAAAAGAACTTGCGGCTCAATACGAACGTAAATAAACCAAACAGGAATATGAAAGCTCTGCCTGTAATTCACATTGCGTGGCAGAGCCTTCAAAAAACAAGTTTAGCGTTGCTTTAGAAGCAGGATAAAAACTCAGCTACTATGCCAAACTTAAAAGAAGTCAGAATACGTATTGCCTCGGTGCAATCCACACAGCAGATCACAAGTGCCATGAAAATGGTAAGTGCATCCAAGTTGCGTCGCGCGCAAAACGCAATTCTTACCCTCAGACCCTATGCTCGAAAATTGCAGGAAATATTGGGAAATCTGAGTGGTAGCATTGAAAACTCGTCAGCAGCCGTTTTTGCTGAAAAACGCCGTACCGATAAGGTATTGTTGATTGTGATTACATCAAACAAAGGCCTTTGCGGAGCTTTCAATGCAAATATTATCAAAACTACTGTTCGCCTGATTCAGGAAAAATATACTGAAAATCAAAAGAATGGTACACTTGAGCTCATCTGTATCGGGAAAAAAGGTTCCGAATTTTTTAGCCGTCGCAATTACAAAGTGCTGGAGCGTCTCGACCATATTTTTGATCACCTTAGCTTTGAACAAATATCTCCTTTGGCCGAACGCTTAATCAGCGACTTTGCCCAAAAGCGTTACGATCATATCGAAGTAATTTACAACCAATTTAAAAATGCTGCTTCACAGTATGTAACTACGGAGCAATATCTTCCGGTTGTGGCTTCCGAAGTTACCGTAGCGACAACGTCTGAACCCGATTATATTTTTGAGCCCGGTAAAGAAGAGATTGTAGGCGAGCTTTTGCCCAAAACACTTAAAATCCAGCTTTACAAAGCCATTTTAGACTCTTTTGCAGCAGAACATGGCGCACGTATGACTGCAATGCATAAAGCTACAGATAACGCTCAAGAATTGCTTAAAAACCTGCGTCTGTCTTACAACAAAGCCCGTCAAGCTGCCATCACCAACGAAATTCTCGAAATTGTAAGTGGTGCTGAAGCATTGAAAAGTAATTAAAGCATATACTCAAATATTCGAAAGAGCTGTATGATTACCTCATTCAGCTCTTTTTGTTTTTTCATCCTTATGTCTAGTTTCCATTGCTCTGCTACGGACTGGATATTCGCAATTGAGAAAAAAGCTTACAAAAAAACAGGCTGTCAAAATGAATTTGACAGCCTGTTTTTTTGTAATTTATTTTTTGATTAACCAGCCAAAGTAAATTTAATAGGCATGTTAAACTGAACGCGAACCGGTTTCCCTCGTTGTTTACCAGGATTCCAACGAGGCATATTCTGAATAACGCGAATTGCTTCTTCATCGCAACCGCCGCCTATACCACGTAATACACGTACATCTCTTACACGTCCGTCTTTTTCAACAACAAAGGTAACATAAACAGTTCCCTGAATTTGACTTTCGCGAGCCATTTGAGGATATTTTATGTTTTCAGCAAGATATTTGATACGTGCTTCATCACCACCCGGATAACCCGGCTGATCTTCAACAACAGTGAAGATTTCTGTTTCCTGTGTTTCCGTTTCTTCAACCTGTGTGGGCGCAACATAAGTTTCTACCTGTGTGTTTTCATCTGCTTCAGCATCAATACTTAAATTCGTTTCAACTTCAGTCTTATTGTCCACAATTTCGAGTACTGTAGTAACCTGTTGTGGTGGTGGTGGCGGCGGCGGTGTATTTTGCTGGGTATTTAAAACTGTTTCCTCCATTACTTCAGATTGCTGCCTTACTCCCATGTCAATGATTTTTGTGTCATAACTTTTATATTCGAAGGCAAACAATACGAAACCGAGGGTAATTACTAAACCCATTTGAAAAAAAACGGGACTTTTCCTTTCAAGATCCGCTTTTTCAGACTTTTTCTGTTCCATTGTTAATTAATTTAATAATAATTTCTTTCAAAGTGTTCAAGTGCGTTTTGGGTGCTAAGTTACAAAGAAATTCACTTACCTAAACTTTATACGTTATTTTTTTTGAAGGTACTATTTATAACTCACAATAAATCAATTATAATCCCTTTACAATTGAAAATTGATTTATTATGGCTTGTCATTAATATCCTAATATCTCAATCGGAATATCCTGAGCAAATAGTTTTAAAAAACGCAGCTTTTAAAAAGATATTGCCTTTTCCAGAGAATTCATAAAATTTTTGATCCTGATAAATACCTGTTTTTTAAACAATTGCAAACTAACTGGCTAATGAAAATCTGATAGGCATTTTTAGCAAAACACGTACAGCTTTCCCCCTTTGTTTCCCAGGCATCCAATTAGGCATATTTTGAACCACACGAACCGCTTCTTCATCACAACCACTTCCAATTCCTTTTTCAATTTTGATATTCGAAATACTTCCATCCTTTTCTATAATAAAAACAACAACCACACTTCCCTGTACTGAATTGATTATCGCTGTATTGGGATAAACTAGTTTTGATCTGATATAATTTATTCTTTCCATATCCCCTCCCGGAAAGCTTGGAAACTCGTCAATAATTGTATAGATTTCGTTATCGTTCACCTCCTGTTCATTCGTAATTTCAGGATTTCCGTACTTCTCTGTTTCCTCAACATCTGTTTCAGAAGGCAAATCCATTTCTCCCCCATTATCTTTGTTATCAATGATTTTAATAATATTCGCTTTCTGCACTTCAACCGGAACTTCTACGGGAGCCTGAATCCTTTCAACTTTCAGATCCATCTCTTCTGGAAAAGGGATATCCCCTTTGTATTCCGGGAAAACAAGATCGTCTGATACCTTTGCTTCATAATTTAACACTGTAAGTACAATGGATAATGATATTACCAGTCCTATTTCAAAAAACAAAAATACTTTGTTTTCTAAATCTGCTTTAGGCGATTTTTTTTGTTCCATAACCAGTGTTTCTTAAACTGATTGTATTTGGATAGAGTAAATATTTACTATTATGCCAATTGTAATTGCAAAATAATTTTACAATAATTAATGCCAATACTACTTGAAAATATCTCAACGAGACGAAGGCAAAATGGACTATTTGAAAGTGTAATCGGTATTTTATTAACAGGGCTAGCAAATTATACAATCATAACTGTAAATACACACAACAAATATGTATAACTAACGGTACTTCAATAATGAAATTATATTCAAGGTTAAAAAAAACCTTAGGAATCTTTATGGGAATGAAAAAAGCTGTTTAAAAAGCAGAATCACTGATTCTAATGCTTCTTAAACAGCCTCTCTATTATAAAGATGAATATTTATTCGCCAATGTGAGCTATATATTCTTCTGCACTTAAAAGGCCTTTAACCTGTGAAGGATCGCTTATTTTTACTTTGATAATCCAACCTTCTCCGTAAGGATCTTTGTTGATCAGCTCTGGTGATGATTCAAGACCCGGGTTGAATTCAATAACTTCACCTGCAACTGGCATAAACATATCTGAAACTGTTTTTACTGCTTCAATCGTACCAAATGATTCTTCTTTGTCAAGAGTTTCTCCTTCAGTTTCAACTTCAACAAATACGATATCACCTAACTCTTTTTGAGCATATTCGGTAATTCCTACAAAAGCAAATTCGCCTTCTACCTTTAACCATTCGTGGTCTTTGGTGTACTTTAAATTTTCTGGTATTTTCATGGATTATATCTATTGATAATGATGTTTTCGGTTTTCAAAATTACAATTTTTTGGATTCCAATTTACGATTTCAGATTTTTCTCTTCGGTATCATATCTTTTCTCTGGTTTTTTATGGAGCCAAAGAAAATCGCACACTAATCCCCGCATTGGTGGTTGAGTTGGGAAATGAATTTGATATGTATGGATTATTGATTACTTTATCGAAAAATGCTCGTAAAGTAAATCGATCGCTAACCTGATAATCGGCTGAAGTATTGAGTGATATTACATTCTGACCTGCTGATATCTGATTCACATTCTGATCTACTCTTCTCAAAATTGTTTTATTTGATCGTATAGAAAAGTCACATTTCAGATTAAGATCACTCTTTATTTTTTTGTTACTTCTTCCTGAAACTATGTTAAATGATACATCTTTAAAGCGATAGCCAATCCCGATAATCAGTTCATTGCTGATTACTTCGGTCATTTGGTTATTTACAAAACTGAGCGAAAGAGTACGCGATTTTTTGATTTCAAAATTTGTAAGCAAACTATTTTGCCAGCCTAAATCAATCTTAATCAACGGGCTGAACTGTTCGGTAATCATCACCTGATCTATCTGTTTTTCAGGAATATAGTTTCCAATTAAGTTTTTTACAATCTGATATCCGTTTTCATCGGTTTTGTAGTTAATATTTGTTGCATAGCTTCCAACAGAATACGTTGAACGATACGCATTTGAAATCGTTACTGTTCTGAAAATCTTTTGGATAGACTTTATTTTTGTCAAGCCATTATAGGTAATTTGCCAGTTTGGAATTGGAATTTTTGGGAAGGGATTTAAACCAATGCTTCCTGCATTCCGACCACTGTAAGCTGCAAGAAATGCCGGAATCAAAACTTGTTGTGAAGTAGGGCCATATCCTTTGGGATATTTCAATCCTGATACTGTATCCAACTCATATTCCGGATTATTCGTAAAGTTTGGATTTCCATTGGCCAAACGTTGTGCAACTACAATTCGGTTATCGAGAAATGTTTGAAAAACTTTGTTCGAATTATCTTCATTATCGCCAACAAATGCAGTTGCAATTGTCATATAAGTCATACTAAAGCTACCGGTAGTGGTTGGTGAATATGCTTTGAATTCTCCATTAGCATTGGCTTTGTAGTACTCATTATGATTTTCGGTATAGTTTCTGTTTGCCGTAAAGTCAATTTTAAAGTCACGGAATGGTTCAAAGGTCGTTCTGAAATTAATGGTTGTGGTATACTTCGTGGCATAAGGAGTATTCAGCAAAGTATCTTTCGATAGCCATCCATTTCGTGCTGCTTTTTCACGAATATCTTCCTGCGATCCAAATACAAATCCAAGACCAGGCGCATTTTGTGTAAAATTATTTCCGATTACATCCGGTTCTGGGAAAAATCCTGGTAAAACAGTACCATTGCCTTCGGTGAAGGTGATCTGAGCTGTTTTAAAGCCCATGATAAAGCGGAATAAACCTGAGTAAATTTCTTTAAAATAGTCAATCTTTTTAACTGAATCCTGTTTTGCATCAAGCCCTTCATCCGCTTTCAGGACGGACTTTTTTACCTGGGTTCTGCCCCTATCGTTACCGGCACCTCGCTCCCTGTCTTTTGACGAGCCTGATGACTGTACCTGATTTATCTTTTTCAGGAATGGAACTTTGTTATAAAGGGTTGTAAGGTTCAGGGATCCGTTTAACTGTTTATTGTTTGAGTTTTCGATAGTATTTCCAAGTCTTTTTAATGTTACGGGCGATCCCGTCCAACGGTATTCACTACTGTAACGAGCCGAAGAAGAAAGCCAGTCGAAGATTGGGATCTTATTAATAGGAATGGTATAGTTAGCTGCAAAGGTTTGCGTAAACAATTGCATACGTCCCATATTCAATATGTTTGTCCAGACAGAATCACGTTTTTCACGGGTATCTATTCTCCCCTGAGGTTCATCAATGGCAGCATTTGCATTTGCATCGTACTCTAATTGTACCGATGTAGCCGGGTCATAACGTAACGAATAAATGCGTTGCCATTCAAATTTTTTATAGTAAGTTGGTTCGATAATAATTAAACCCTGACTTTTGTTTCTAAGCTTACTTTCATTGAATTCACGTAACATTTCTGTTCTGAATGACAATAACTTAGGCGTTAAATGGAAATTAAAATCCTTAATCAAAGCCAAGTATCTCTTATTCAGAAATTTAATTTTCGAAAGTGGTTTATAGTTTTTAGGTTGATTGGAAAAATTATATCCAAATCCGCCCCTATATGTTTTCTTTGAATCGTATTCAATATCAATATTGCGTTTGTATATTTCCGAATACGAATATGATACATTGAAATTCTCAATATCATACACTTTATTTTTATCCGAAACACCTGTCCGGTCCTTGCGAACATTAATCAAGTTGATGTTTTTACGAGTAACAACATCCTGAACCACATTTAAAACGGAATCTTTCTGACGATCGGTTTTGTAAGAATTGAGATCGTTTGCAAGTTTAACATCCGGGTCCATCGGATTATACTCCGGGTTACTTACCTGACTCGAGTAATCATAATGCAACGGAATACGAATACCTAGTTTTTCCGGCAAGAATTTACCAAGTTCAAGATTTGTGGCAACATCAAAAGAGGTAATATTTTCTTTTTGAGTTTCGTTGATTTTCTTTTCAACACTTCCAAAACCAGCAGTACTGTAAGTTCCCGAAAGCTGGACATCTCCAAGGTCGGCAAGCTGTGCTCTTACCCTTGCAGTTGCAGCCCAGCCGGTTTTGTCGTTAAAATCAGTTAATCGTAACTCATTAATCCAGACTTCGGCAGATTTTGGCATCATATCATCATCATCGCTAACCAGTTGCTTTTTTGGATTTCGCACCCCGATTAAAATGGTTTTCACACTGCTAATACTTGGAGATCCCATAACCGTAACCTTCGCATTACCAATGTATTCATAATACGGAGTATTCAAACTGATATTGGCATTTCCACCTCTCATCTTTTCGTTGCGATGTTCTTTGATAGAGACTAGTTTTTCGAGATCAATATTTACATTGTTTGCTTCCGGCCAAATTGCATCAGGATTTAAAGCACTGGTGTACCAATCGGTATATGAGAGAGGAATATCGTATTCATAAAAGTTTTGTTTAAAATCAGAACCTACCCTGATAAACAAGTGCAATTCTCCAGCTTTAGGATTATCGTTTGCATTTACTTTTTCTGCATGAGCATACAATTTCAAATATTTAAACTGACGAAAATCGAAATCGGTAGTTTTATAAATTGCACGGGCATCACCATCAGCCAGGTTTATAAGTCTTAAACTTAAAGATTGCTCATTGAGTTTCTGCAAGTTTGTACTTGCCTGATTTACTTCTCGTTCTATTCCACTTGGGATAACATATGGGACAGGAGTACGCTTGCCATTTTCTTCAATATTTACTGCAGAAACATCAAATGATGTTTGTCCGGCAGGATTTCCGGGAACATAATCACCTGGCATTAAAAGATCGCTGTTATATTTTCTCCATTCACCTCTTACCAGCTCAAGCGTTGCAAAACGAAGTGTAATGTTTTCTTCAAAGCCTTTGAGGAACATACGCATAAAACGGATTGACTGGAAATTCTGAATTTTCCCAACTACCTTATCCGGAGTTCGGATTGGTACTTTAAATTGGTACCATTTTACGTTTGTGGTGCCTCCATTCTGAAGTTTAACGCCTACCGCTTCATGAATATCCGTAATGTAATTCTGTCCTACAATCATCTTTTGAGGCTTTAAATCAATCACATATTGGTAGTAGTTTTCGGCTTCACTAAGAGTATTATCTTTATTAATATCTTCAGTATTTGGAAGGGGTGTTGATTGAGTTTGGTAACTCACACCCGAAACCTGTTCCGAAGCAGGCGAATTTCCTTCCGGATTATTGAAATATTTGTAACGTTCCGCAATTTTCACATTGTTATCATCATAATCAGGTCCACGAAAATAATGGTAATTATCAGCAGAAGGGTCATTTTCTGCTTTTTGATACGCAACAGACGATGCACCAAGTGTGGGATCTAATGCAATTCGTTTTATATACGTTGTATCAAAAAATGAACGTTCATCATTGGTTGATAATCCATCATAACCAACATCCTGATATTGGCGGGATGAAACATTATTGTCAAAAGCAAACACGAGAGACTGCAATTTAGGCACACGACCCCATTCTGTGGTGTCAACATTCGCTACAGTTGCAGTGGTAGGAAGTCCATTTTCAAAGCTTTTTCTTCCATCGCGTAAAATGTCTTCGGAAATATCTCCAAGATTGATATAGAATTTCCCTCCGGAGGATAATGGGTTTCCATTTTGCCCATCTTTTCCAATAAAAGGATCCATTACCCAAAATTCGAGATATTCTATGTTGGTTGCATCAAAATCGGAAGATTCTATTTTGCGTTGGACACCACCCCAGCGCGTTTCCGGATTTTTTAGTTTCCCATCTGGTTTTAAACCTGCTGAAAAACCAGGTTCACCAGATACATCATAGTTATATGAACCTCTTTCATCAGGGTAAAATGCAAGGTTGAACGTAGGTAAATTAAAAAATCCGGAAACGCGCTGGGGTGGTG
>Ga0074193_1003450_pt1 | contig 11602 bp, 12 predicted proteins | sample EPASupsiteHSE605_FD_64523 | JGI IMG/M metagenome (GOLD analysis project Ga0074193, IMG submission 64523) | Bioremediated contaminated groundwater from EPA Superfund site, New Mexico - Sample HSE6-05 | ecosystem: Environmental > Aquatic > Deep subsurface > Groundwater > Contaminated ...
AATCACGGCACTGCCTTTGCCATAATTCTCTGCGATAAAAGAAAGTGTTTCAGCGACTGACTTAGGGGTAATATACATGATTAATCCTTCCATAATGAAAAGAGTCTTCAATGATCGATTATAACCTCTAGAAAATAGTTTTTCACTGAATGTTTCCTTTTCAAAATCAACAGGCACAAATACAACATGCTCCGGGATAGAACCAAAGATTTCCTTGATTTTCTCAATTTTAAAACTCTGAGTACCTGGATGATCCACTTCAAATACTTTAACTTTTTCTTTCAGTTCTTCGATTCTATAAGCTCGAGTATCATATCCAGCACCAAATATAACCAACTGTTCAAGCCCTTTTTCGATCAATTTTTTTATAAAATCATCGAAATACCTAACTCTGGCTACAATTGAACCAGAGTTATTTTCGACTGCTGTAGTTGCCTCATCCCGATGTTTAGCAGCGTATTCCAATATTTTAGGATTTACAAAACGGATAGCATATGGATCATAACAGATGCGTTCATCTTCAGGTTTAGATGATTCATAAGCCCTAAGCATTGCAATTCCTTCAGCCATTTTAGCGGGCCCTTTCCTATCCACATAAATTTTGGTTTCATCTTGCCTATACTCATTTTCTACCATATTTTTCAACTCCCTTAATGACGTCATGTTATTAATGACACCGTGTTATTAATGACATTGTGACAGTTACTATTTAAAGTCTTTGGTTAAATAAAAAATGAAAATACTAAAAATAACATTTAAAAAATTTAAAAAAACTAAATCAATTATTAAAATGTTTTCAATTATTATATATATAGCTTAAAAAATAATTTCATGCATAATAAGCATTGTATTATTTATTGGTTAGCTGTTATTTTTGCTTATTGCATATTATATTATCCATGAAGGCATTGACATCTACTAAAAATTTATTGTGATTGATTCCTTGGATTTTTAGTAAATCTTTAAGGTCGTTGGGCATATTATCAATGTTAGTTGTGATCAATGTCAATAAAACAGTTACTTCAACAGAATTCACATCCGGTTTTATTATGCCCTCTTTTTTACCCTGTTCTATTGAGCTACAAAGTATATACAGCATTTCATGGCGTAAAAGGGTAATTTCATTTAAATATTCACTGACTGTGAATTTTGGTGTCAAAATACCGGGAGTAACATTACCATTACTATACTCTAACTTTTTTATATACAATTCTTCAAATCTTTTTTTATACTCATCATAGAGCTTACTGTGGGCAAAGGCTTCTATTTTATGTTCTGCAGGTTCAATATTAGCTAAATCAAACCTTCCGGACAGTAAATAATTGTAAGCTTGTAGATAATCAGAATGTTCTTTTGCAAATTCGTAATATGCCTTTCTAAATGCTGCAAGTTTTTTATAACCCGTTTTTACTTTCTTAACTTCTTCTTTGATCATTTTATTCCGGATTCGGATTCCACGAAGGACAATAGCAAAAAATAATTCTTCCTTGTTCTCAAAATATAGATAAATTGTAGATCTACTGAACTTCACTTCTTTGGATATATCCTTCAAAGAAACATTCTCATAACCTTTAGAGAAGAATAACTTTTCAGCTGCATTTAATATATCTCTTCTTCGCTTTTCTTTTTCCAGTTCGCTCCTAGCTACGAGTGACATTATCTTTATCCACCTACACTCTACAATCACTTTATAATTATGTAATTACTTTAGTAAATAACTTTTAGCAAATAATTTGTTCCACCAACACAGTTAACACACTTTCAATTAATACTCAAAAGGAAAATGAGAGCAAATAAGCCATAAAAAACACATAACGACGAAATAAGGTACACTAAGACAGCCAAACACTCATCGAAACAGGTAAGCTCTGGTAATAAATGGCATATGTTTAGTATTTTTCTTGTGTTTGTTTGAGTTTTTATGTGTTGGAATATTTTATTCAATTTGATAACTAATAGTTTTCCTTTTGATAGACTAAAAAATAAGGCGTAATACCAAAGATTTATAATCAAAAGTGACAATTAATGATAATTATAAATAATCACAAAATCAGCCAAAAAAACGTTAACCTACACTAAAAGAACTCTTTTTTATATTGTAAGCTTTCAGTTTAAAAATCAGGATCTTCCGCCGTGAAGAACCAGTACAATGCTTCATTGCCTTTTTTCTTATCCCTGATTTCATCCATGAGTTTGATCTTATCTTCAAACTCGTCCCTGTATTCTTCCTGAAACTTATTCCACCGCTTTGGGTCTTCAGATAGCCAGTTTCCTTCATTTTCCTTTGTATATCTCAGCAATGGCATTTTTTGTGGCTTTTTATTGGAACTGGATCTACCCCTAGACCAGATTCGACCCACCATTTTCTTGAATTTATTCTTCCGCTGTGGGAAGTGGTGGGACCCTGTAGTATCGACCGTATCTACCATGTTACTCCTTAATCATATTTGTAGCGATTCATAGTATATTAATTTATCTTAATCGCTCCAGAAAACACTTGACCATGTTGCGGGTCTTGGGACTTTTACTATCCCTCTGGGATTTTACATAATTTTCAATAAGTTCCTTATCCTCTGCTTCAGGGTAAATTTTCCCCAGGGCCTCGATAGCATAGGCCTTTATGAGTTCCTTCTGCTTACCCTGGTGAATATCATCAATACTCATGAGTATATCCACAATCCGTGATCTGAGTTTGGGCTTGTTATGGGCTATCACACTGGAGTTTAAAGCCACATGAGACGCGGTCATGGCTTTATCCCCCGCCAGTACCCCATAGTACTCATCGAATGCCTCTTCAAACTTATTATCCTTATCAATACGAGTTAAGCTGGATAATATGTAGATGGCTATGTATTTATGGTAGTTGTTGGGACTCTGGAGCATTTCCTGGAAGTAATCCCATTCAGAGTATAGGAAATCTGGATCTTCCTCGGCTATGATCTGCATGGCCTTGAAACTGTTCTGTCGGATGGTGTTGTCCTTGGATCGCACCCCCTTCTTCAATTCCCGGAAAAGTTCCTTGTCATTCACTGCCTCTCGGCCCAGTCCTTCCACATCCATGTTTTTCTCATTTAAATTTAGCATTTTAGAATCCCCCTCTGGGATTTATTAAAAAAATGGTTTGAAAAATTTTAGTTTGGTGTTTAGTTTAACCATGGAATCTGGTTTAGTTTAATACTGTTAATCCCTGTTTAATTTAATTCTATCTAGTTTAATACTGTTAATCCCTGTTTAATTTAATTCTATCTAGTTTAATACTGTTAATCCCTGTTTAGTTTAATTCTATTTACTTTAATACTGTTAATTTATTTTTAGAAATTCTTTGGCCTTAACTGCCCGATAAGTTTTCCCCTTGTAGTTGCAAGGGCAGGAGATAGCACCACGAGGACATAAAGACGTACACCTTAAACAGTACTCACAGTTAAAACCATGCTCCGGATAATTTCCTTCCCCCATGGTTATGTTGTCCACTGGGCAGAGCTTTACACATATACCACACTTGCGGCATTCTTCATTATCTGTTTCCAGGCGCAGTAGTTTCTGGTTGAGATTGGATTCAGTGATCTTCAAACCGGCAATGGAGGTGTAGTAGACTGCATCAGAAAGTACCGGGACTCTTCCCCATTTTGATTTCCCACCTATAATGTCCAAAGCATATTCTTCTGCCTTTTGTAGTCCTTTTTGAACCTTTTCCTGGCAGGTTTTCTCATCCTGAATGTAGAATATGTTGGGAGGCATTATTATTTCTTTAGCTCCTATGGGATTGTATCCTTTCTTTTTAACTATTTCATGTACTGGACCCACTATACCCCCTGAAAATCCGCCCAGGGTGTCCACCATGAAGATCTCTGTATCCTGGTCAGTCTCGGGAAGTGCCCTGATGAATTTCCAGACTAGGTTGTAGGTGGATAGTTCTGCTATGGGAAATCCCAGGCCAATGATATGCTCTAAATTAACATCTTCCGGTTTTGATTCTTCTATTTTGTGCAGGTTCACCAGGATGCCTTTTTTCTGGAAGGTTTCCTGCATTTTTTTAACCACCAGTAGGGTGTTGCCGGTTCCAGAGAAAAAGTAAAAGTCCACTATTTTCATTTTTTCTACCTCTTTTTGGGGATGCCAAAAGAATATTTTATGGCTCCTTTGGGACATGAATCCACACATTTTCCACATAAAATGCATTCAAAGTCATGCATATCTCCACCCAGTACTTTTTCTTTCACATCAAGACTCATCGGACAGTTTTTACATAATCTGCACTCTACACACAATTCTTTATTGGCTTTCAGGTGAAGTGATGGCCATCTGAAGAAATTCTTTATCTTGGTTCCTATAATCATGAATGGGGCTATGAAACAAAAATAATGACAGTTGGCTCTTTTACCTGCCATTATAGCGATTATAATTGTTGTGAAGATGATTCCGTAATAAATAACGTATACAAAGGGTTCTGAAATGGAAACTCCATATTTTGTCATGAATAATGGATCAATTGTGGTTAATCCACCGGCCATCACTGCCAGGATGACTATGGTGGCAATCCATGGGATAAAAAGGAAGTATTTAATCCAGTTATATCTTCCACCCCTTGTTTTCCCATCATTTATTGAAAAACAATATTCTTGAACTCCTCCAGTAGGACAGGCCCATCCACAGAATGTTCTACCGAAAAATAGGGATAAAATAAAGAGTGCAGTGAAGGTTAAGAAGCTACCAGTTATTATTCCAAGTGATGCTCCCCACATAATCAAAAACGGAGAAAAATAGAATATGGTAACTGGGAAGAGTAAAAATGATATCAGTAACGTTGTTTTTCGGATTTTCTGTCTTTTATTATTCATGGTAAACCCCTAATTTAGATCACAATGGGTGTGATGAATTTTTCCTCAAAATGATGAACAACATCTTCCAGGATTAGGCCTTCATCGAATATCATGTAACTTAAAACACCGTCAAGTGCAGCCATCAGGGTTATGGCACTAGTCCTTACATTGTGTTCTTTGAATTCACCCTGCTGGATTCCCATGGTGAATGCACCTTCAAAGAATGCCATATAATCTGCGGTGTACTGCTGGTAGTACTTTAATAACTCGGGTTTTTCCAGCATTTTTGCAATTGAAAGGAACAGGAAAGCTGTTTCTTTGGGATGTTCCAGCCAGTAACGAATGTAGTTTTCCATGTAGTGCAGGATTCCCTCCTTAACTGAAGTGAATTCTGAAGCAGAGGTCATTATTTCCCCAACTTTCTCACTTATTTTATCATTGGCAACGATCAACACCATGTCTTTGCTGGGGAAGTAGTGATAAAGTCCGCCTTTACTCACCCCTGCTTTTTTAGCAATAGCATCCATTGTAGTGTTTTCGTAACCTTTTTCCAGGAAAACTTCAATTGCTGCCTGTGTTATCTCATTTATTCTTTTTTCCCGGGGTTTTCTTGGAACCATCCTAACCTCCTACAAACCGACCGTCGGTTTGTTATTTTTTTTATTGAAACTCATTTAATATAAACCTACCCCCAACTATCCGCCTAAAAAATATAGCCCTTAAGGGTAGAATTTCAAAAAAATTAGGAATGATGATGCTGAATACAGGCTAAACTAAATTAAAAAAAATTAATGGAAAATAAATAAAAAAAGTTAAATTATCTCAGTAATGCCCAGTATTCCCATTATAATTCCTGTAGCCACTCCTAAAAGAGCCACTGCCATTATGGCTTTGCTCGGGTATTTGTAGGTGAAAAATCCCAGTAAACCAAAGTTACAAAACAGGAAAAACTGCCAGGGATCGTTGGCTGTGAATCCAGTGAATCCCAGAAACCCCATGAATCCTAAAAATCCGAGCATCCAGTACTGTTGCTTATCTTCTTTCGTCATCAACATTACTCCCTCAAACTTCTAAAACTTATTCTTATGTGTATGTAATCCTATATTAATACTAAACATTAAAATATCGATTTAAACACCTGAATAACTGGGTTTACATGAATGAAAAGAGAAAAGGAAAAGTCCTGCTGGTGGGGGCAGAAGACGAAGAAAACTTGGCCATCAGATATCTGGGAGCTGAACTCCAGGAAAAAGGACATGAAGTTAGGATTGCCCCATGCTCCAATAATAATGATTTTTCAGGAGTTTTAAAGGAATTGAAATCATTCCATCCGGATATGGTGGTGGTTTCAATGGCCTTCCAGTCCCTGGCTCCCATGTTCCTGGAACTTATCCATAATATAAAAGAAACCACCCCCGAAGTGCATGTGACTGTGGGTGGGCATTTTCCCACCTTTGAATTTGAAGAGATACTGAAAGACGAGACTATTAACTCTGTTATTCGTTTTGAGGGAGAAATCCCTATTTCAAAATTGATTGATGCCCTAGCCAATGATAAAAACTTATCAAAAATCCCCAACTTAGTCTATAAATTTACTGAGGGCAACCCAATAATAAAAGAGAACCCTACCATTGCCGAATTCCCTGATTTGGATGATTTACCATTCCCGCTGCGTAATAAAAAGCCCCATACGCGATTGGGTGAGAGATTTGCCACCCTCATCACCAGCCGGGGATGTTTCCATTCCCGGTGCATTTACTGCTGCATAGGTGCGTTTCATAAACAAAAAACAGGACTCCCTTATTCATTAAGATCTCCGGAAAATGTTGCCAGGGAGATGGGAGAACTTTATCACCACCATAAAGTGAGATTATTCCAGTTTCATGATGATAATTTTCTTTTACCCACCAAAAAAAGCTCTCACACCCGTTTAAACTCCTTGAAAAAATCATTACTAGGGGAGGGAGTGGAACTGGAGGATATTGCACTCTTGATTAAAACCAGGCCCGATGGTGTTGATCAGGAGATTTTGACTCTTTTAGAAGAAATGGGAACTGTGGGTGTGTTTTTGGGGGTTGAAAATGCGAGTGACAGTGGACTAAGAGCCCTGGCCCGGTCTTCGACTTCAGATGAAATTAATCATTCCCTGAAACTCCTGGAAGATTTTAATATGGGTGTTACTTTTAACCTCTTGATGTTCCATCCCCGGGCCACCCTGGATGAGATCAACGAAAACATCTACTTCATGAATAAGAATAAAAATCTGGCCTTTGATTTTGGGCGGGCGGAAATTGTAGCCGGCTCCCCACTGGAACGGATGGTTAAACGTAAAGGGCTTTTAAGGGGCCAGTGGCCCCACTGGGATTATAGAGTTCAGGATGATGCCGTGGAGAAGATGTTCCGCCTCAACACCCTTACCTTTTACCAGGAAAACTCACCATACCCTGAATTATCCCATAAACTCATCGCATTATCCTATCGTTCCAACTTGCTCCAGCATTTCTATCCCGGCAAAAAATCAGTAAAATTACAAGATGAGACACTTAACCTTATCATGGACACCAATGAATTCACTCTCCAATCCTTACTTGGAATATACAGTTTGGTGGCCGAAAGAATAATTGAAGATGATATAAACAATTTATCCCAAGAAATGAAGGTTTTTTACGAAAATTACGCAAAAAAGGCATCTGAATTGGCTGAAAAAATGGGGAGGTTTCAGCTGTTGGAGAAAAAGTTTCAAGAGAGGGGTGTGGGTGATTATTTTCAAAACTCGCCTACCCTGGGCCGGATATTCCGGATTTAATCTTATCTTAGGAATATTTAATCCTTAAGGAACAGGATTATGCTGTTAAACATTCTTCCTCAATGCGTTCTTAAAAATTAATGCAGTTCTTAAAAATTAAATACAAACAAAGATAAAGAATTAGTTATGTTAAGTATCAGGGAACTGCTTTATCCTAACAAGTTCAAGGTAACCCTATTTTTATTGTTAGCTATTCCCTGTATCACCCTTATAACTGTTCTACTGGGCACTAACTACAATTATTATAATTATTATCCTCCCCACTTCACCTATCCTTTTTTAATCAGCTTATTCCTCTTTCTGGCGATTGGTCTGGTGTTGAGTTATATATTAAGCAGTTCTATTGACCATTTCATCCCTAATGAGAAAATAAAAATTAGTATTGCCATTATTTCTGGTATGACATCAATTATTATTGTTTATATCTTTTATAAGATGGTTACAGAGCCCATTATCTGTGACCCGGTGCATATTCCTGCTAACAACCAAACAGTGTGTGATCCGGTACACCAGCCTATTCAGGGAAAAAGTTACAACATCGAGGTTTTAGATGGTCTTGATGTTGATAAATCTTTAGTTGAAGATTCATTAACAGAATGCATCCAGAATTTGAAGTCTTAGTCCGATTTATTTTAATCCTATTTCTATGAAATATTTCAAAATAAAAGAGTTCTATTTCAAATAAAAATTTAAGGATATTCCAAGTAAGATTAAAGACATCAGAATAAAGAAATTAAAAAAAGGGGAGGAAGGGTTCTAACCTCCACCATCACACAGTTCATTGCTCATGTCCATGTCTTCCAGGTTCTGTTTAAGGCCTTCCACCTTTTTCTTGGTGTTTTCCTTGTCATCAGTTTCTTCACTGGGTTTCGTAGCTTTTCTACGGGATTCTCTTCTTTTAAGCCGGTTATACTCGTCTTCGTTCAGGAGTTCCAGGTAGCGGCTGTTGTACCATAACTCGGTGGTGTCCATTTTAGCCCAAACACTATCCTCGTCACTACGAAGATCTAAAACTTCCCCGGAACTGCCAGTACCACTGTAGCGGACGTGGGACCCTATTAAAATCTCCCTATTCCTCTTGTTGGCAACTTCCACATTCTCACCCCCAGTATATTTTATTGGATCTGATTGGCATTACTAATTCTGTTGAAATATTTCCAAATTCTGTTGAATTAAATATTTCCAGATAAATTCTGTTGAATTAAGATTTGCAAATAATTTATATTCTATTTTTTAATATCCAGTCTTATTTTCTCTTTTTTCAGAGCAATTTCCCCTCTTACTTCCAGTTCTGCCTTTTCAACATTTAACAGCAAGTAGTCCCCCACTTCATCAATATCTGCAGTTTCGATCTCAATATCTTTTCTGGTGAGGCCAAAGTCACTGGTGGATATGATTATAGTGGTTATAATACCTTCCTTTGGTTTTATGACCATATCCGCAACTTTACCTATTTCATTAGCCTTTTTATCCAAAACTCTTCGCCCGAAAAAGTCGCTCACTTTCATTTAAACACCATCCTATACTCTGTTTTTTGATGTATATAATTTTATTGCCCATTTAAAGGACCTCATATCCCTTTAATCTTCCCTAATTAGAAGGACTGATTTAAACTGGCCAAAAAGACCTCTCTCAACAATATATTTTTATTAATTGTTTTTTATTTCTTACAATGTCATTTATACGGTTTCAAAACCAATTAATAATAAAGTAAAGTTTACGGGTGATACACTAAATGAAGTACTCCTTCAAGATCTTCAGTATCTTTAACATACCAGTGGAACTGCATATTTCCTTCCTGCTCCTGATGGCCCTGATTTACGGGGTGGCCCTCTTTAACCTGGTCCCGGGAGTTGATCTAAATGCGGCTTTACTTATTACCCTACTTTTTGTCACGGTTGTTCTCCATGAATTAGCACATTCCTATGTTGCTCAACGATATGGTATTGGCATTGAAAGGATCGTACTTCTGCCCATTGGCGGTGTGTCAGCCATGGAAGAGTTACCAGAGGATCCTGGCCAGGAATTCAGGATAGCCATTGCTGGACCACTGGTAAACTTTCTAATAGCCATAATATGTTACGGTCTCTTCTTTGGACTGGCAACACCATATCCTACCATTGCAGCCTTCCTTAATTATTTCGCACTGGTGAATGTGATTCTGGGGGCTTTCAACCTGATTCCAGCCTACCCTATGGATGGGGGGAGAGTTTTACGGGCCTTTCTAGCAGGGAGAATGAGTTACCTGCAGGCCACGGAAACTGCTGCTTCGGTGGGCAAGTTCCTGGCCATATTTATGGCTGTGGTAGGGATATTCTGGAATTATTTCCTGATACTCATTGCCCTCTTCATCTACATTGGGGCTGATGCCGAGTACAAGGAGATAATGATTTCCACCATCCTGGAGGGGATAAAGGTAGAGGAGATAATGACCCCTAAAGTGAGAACTGTGCAGCCGGAGACCAGTGTGGAAAAGACCATGGAGATCATGTTCCAGAATAAACATATGGGTTATCCAGTTACCGATGGGCAGAATCTTCAGGGTATCATCACCTTCAATGATATCTCCCGTGCCAAAAAGGGAGATGAAAATAAACCAGTGACTGAATTCATGACCCGTAACCTGATTATCAGCAGCCCGGAGGAACCTTTAAACGATGCCCTGGCCAAGTTAACCCAGGCAAATATTGGAAGACTCCCTGTGGTGGAAAATGACCAATTGGTGGGTATAATTTCCAGAACTGACATTATGAGAGCCATGGAAATACTTAAACTAAAAAAATTATAATAAAATCATGTATTTTTTCATTGCAATCATCTGATTTTCACAAAGGAATCATTCTAAAAAATCAAGATAAACTAAAAATATTCATAAATATAAAAAAGGGATTTTTGGAGAAAGAGGAAATGGAAGAAGCCGGAAGATCCATAATAAATCATATACTGGAAGGAAGGATAAAAAACAGGAAGGATCTGGAGAAGGCGAAGTTTCAGGTGTGTCGTGATTACAAACTGGACCGGTTTCCCCGTAACTCTGAGATACTTCAAATGGCCCGGGAAGATGAAAAGGAGATCATCACCCCTATTTTGAAGAAGAAACCAACCAGGACCATCTCTGGTGTGGCGGTGGTGGCAGTGATGTGCCCTCCACACAAATGCCCCCATGGAAGATGTCTTTACTGCCCTGAAAGCACAATAGCCCCCCCTAGTTACACTGGGGAAGAACCTGCAGCTTTAAGGGCTAGAATGTACGATTTTAATCCTTATAAACAGGTTTATAACCGATTACAGCAGTTAGAGAGTATAGGTCATCCCCTGGATAAGGTGGAACTCATAATCATGGGCGGTACTTTTCCCTCACGGTTTTTATGCTTCCAGGAATGGTTCATCACTCAGTGTTTACTTGCAATGACGGATTTTGGAGTTAAAGAGTATAAATTGAATTCTGAAGATGTCTACACCGGAGGCAACCATGATCTGCAGGGGTTTGAGTACCTGGAAGACGTTCAACGGGCCAATGAAAGTTCCAGTGTTCGTTGTGTGGGTATGACCTTCGAAACCCGGCCAGATTACTCTAAAAGAGAGGATGTGGATCGGATGCTCCGGATGGGTGTTACCCGGGTGGAACTGGGTGTGCAGACCATTTACAACTTCATATATCACCGGGTAGAGCGTGGTCACCGGGTGCAGGACACCGTAGAGGCCACCCGTGTTTTAAAGGACTCCGGGATTAAAGTGGCCATGCATCTCATGCCAGGTCTATTTAGTGACCAGGAGCGTGACCTGCGGATGTTCAAGAGATTATTCTCTGATGAGCAGTTCAAACCAGATATGCTGAAGATCTACCCCTGTCTGGTGACCGAGGGGTCCAAACTCCATGACTTATGGGAGAAAGGAGATTACACTCCCTACTCTACTGAAGAAGCAGTCCAGCTCATAGTAGAAGTGAAGAAGATTCTGCCCAAGTGGGTGCGTA
>Ga0074193_1003453_pt1 | contig 11580 bp, 3 predicted proteins | sample EPASupsiteHSE605_FD_64523 | JGI IMG/M metagenome (GOLD analysis project Ga0074193, IMG submission 64523) | Bioremediated contaminated groundwater from EPA Superfund site, New Mexico - Sample HSE6-05 | ecosystem: Environmental > Aquatic > Deep subsurface > Groundwater > Contaminated ...
CATGCAAAATTGAAAAGGGCAAGTTCCTTTTTCTCTCTATTTTGTTTCATTGCGCTATTTATGATTTCAAATACGCAATGGATAAAAGCAGACGTAAGTAGTACTCCCGTTTCAACAGAAGCACTTCAACAAGGACGAGTTATTTCCGGTCAGGTTACAGACCCTAATGGCGAAAAATTAATTGGGGTGAATATTGTAGAAGTTGGTACTTCAAACGGAACAATTACGGATATAGATGGTCATTATTCATTGCGATTAACTACTTCAAATCCAACATTAAATATATCGTACATTGGATTTACTTCTCAAATAGTTGAAGTAAACAACCGAAGTGCGATTAATATCACGCTGGAAGAAGAGACCAGTTATCTGGATGAACTGGTTGTTGTTGGTTACGGTACAATGAAAAAAAGTGATATAACTGGTTCTGTAGCATCAGTTAACACTGAAGATATGAAATTATATCCTGCGACCAATATAACAGAGATGTTACGAGGACGCGCTTCTGGTATTAATGTAACCAATACTTCAGGCAGACCGGGAAGTACGTCTAACATTACTATCAGAGGGGTTCGCTCACTAAATGCGAGCAATCAACCATTATTTATAGTCGACGGTACTCCAGTCACATCCACAGAATTTGCTACAATTAATAGCGAAGATGTTGAATCGATTGAAATTCTTAAAGATGCTGCATCACAAGCTATTTACGGAGCCAGAGCTGCCAATGGGGTTCTTTTAGTTACAACAAAAAGAGGTGTAGCAGGTAAGTCAGAAGTTACGTTTAGTAGTAGTTTAAGCTCACAGCATCTATGGCGTAATTTTGATTTTTACTCACCTTCAGAGTTCTATGAACTCAGAAAGCAGGCTATTGCAAATGACAACAAGGTAGACCCCTCTTCACTAACTCCAGAGGAGGTTTTTTATGATGATGAAGCACTCAAAGCTTATGAAGCGGGAAAATCTACTGATTGGGAAAGCTTAATGTTTGATCCGGCTCTGTTACAAAATTATAACTTAGGAATCAGTGGAGGCAATGATAAAACAAAAGTGTCGGCGAATTTAGGATACATTGATCACAAAGGAATGGTAGTTACAGGGTCGGGTTACCGACGTGGTAATCTTCGTCTTAATCTGGATCACGAAGTGTATAGTTGGTTAAGCGTTGGTTTTAATACATCTTTCACCAAAACAAAAACAGAAACAGAAGCCGGCGTTTTTTCCGATCATATAACTCGTTCACCATTTGGAATGCCATTTGATGATGAAGGTAATATTAAACAATATATTAATTCTACAGGCGATAAAAATCCTCTTTATGACGCACAATACACAAAAGACGAGACCGTATCAGATATCACACGTTTAAATGGTTTTTTGGATATACGGCCATTCAAGGGATTTAATTATCGTCTGAATGCATCGTGGTATAATAGATTTGCTGAAAGTGGTGATTATAAGAAATCTGAATATACCGGAGGTGGTTCTGCAGGTAGTATTTCTCATTCAAAATCAGAAAACTATTTAATAGAAAATATTATCAACTATAGTGTACCATTTAACAACAAAGATCATTCACTAAGTTTCACGGGAGTGCAAAGTTGGGATCGAACTTATACAACCTCATTTGGATTCGGGGCAAATCAAGTACCGGTGGATGAATTTTGGTGGAATATGATCGCAGATGGGGAGGTTACTTCAAGAACACGTACTGTGGATGAAAATATTCTTCTTTCATACATGGGACGTGCTCAATATAATTACAAAGATAAATATATACTGAATTTCTCAGTTAGGCATGATGGCTCCAGCCGTCTTGCAAAGGGTAGGAAATGGGCTACTTTCCCTTCAGTGGCTGGAGCATGGCGTATCAATGAAGAAAATTTCTTAAAGGATGTAGATTTGATTTCTAATTTAAAACTACGAATTAGTTACGGTAAGGTGGGTAATCAGGAGGGAATTGGAAATTACACTACTTTGGGAACTACTGTTGACTACAGAATGGAATTTGGTGATAATTATTTTATGGGATATTTACCCGGAAATAGTTTGCCTAACCCAAAATTAAAATGGGAAACTACTAGTTCTGCCAATTATGGTCTTGATTTTGGTTTCTTTGATCATAGGTTGAATGGTACGATAGAGTATTATAATACCAATACTACTAATCTTCTAGTAAGCAGATCCATTAACGGTGTTCTTGGGTATACTTCAATGTTGGATAACCTGGGTGAAACTAAAACTACAGGACTCGATCTTTCATTGAACGGTGAAATTATCAGAAACAAGAATTTGAAATGGAGTATTGGTACAAATGTTTCTACATTCAACAATAAAATTATAAAGATAGATGATAAGGTTGATGAATTAGGAAATCCCGTTGATGATATATCCAACAATTGGTTCATTGGTGAACCTATTAATGTGTACTATACATATAAAACAGATGGCATATATCAATACGCTGATTTTGATTTGGTTGATGGCGTATATATCCTGAAGCCAACTTTTGATTCCGATGGTGATGGCGTACCTGATAAGGTAATCGAGAGAAGTGACAATGTTGAGCCAGGTAAGATTAAAATAGTCGATATCAATAATGATGGAAAGATTGATGCAGATGATCGGTATATTATTCGCCGGGATCCAAAATTTGTCGCTTCACTATTTACATCCCTTGAATTTAAAGGTTTCGATTTCTTTATGGATTGGTATTCAGTTTACGGTAGAAAAATTCAGAATTCTTATTTATATAATGCCAATAATGGCGGCTCTTTGCAAGGTAAACTAAACGGTATTAAAGTAAACTACTGGACACCTGACAGTCCTTCTAATGAATGGCCACGGCCGACTCACAATTCAAATGTGATTTATCAATCGTCACTGTCCATTCTCGATGCATCGTATATAAGGTTAAGAAGCATCACTTTAGGATATACGATACCTGCAAAAATAACACGCCAGGCTAAAATTAGAAATGTGAGATTATATTTAACTGCAACAAATCTATTTACATTTACCGATTTCCTGTCATACAGTCCGGAGTTTACACCTGCCGGTTATCCAGAGCCCAAACAGTATACAGTAGGGGTTAATTTTACATTTTAATCAAAAATTTAAAAGAAAAAATGATGAAAAATATAGTTTTTTTACTCTTATCCATCCTACTATTGATAAACTTGAGTTGTAGTGATATGCTGGATGTAGAATCCAAAACAGCGATTACATCATCCTATCTTTTTTCTACACCTGACGGATTAACCAGGGCTGTGACAGGATTATACGTGAAAGATCGAAGTATTACCACTGACGATGCAACAGGATTTATCGTTGTAAATATGGATTATTCTACTGATCTGATGGTATTCAGAGGTGGTACTGAAGCATCTCTGGCCCGATTGGATAACCATAACCCATCGACAGGTTTATTTGCAAGTTATTGGAATATGTATTATCAAATTATTGGTAAAGCGAATGAAGTAATTGCAGCAGCTGAAACAATGGATATGGAAAATGAAGTTGTTAAAATGGCTTGGGCAGAAGCAAAAATGTTCAGAGGAAGAAGTTATTTTGAACTATACAAAAGATTCGAACGCGTGTATTTGAATACTGATCCAACTACAATAGATAATATTGAAGGTAGGACTTTTGCAGCTGCTGAAAAAAATGAGATATTTACACTTATAAAGAGTGATCTTGATGACGCAATGGAAATAATTCCTTCTGTTCCAAAAAAAGGGCAAACCGGCAATCCCGAATATGGAAGATGGACTAAACCATCCGTAAAACATGTCAGAGCACAAGTCGCCATGTGGGAAGAAGATTGGGATACAGCAATTAAACAATGTGAAGATATATTTGGTGATCCTAATTATGAACTTCTGGGCAGTGCTATAGAAGCTTTTCAAGGTGCAGATTTAAATAGCAAAGAGGTATTATATTCCTATCAATTCTCTCCAAACCCAGGTGGAGGTAACTCCGTGTCAGGAGGTGTTGTGGCGGGTCACAGGTTGTCATTAAATGTGACGCCAAACTATAAAAAAGTATCAGGTCTGGCTAATAACCTCGAATACGGCGGTTATGGCTGGGGCAGGATATATCCAAATACCTATTTGCTGGGTTTGTATGATCAGGCAAAAGATAAACGTTATCACGAGCTGTTTCGGCATAAATATTACTACAATAATGCTGAACTTCTACCCGCAGGGAAAAAAATTGGAGATGAGGTGATTCCAACGAAAAGTAATTATATTGAATGTTTACATCCGTCAAGTTTGAAGTATTTTGATCGTTGGACCAATGCTGACAATCCGGACAGGACATCCAGTCTTAAAGATGTAGTGCTTTACCGACTTGGTGAAACTTATCTGATGGCTGCAGAAGCTTATTTTCACCGGGATGGTGGCAGTAGCCCTAAAGCGATTGAGTATTACAATAAAACATGGGAAAGAGCAGGTAATGATCATTTCTCAGGTCCTCTTACTTTGGATATTTTATTAGAAGAGTATGCCCGGGAATGTCATTTCGAGGGAGTTAGGTGGCCACTATTAAAACGATTGGGCCTTTTGGCTGAACGTGTAGCATTGCATGCCGGAGACACGAAAGCCGAAGATCCCAAATTAAATGCAGACTACATTCATGCAAGAAAAAACTTCCGTCCTGAAAGAGATGTACGATGGCCCATCCCTCAGACAGAACTGGATCTTATGCCTGGATATGGTCAGAATCCCGGTTGGTAATTCTTATTGAATAAGACTATTTAATTAAGATTTATTTGATCTGTCTTTTTTTAAATTAAGGTTTATAATAATTATTTGAGTTAGTATGAAGAAATCCTTGATACTCATACTGGTGTTGTTTTATTTGTTGGGAGTTGTTCATTCACAAACGATTACTAAAATCGTTCCGATAACCTCTGATAATCAAGTAAAGTTGGAGATTAGCATTTCCAACGGTAGTAAAAAAGGGCCGATCGTCATTTATGGTGATATTTCATCCTGTAAAGATGGGACAGTAATCTGGAATGGTATGGTTACTAAGATTGATTTGCCTGATTTTGCAGATACTGTGGTGACATGTCGAATCAATCATATAAATGCTGATTTATGGACTCCAGCAACTCCAAATCTATATAGCTTGAAATTGCGTTTAGGTCAAAGCGAAACTAAGTCCAGGATTGGTTTTCGTAAGTTTGAAATGAAAGAAGGACAGTTTTATCTGAATGGCCAACCAATATTTCTCAGAGGAAATGCAATTAATCCCCCGGATAGAGGTATACCAAAAGAACTGGAAACCAGTACAGATTTTGCCAGAGACTACGTGCGATTTTTAAAAGGCATGAATATAAATATCATAAGGATTCCCGATAATCAAAATTGGATGAATGTCTGTGATGAAGAAGGTATGATGATTTTTGGAGGTCGTTATGGTCGCCCCACCGGAGGAACAGCTGATGCTCCCCCTACTGATTTTGAAAAATCAATTAAGATTTATAGGGAAGATGATCTGGGCCCTTTCACTTCTCATCCGTCTGTAATGATTTATGTGCTTTCTAATGAAATGCCTTATAATGGTAAAGTTGGAGAGGCATATAGAGATTATCTTAAGAAAGTCTATGACGAACTCATCAAATGGGATCATACTAAACTTTACATTTGTAACGCAGGTTACGGCCTAGGACGTTCTGCTGATATTTATGATGTACACAGGTACTGGGGATGGTATTATAATACCTACTTCAACTTTCTGCATCTTCGGGATATGGAGCTATGGCAAAATGAAGGTAGAGAACAGCCAATTACATTTACTGAATGTGTGGGAAATTATACTGGTATCGATGGCCGTTTTAACTTAAGTTCAAGGACAAAACAACCAGGGTCTCAAAAAAACTGGACCGGCCATCTTCCTGAAGACGAGCAAGGTGAAGCAGCTTTGAAATACCAGGCTTCTGCACTCAAGAATGTAACCGAGATGTTTCGACGTTTCAGATCGCAAAATCCTCGTTTAGCTGGAGTAATGCCATTTACCATAATTTTCCACGAATGGGATGGGATTAAAAGTTTTGCCGAAATGAAACCCAAACCGGCAGCTTATCAGTATGGTGTGAGTTATCAACCCATACTATTGAGTTGGGAAAATTGGCAGATGAATGTATATGCCGGAAGTACACTCAACCCGGTGCTTCATGTAGTAAATGATGATGATCTGACAAGAGATCTGGAAAATGCTAGAATCGTTTGGTCTATTGAGGATATTAACAGAATACCGCTAGTTACGGGAGAAGTTATTTTACCGACTATTCCATACTATGATACATTCAGCAAGAAATTAACAATAGAGATTCCTGAAGATCTGCCTTCAGATTTTTACACAATAAAAGGTTCTATTCTTAGGGGCGGAGAGGTTATTTCTGAAAACAAGACAGAACTTTTTATTGCCTCCAGTGAATGGAAAAATAAGATAAATACAATACGAAAAATTAAACTTTTTGATCCAAAAGGAACCTCAGTAAACGCATTGAATAAACTTAATATTCGATTTACTGAAGTTAAGAACTTTAAGGAATTAAAGCCTGACAATGTTTTATTAATTGCTGAATTTGCTTTGAATAATCAATCAGCACTAGAAATTAAGGCACTTGATCAATTTATTAAGTCAGGAGGACGTGTTATCTGTTTGAGGCAAAATTTTACTGAGTGTGATATGTCCTGGATTCCTCAATCAATTCAATGGTTAGATAAGAGTAATAATGATATTACATATCTTCCGGAATCATATGCTTTTTGCGATGGGATGAATGTCAATATAGAAAAAAGAAACCATCCTGTGTTTTCAGGATTAACCCAGGATAAGTTCCTTTTATGGTCTGACTATACTGGTTTTGATGAATCCAAATCAGGGTTTCCTGCAGTTTATCCGGTAACTAACGGCTATTTAGTAGATAAGGCTGATTTGACTCAAATTATGATACTTGCCAATTATAGTCGTAGTTTAACCGGAACTGCTTTAAGTGAAATTAAACAGGGGAAAGGTTCTGTACTGTTATCTGCATTTGATTTGACTTCACGGATAGGATTAGATCCTGTAGCTGATAAACTTTTCACAAATCTTATCAACTATGCAACAAGTAAAGAATCTCCTGAAATTTATCCATTAGTTGATCGAGCAATTTATTGGGGTAATTATAAATCTGAAAAGGGAATAGTAACAAGTGCTAATAACGGGCTCCTTATCAATACTGTTCCAGTGTCTCCAATAAACAGGCAAGAAGAGTATAAGTTGCAGATTGATGATTTGGGATATCAATATACGGTCTCTTATGGAGGCTGGAATACACGTCCAGGTGTGCAATATATGATCAAAGGACGACGTCCGTTTGCACCATTTAACTATTCTGCCGGGGGCAATTACGTAGTTGAAAAACAATATGAATCAGAAGGTAAAGGTTTCTTTCTTGCTAAAGTTGGGAAAGAAAAAAAACAAATGCAAACGCTATTGGAGAATCCAACCGATAGGCCAATTAAAATAGCTATCCAGATTAACGCCGAAAATGTGGAGAATTATGTGATTGAGCCATTCTCAGAGAGGACTATTGTTTCAAAATTGCCGAAAGAGCGAGAATTAAAAGTAACTTTTAAAGGGGATAGAAGTACTGTCATCCTGAAAACTGAATTTAAATAATCAAATGAAATTACATTATAATCTATTTTCAATTCTTTTTTTCTTGAGCAGCTTTGGCATCAATGCTCAAAATAATCTTTTTAAGGGAGCAGACATTTTGGCATCGTCTGAAAACAGTAACTTTCCTGCTGAATTTGCTGTGGATGGAATCATTTCACGAAAATCTACATGGATTTCTTCAAATGACTCACGTCCTCCTCATTTTATAGAAATATCGTTGAAGAATTATTATAATGTTGATTCATTGATTTTATATACCGGTATTCCGGAACAGGAAAAAAACAGTAATGAGAGAATTCAGTCTGCAGGTTTTTGGAATGTAAAGAATTTCGTAATTCAATATTGGGATGATGCAAACTGGACAGATATTTCAGAAACGGTCACTACTGAAAACCGTGCTGATAAGGTTGTTTTTATATTTCCCGTGCCTGTTACATCATTTGCCTTCAGACTTAATTCTACGGATGGTGAGCCTATTCGAATCATAGAACTGGAGGGTTACGGCACCATAAATAAAACACTGTCTGTCTCTACTAAATTACAAAGAAATGTTAAAGGGCAAAACGATTTAAAAACAAACAAAGTAAATGTAAAAATAAACAGAGAAACTGTAGGAAAATCAATGAAATACGTGGGATATAATCAAGGGTATTATATGCCAAACAGTAATATATCAGGATGGTTGGAGTATTCGGGAGTAAACTCGCTACGCGTATGGGCAAGTCTGAACACTTATGCATCTGAAGAATGGATTGACACTTCTCATAGCGCTGGAAGTTTAGAAGAATTTGAAAAATTAAAGAATTCCCTACGCTCGGATCCATTGAACTCCAATTTCATCAAATGGGATTCTATCTCTGCTATTGCTGCAATTCCGGTGTACTCCACTAACTCGATGGTAATGGATTATGCATTTAATGAACTAAAAAGACTTGGAATTGATGTGATATTGCAAATTTCAAATTCCAGCAAGGATACATCTTGGGAGAATAAGTGGAAGTTGTGGCAACGCTATTATGCATTGGCTTTTTATGCGGCAAAGACAGGAGATGTTGAGATGTTTGCGATGCAAAATGAGCCAAATCATAGAAATTCAGGACCTGTACCCCTTGATGTATGGATTGAATTAATGAAGATAGTATCTGATGCTGTACATTGTGCGGTATATGATGTGAACAGGATCTATCATAAAGATTTAACACCTCAATTTGTGGGTCCTGTTACTGCTGGTACAAATACTAACTGGTGGGCACAGATTGCTGCCTCCGAGATGTTGGATTATAGGGGTGAGAAAATAGATCATGACCTTATGGAGCTTTTTTCTACCCATTCATATAATCTTCCTGCAGCAGGGTATATTTCCAGGGTACAGGGTATAGATCAGATACTTCGTGAAAATCATCCACTTGGACATAGCAAACCAATTTTATTTACTGAAATCGGTCGATGGATGAACGCTTATCTAATTGATAAGGAAGAAACAATGGATACCCCTTCTTTATTTACAGAGTGGGCCGGGATTTATAACAATATTATGAATGGTGGAGGATATGGCATGTGGGCCTTTAAAATGGCAAATACTGCTAGTAGTACCTATAATAGAGGGATAAAATCAGGACATCATCACATCTGGAAAGGGAAGCGATTCTTTGAAGACTCTTATGATAATCTTGCATTAGGAAAACCGGTAACTGTAGTAGCAACTGATACTGGATATAATGCTGAAAACGTTACAGATGGTGATAAGTCAAATAACTCTTCATGGGCTTATACTTCAGAATTTCCTAAATTTTTAGAAATTGATTTGAAAGAAGAGGTTCAAATAGGAGGTATGGTTATTTATACCGGCTCTGCCGGAGGTGAATTTACCGCACCTGATAGAATACGTTCTATTAAAGTAGAAAGCTGGGACGGCTCAGTATGGAGACAGATTCCGGGTGCTATGGAGAAAGGTATTCGTTATGCTCAGTTGTTTTATACTTTTGAAGAACCTGTTAAAGGTTCTAAAATAAGGATTACAACAGACGATCCCGGAAAAGTAATCATTCGAGAAGTTAAAGTATTTGGCCCCAATACACTCTCTACAGCACCGGATAACTTTGATATTAGTGGTGCTCAGCGTACTGCGGAAGTGGTAAGGTTATTTGCAAAAGGATTTAAAAATCAGAGAGAATTGCTGCAATGTGAAATTTCAGTAAATGATCAGGATCTTGATGTAAACGCTTCAATCGATTCAGAAACTGGGAATATTTACATATGGCTTGTTCAGCGAAATATTGTTGATTATCAAATTGATTTTGATCTGACAAATATTGGTATCCAACCCAAGACGCCGGTTGTCTACGAAATAGTAGATGAAAACCATTATGGAGAGGCTAAAATCTTGTATAGTTCCCATGATGGAAAACTAAGTCTAAATCTTCCAAAACAAAGTGTTGTACTTTTGACAATAACCCCGAATTTTACAAAAACCAATCATATTACTGCAAATAAAACTTCTGTAGTAAAAGCCGGAAAAACGGCCGATAAAACGTTTGACTCCTCTTCGTTATTTGTAGAACTAGATGCTAGAACTGCTGAAAATAACCAGGTCACATATGTGCATTTTTCACCGCAATTAATTGATTTACAAAAGGCAGATAGAATAGTTCTTGGAATTCACGGCTATTGCAGTCAGGATACGATTCCTTTCCGTTTTCATGTTTATTATATTGACAACTACAACTGGTCAGAAAAAAGTTTAAACTGGAACAACGCGCCATGTTTAAATAATCATTCTGCAATTTCAGAAGGAGTTGGTCAAAATAGTTTTATTGCAGGACAGTTAACGATGCACAATAACCCTTCTTATCATTACTTGGATGTGACCTCAATTGTCAAGCAACATCCATCAGAAGAACTTACTTTTATGCTTATCAGAGAAGGACGTGAACCGGGTGATGATTATGACAAAGGCAGAGTTGCCTGCATCTCATCTGAAGCATCTGCATATAGTCCGTTACTAAAAGTATGGGAATAAGCTTTATAAATGCGGACTCGATGTGGAAAATTAATTAATCCAGTTACATTAATTCAGTTTAAAACTAAATTATGAAAACGAATTCTTCGTATTTATTCATCCTGTTCTTATCGTTATTGTTTTTGAAATGTTCAGATGATAAACAAGAAGAAATAATAAAAGCTAATCTCTCATTATCAACAGAAGAGGTGGCCCTTGCTTCAAATGCCAACAGCAGTGCAACAATTGATATCACTTCAAATCAAACCAAGTTGACTGTTTCTGTTGAAGAGAGTGCCAAATCCTGGTGCCGTGTTACGGTAAGTGGTAAAACAATTACTGTGGTTGCAAATTCTGAAAACACCGAAATCTCGGATAGAACCGCGACTTTAACAGTTATCGCAGGAAAAGAGGACAACATTGCGACTAAGAACGTCAAGGTTACGCAAGCAGCAGCTCCTACTTTGAGTTTTGCTGACGTAAATGTATCATTGGCTTCAGAAGCCAATAGCACTGTAGTTGTTGAAGCCAACACAAATCAACCTTCATTGCAAGCAACTGTGGAAGCTCCCGCAGATGAGTGGTGTAGTGTATCAGTTATTGAAAATGTGCTTATCCTAAAAGCTTTAACTGAAAATAGTGTCGCAGAAGCACGTACTGCCACTATCACAGTTGTGGCAGGTACTGGTATCAATGCAATTACGGTAGGTTTGACAATTACACAGCTGGGAACTGTCGTTACCGAAAGTCTGATTGGAAAGGTCCTTGAAGGAGGAGTTGCATTTTGGCAAGATCCCGAAAATTTAAAAAGATATAAAATTGTTTCTGCAACTCGTTTAGAAGGTGAGGCATGGTGCCCTGAAGCGATAGCTGCGACTGCAACAGGTGCTACTTCAGAAGAA
>Ga0074193_1003454_pt1 | contig 11577 bp, 11 predicted proteins | sample EPASupsiteHSE605_FD_64523 | JGI IMG/M metagenome (GOLD analysis project Ga0074193, IMG submission 64523) | Bioremediated contaminated groundwater from EPA Superfund site, New Mexico - Sample HSE6-05 | ecosystem: Environmental > Aquatic > Deep subsurface > Groundwater > Contaminated ...
ACCATGGAAGGATCCAGCCGCACCCGCCTCAGACAGCATTTCTACAACCCTTACCGGCTGGTCAAACAGGTTCTTCTTATCATGGGCAGACCATTCATCCACTTCTTCAGCCATCGGGGAAGAAGGAGTAATCGGAAATATCGTTGCAACCTCAGTTAAAGCATACGACGCCATAGCTGCGGCCTGATTCCCATCTAATGTTTTCAAAGTTTTAGTCATAAAACAATCCTCCTTATAAACTTGTTAGTTCGTTCTTTGATCATGATAAATTCATAAAGCGTATTGAGTACTTTGGGGCTGTCTGTAACTCCAGGCTTCTTCCTTAGGCCCTCCTTTTATTGTTTATAAATTTTTGCCGCTCATCATGGATGAGTAACGATTAGCAAAAGTATATGCACTTTTATAACATTGCACAATCGCTGATTATTCTGCAAATTTAGATATATTAGTCTTTGAGCAATGTTAAGCGCACATTATCGACAAATATCTTAGATTATCATTAAATTATCTCTGTTTATGCATAATACTAACTATATTTTGGCAATGCTCCAATACCTTTTTACGTCTTGAATAAGGCTTTCAATGTGTTGAATCATCGCCCGCTCAGCTTGATCAGGATTACGCAGCTTAATCGCTTTAACAATTTCACTGTGACCCACAACCAACTCCCCGCCCATCTGAGTCCGAATATACTCTAGAATAGGAGACAGCTGCGCATTATGCCTAATTAGGTCCATGGCAGCCGCTAAAACTTTATTCTTACCCGCGACAGCTAACGTCTTATGAAACTTGACATCATGTTCGGCCGTAAGCTTTTTTCGAACCGAAAGCTCTTGCTGCTCTGCTAAAACAGTTTCTAATAACTTAATTTCCGCTTCAGTTGAATAGAGTGCTGCCAAGCGTGCTAATTCTCTTTCAATTGCCTTACGAGCAATCAAAACGTCCAGAAGATCTTTTTCCTTAAGCGATTCTAATATTTCAATAAATTGTTTCCCCGACTTCCTACGCTCCTGAAAATTTTGCATTCGAGCTAATTTTTCTCTACCACCATTCGTGATTATACGTCCTTGAAATCCTAATTTTTCGGTCAAATTCTTTTTATCCAGTTGGCTTAAGATCCGCCCAACCGTAGCCTCGCTGATACTAAACCCTTTAACATGCATAAACTGGCTTAACTGACCGGAACCAAGCGGTTCTGCCTTTTCCACTAAAATTGTCAAAATCTCATAAATATAACTCTCAATTCCCTTAGGCAAGCATATCACTCCTTAGTCCCTCATCTTTGATGAGCTGTTTGAATTATATGTTTACTCAGATAATACTGCAATAATATAATTAAAAGTATATTGTATAAATCCTGAAAATTAAACCATAAACCCTCTTGAATATTCTCCACTTTCTAACTATAATACTCTTAAAGTTGTTACATCAACTAACCAAAAGCAACGGTGCTTTTTGATTTATTCGAAAGTACTGTTGCTTTTTCATTTCAAGCGCTTTCATATGGATATTTTCATATGTTTATGATATAAATTAGTCCTAATTTTTCCAAACACGTCCCTCATCACCGATGAGGTGTGGAGCGGAGGTTACTTCAAATTCAGCTGTCCTTTTCAAACAAAGCTCTAAATCCATATTTGAGTTTGTTATATGTATTCATTTTTAGTTAAGAATTGACATCAACATGGCGGATAGATTGACGTAGATTTATGTCTACCAATAGCTTAGGCCATATAAAATAAAATAACCACGGCCGGGAATCTTCCAGTCGTGATTATCTTCAAAGTCCATATTATTGTTTTTTAACTGAACTCCAATACTTTTTGACATCTGAAATAAGGCTATCAACATGAAGCATCATAGCGGCCTCAGCCTTATCAGGGTTACGCTCCTTGATAGCTCTTACAATTTCGCTATGATCATTGACTCGTTCACCCTCAACTTCGGCTCGTATTCGTTCAAGAATAGGTGAGAGTTGGGCATCATACCCAATTAACTCCATTGCAGCTGCTAAGACTTTGTTTTTAGATGCCTTAGCCAACAACTTATGAAACTTAACATCGTGTTCTGCTGATATACGTTCCTTAACCTCATACTGCTCTTGTTCCTTGACCATCGCCAACAATAATTGAACTTCTTCTGCGCTGGCATTAAGCGCTGTTAGCCTAGCCAATTCTCTTTCAATAGCCCTTCTAGCAACAAGGACATCTACAAGATTATCAATCTTGGTCAATTCTAAGGTTTCAATGAACCGATTACTGAATATTTGACGTTTTCTCAAAGTTTTCATTTCGGTCAACATTGCTCGTCCTGTTTCAGTAATCGTTCGCCCTTGAAAACCGACTCTTAAAGTCCATTTGACTTGATCCATCTGCCTTAAAATACGCCCAATTGTTGCTTCACTCAATTCAACCCCTTTAGAAACAAAAAGCCGACTTAATAAACCAGATCCTACTGGTTCAGAGCTTTGTTCTAAAAAAGAAAGAATTTCAATTTTATAATTTTCTGTGTCATTGTTCAGACCAATCACCCCAAATCAAATCCGGGATCGTAATCGTATCCCTTTTGATTTAGAATATCATCATTATTTTCCAGTATCAAATATTATCTTAGCTAAATTAGTACAACTATCCTGAACTATATCAAATACAGGGACATTAGCTATTGAAGTAACCTCCTCTAACAATTGTCCCTTATCAATGTAGGCCGTTTCGTAATTTCCAGATTCATACCTATATTTAGGATAAAATGGATTCACAGTAATAGCCATTAAAGGAATCATCTGCTTATAACCTAAAGCTGATCCCTCTTGTTGCACCGTTGTCAGAAAATCATGGGTAACCTTCAAATCGTTACCCACAATAAGCTTAATTGGGTCTGAAAAGATATAAGTCATTCCTCGTGAAAATGGGATTTCTCCGAGCTTCTGAAGGCATTGCGTAGTAATTAAGCCCGGACAATATAAGCCTCGAACATCACTGGAGTGATTATAAAAAGAGCCTAATTGTTCTGGATTCAACAGCGACTCGTCAACCTCTGCCAGAATCTCACCTAAACTATTCCAAACAACGGTCGCCCGAGAATCAAGCAATTTCACCCAAGCAGGATCTTTAAGCAAATCTTTAGCGCTTTGAGGATAATTACATATTTCGGCAAGGTAATGAGCATGCCTTGCCACCTGATAACTATCCAATTTATATGAAGCCCCAGTCGCCATGATAAAACCATCGGTTTCTATCATAGGGGCAATTCTACCCAAGGCACCATCTACTATGATCAGTTCAGCACCATACCGAAACAATAAGTCACGTACCGTTCTTAAGTGATGGCTTTGATTAGGCCCAGCTGTTACAATTAGCCCCTCACGCTCCACTACTGCACAAACAAGTTTGCCAAGGGGCGTATTAATACCTAAATTCTCCAAGATCTTTACTTTGGCACTACTCGCTTGTAGACACTTTTCGGCTGTGACGATCAAAAGTCCTTTACGGACAAATAACCTTGGTTTTGGCAATCCGGTCACATTATCCATGGTCTCTCCATCATAGCCAATACTAGTCAGGCCGATTGTTACCCCCTTGGTATAGTAATAATCCAATAAAGAGAGAGTAGTTGTCGTTTTTCCCGTATTTTTAGCCGTTCCCGCGATGCCAATTGTTTTTCTTATGTTCATATCGTTGTGACAGTGTCTTTTCCGTTACGGCCTGGATAAGCACCGTCCTCCCGGTTGCCTAAGATTCCTTCATATAATGATTGAACAAAATCGTCTCTTTCCACTATTTTAGCCAATACGCTATCGATCCCAGAGACAATAGTATCCCGCCAAACTTCCATTTGTGGCGTAGAGGCGAGGGGCGTTTGTCCAAAGAAGCGGAAGCCTTCACCAACCGCCCTTAAGGTATCTATTTTAGAAGGAACAGAAATTGGACCACCCGAATAAGCTTCATCCGAAGAAGCAATAGTTACTGCGTCAACTCCAAGCATTGCCGCTAGGCTGGCATGAAAAGCAGTACTTGCTGACGATTGCACACGGTCTTCAGTTTGAGTTAGAAATCCGACAGGTGCACCTGGCCAAATCGGAGCATCGATTATTTGTCTTAAAGCCATAATTTTAGCGGCATTAAATTCCACGTAGTTATCCTTCATTTGGCCACCAACCATGACTTCCGGTGATTTACAAAATAGAGGCTGAAGAATTGGTTTCCCACCTAAACGGATACCCAAAGCTGTTGTAATTAGCATTCCGGCAAAGGCCTTATAGGCAGGTACGCCACATAACTCTTCGTTGGTTACAACGTCAAACGGGAGGTTATACTTAGCCGCATAACGTATAGCCCAGATACCATCCACTGTCATCCTGGCTGGATCCGTGCCTGCGCCAAGACAACCATAAGCAATGTTTATTTTAGTTAAATCCGCACCGATTTTGCCCGCTAAAACAATGGTTTCCGGGGTATTTAAACCTCTGTGCGCACGCACTTGCCAAAGCGTGCTTTTCTCTAAGGCCCTCTTAATACGGTTCAGATTGGCGGGAGTAATAACCGTTCCATCTTCCTGATGGGTCAGAAACCCATCTAAGAATCCTTCCGATCTTGCTCCCCAGGACGGATCAAAGTGCACAACTCCATCAGCTCCCCAAGCCTCACTTACCTTAATATGGCCAATGTCCATAAACGGGCAGCCAGTCCCATATTGATTAAATACCAATGGTTTAGTACGGTTATGCTGAAGTTTGGGAATTTTAATGACTTCTTGAGTCCTACGGACATATTCCTCTGAACTAATGATTTCTTCTTTGGTAAAGCGTCTGGTTTTCGGGTGCAAAATTCCTTTTTCGTAATAGTTCTTGCCTAGGTCATCACAATATAGCTTATATTCATTATAAAAATCCGTCATAGATTCATAGTTACGCCAGCGATTCACATCCCAGAGTTCTTCCCTAATAGCGGCTCTTTGGACACCAGGCGAAGTCTTGTTGGCCGCCCAATTCAGGATCATATCAACAATCAAATTCAGCTTGGCTTGAATACCTTCATGTCGGTAAGAGTATGAATATCCTTCAGCCATCTCTTTTTTATTTTTCACTATCTTTTGAGAAGCCTCAACATATTCCCGACCTTCCACAAATGCTAGCGCTTCTTCAACCGTAGTACCTGGGCCAAATCCGGCATCAAAACCTAATTCCGCGGCTAATTCGGGTCGAATGGCCATACCACCAATACCTAAATTAATCCTGCTTCTAACTCCGACAACATCCAGAAGATCTACGAAATTAGCCAACAATTCAGCAACTCCATAACCTAATGTTCTGCTGACTAAGACAGTGTCCGCCCTTTGTTTGACGATTTCCTGAACAATTTCGTGGACGGGTATATCAGGCGGCAGTAAAATTGTTTCATGCCCTGCATCGTCTAAACCTCGACGAATCATTTTTAATCCAACGTCATGCACTGGGTCAAGGGGAACTAGTAATACTTTTTTTCTACTCATGGCGTCTTACTCCTCATTTCCCAGTTCAAGCCAGCCATATACGTCTCCTGAGCGATGAACGTATGCCCTGGCCCTTATTCTTGAGCCTGGCCCTTGATGTTGACTAAATACAATATCAACATCTTTGAAACCCCACTCTTTGATCAGCTGAACGATTAATTTGCGGCCCTCTTCATCACTGTTGCACACCAAAAAAGTTTCAAAATCTATAGCGTCCATAATTCGATCTAAAATTTTGGGCATAGGCCCCCTCCTCTGCAAAGTGAACTCGCTTACGCTAAAGCTGAACATCGGGGACAACAGATACGATAGTCTCCAGTGGAGAGTATCGCCGAAGGCACATGCCACTGACGAATACTCTCGCGCCGTAGGATGGATTCTACCCCACCTGAAGTTTACGAAGAACCCACCCCCACTTGTAGAAGTAGGGATCTTGAAAATTGGATTAAACCTTTAGAACAGTTTTGTATTATGATTATCTAAATTTTCAGTCAATTTTTGCCATTCATAACCATTAGAACTAGCGTTGCGCACTACGTGACATCCAATATACACGCATTACTCCAACTCATCATTGATACGTTCTGCTCAAAACTTTGAACGCGGATTAAAGTAACTTTGAAATTTATTAATAAGCGAAGCACGGAGCATAATTTTAAATTATTTAATTGTACCTATGGCATTGCTAATTACACTAATTGTTTAGCGAATATTTTACCCATTCCAGCTTGTTCAACTTTGTTTTTGATAACATCAACATCAGTAATGTAGAGGTTTTTCTCCTGCATTCTTTTAAAGTAGACGGAACCGGAGAAAGTGTATTTTTTGCCAAGACCCTCTTTGGTTTTGACCATCTCGTTAACGTGAGCAATAGCATCACCAATTGCCAAAGTTTCTGGGATTACAACCATATCTTGACCTAATGCATAGCGCACTGCATTACTGCCACCCAAGGCTCCCGTGACAATAGCTTCTGTGTGTCCTACCAGTGGGCCAGCTTTTTCGCCACCGCAAAAGAGGTTGTCCACTCCAAGGACATGTAAAGCGTTGTCCCGCGGCGACATAGCCATATAACGCATCGAGTTACCCATATCTCCGGAATAGGGATCTTCATAACGAGCATTTTCAAAGCCCGGAATCGCCCGTAACATATCCAGAGGGTAAAAAGGCGACATCAATTTGGCGTGGCCTGTGTCTAAAAGAATAATGTTTTCATTGAATTCAGCCAAAGCATATTGTTGGCAAGCTTTTTTTGTGAGGGCTTCACTACCTTTTTGTAGTTCTTCCGGAATCGGAACAATAGCTACACCAGTATCGTTTAGCACTTTTTGAATATCTTCACTCAAGGATTCTTTGAGAAGCTTACAGGATCCGCTCATGGCACCGACACTGCCGTCTGCTTTGGTTCCCATGAATTCTTGGACACCAGCTTTCGCTGCTAAGCTGACCCGACCGCCGTAACTGTGGCAACGCAAAACGCACATTCCGCAACCATTGCCATATTTATTGCACATATTATACGGACCGGCAGTCCCTGTGGTATCTAGGAAAACATCAGCCGTTAAGACTTCGCCGGAATCAAGCACAACTTCTTTAATCTTACTGCCATCCATCACTACGTCTTTGACACGGCTTTTTAACTTAATTGTTACACCTTTAGTTTGAAGCATTTTTTTGATAGCAGGCTCAGTCTTAGCTATATCATATAAGTTAGCATGTTTGTGTCCGGGAAAATTAATATTCGTGTGACGAGCGACAACAGAATCAAGAATATGGAAAATATCTCCTAAACCCATGGCAATTGCTTCTTCAGAAGCTGTAAACCGACCGTTATTACGCATAATCCCACCGACTAACCCTGTACCTAATAACATGTCAGTTCTTTCAAGAATAGTGACTTCTGCCCCTGCCTGTGTAGCTGCAACAGCTGCTCCGGTACCAGCCCATCCACCGCCGACGATAACAACTTTTGGTGCCATGTTTTTTAGCCTCCTACTTGTTAAAATAATATTATGAAGCTTAGTTATTTTTTACCCTTACCACCAGTAGTATGGTGGTTTTAATTTCACCATACTACCGGCTAGGGAAAATCCGCAACTTATTTTGCCAAAACTGGATTGACTTAGAGAATGCCTGCATATTTGCAAGTGATCTCAATTAAGCGCACAAGAGCTTGTACACCCCAGCGAGTTGGATATTCGAGAAGGTTTCCTTCCTCGTCAGTTGTAGCAAGGTCAGGAGAAATGTAAATGTTACCGTCATAAGCAACAGTTGGAATGAGACCCATGGGTCCAAGTCCTGATTGGAAAATATTAGTGCCGGAGTACATATCTTCAATAGAGAAGATGGGGATACCCATCTGACCGTTTTTCCATGTTCCTTCGTAGTTGACTTCCACTGCTCTAGAGTTGTAAGACTTGTTAATGATGATTCCATCTTGCAGTTTAGTCGGTAGTTTAGCAAACTCTTCTTTGACAATCTTCTCTAGCGCGTCAACAGAACCCGTGTAAACTTTAGGGTTATCACGGAGAACTTTAAGTGCTTGGATCTGGGTAAGGAGTGCCTCTTTACCAGGATCAAAGCCTACATAAGCGGCTTTACCGTAGGAAGCTGTCGTGCCATAGCGGTCACCGTGCATACCCATTGAACGGCGGATAGCAACCATGTATTCTTCCTTACCAATGATCAAACCACTGGTTGCTGCACCGGCAGCTTTATCCATACTGTAGATGATCACATCTGCACCTGTTTTTCTAGGGTCGGAACCAATGAAGGGGCATCCCCATGCGTTATCTTGAACATAAGGGATTCCATACTTTTGGGCAATCTTGGCGTATTCCTTTTGGAGGATCGGAGTGCCGTCAGCATCTTTTTCTGCATAGCCATAACCAGGGGTTTCATAAGCTAAGGAGGTAATACCTGTTAGCATGGTTTTATGAATGTCTGCATGGAACTCAACCGCCTGGGCGGATTTCATAGCATCAACCCCGGTTAGAAGAACATTAGGATGGTATTTGATCCCATGCACATCGTATTTAGCGCCTTCTAAACGAACGACTACGGTATCCGTATTATTTTGACGTTTACCATAGAAGCCTAATTCACCAGGAGTGGTTCCTCTGTCAGCAATAAGGTCTTTATAACGAGCTGGGTAAGGACGACCATAGCCACCTTGATGGTGCCAGTGTTTTTCATAAGGGGCAATGTATCTAGCTCTATAGGTGTCGCCAACGCCTGCAATAGAAGGAGTAAATAAGCTGCCAAAAGCTGCCCACAGACCTGCTTCACAGGTGCTGGTAGAAGCAACATCATATTCATCACCATAAACGCCTTTAACAATTTCCCTGAGCTCATCTACTAATTTAGCAAGGGGAACAACTTCTTTCATGCCCTTTTCACTCGCTTCGACGATGTCTTTACGGAGTGGTGCGGGGCACCCAGAAACACCACCGGTTAAACCGAACTTGCCTTTGACTTCAGGCGAGATGCCAATTTCTTCGGCTGCCTTTTTGGCCTCTGCATAGATGTTAGGTATGTTTGCTTGGAGTTGTTTGTACATTTGAAATTTAAAATCTGGAGCCGTCATTTGTTTTTCCCCCTTATAATAATTAATCTAGTTATAGTCAAAATGAATAAACATTATTTTCCGCTTAGAAGAGCTATTATTATTTAAGCTTAACAATCATTTCTACTTCAACCGCAGCGTCAATGGGTAGTTCATTAACACCTACAGCCGAGCGAGCATGCCGTCCGGCTTCTCCAAAAACCTCTCCGATAAATTCGGAAGCGCCATTGATTATTTTAGGCTGCTGGTTAAATCCAGGGGCACTATTCACAAAGCCAACGACCTTGACAATTCTTTCAATATTATCGAGGCTACCAGCTAAACCTTTAATAGCACTCAAACAGTTAATTGCGCACATTTTAGCGGCTTCATAACCTTGACTTTCACTTATTTCAGCACCGAGTTTTCCTTTGAATTTAAGCTCGCCAGAGGCTAGCGGAATTTGGCCGGATGTATAGATATATTTATCAATTTGGACAGCCGGAACATAGGCGGCTAGTGGTTTTGGTGTTTCGGGTAATGTAATACCCATTTCCTTAAGCTTAGCTTCGAACATTTATCTTCCTCATTTCAAGTTATTTAAAATTCACTGCGGCTTCCAGTTGCAAATCTAACTCTACACCGTCTGCTCTATTCTCTGAAGCAATTACAATATTTAGATGGTTAGGTAAATGTGTTTCATCAAATCCTACAATTTGACCAACCAATCTACCTTGGACTGTTAGAGTATCACCGACCACCAATACACCACCCCTGGCGATTTCAACGAAACCTATGTAGGCAATCTTATTTACTTTGCTTCCGGGGCCAGCAGCCAATTCATCGGTAATGATTAACTCATGAACCTCATTTTTTTGCACAGCCCTAGAAATCATAGGGATCAATTCCAGTTCTCTTTTTTCCAACTTCCCCTTTAGTACAACAACCAATCTACCGTCAATAGCCGTTTTAGAAACATAAGGATTTTCTTTAAAAAAACCCGCTTTATAAGGATCTACCATAGGTTCCTCCTTTCAATTTCAGTTATGTAGGAATTTGATAATTTTTTTTATGATAACTGTCTTAACTGAATTAGTTATCATAAATTTTTACCGCTCATCATAGATGAGCAACGACTAGCTAAAGTATATTCACTTTTATTACATTCCACAATCACTGATTTTCCAGTAAATTCGGCTATTTCAGTCTTTGGACAATGATAGTCGCAATTTTTCGATATATGTCTTAGTTTATCTTTATTTATCCCCGTTTATCAAAAAATAGACTGTATTTAACTAGCGCATTGACTATACAATGCTTGCTTTCATTGTTATGAAGATTTGAATCATCGCTCGCTTAGCGACTTTTTGAGCAATCAAAAAGGTCCCCATGATCTTTGATCTTTCTATCCAACAAAGTTTCGCTGAAAAGAAATTGGTATCGCGAGTATAAATTCACTTTATAATTGCCATGTTATTAATGAATTATAATTGTTAGGAGGTACAATCATGAAATTGGTGGAATTAAAAAAGCAAGTGGATGATCTTGTCAACAAAAATTATGGCAATTTAGAAGTTGTCGATGAAAACAGGATAGTCTTTGAGCAAGTCATCATTGATCATGACCAAGGGGAAGATGTAGCATTAATAAGCCATGGGCTTAACCCTGTTTAACTCCCCATCAGTTCTCTAGGCTCAATTACTCTCAATTATCAGTGAGTTGATTTGAAATAAAACGCCTACAACCAATTGGTTGTAGGCGTTTTATTAGTTAAATCCACAAAGGACTAGGGAAATTAAGTAGGGCTGTAAAGTTCATTTACACCCCTACTATTGTATCTTGAATTATACTTTCTTGATAAATTAGTCGACAACAACAACAACTTCTGATGCATGTTCAGAACCTCGTTGGGCCATTTCCGTATTAGTTTGATTATTACTCTGAACACCACTTTTCCCAACTCCGACGGTGCCGGTACCTCCGGTGCCTCCGGATTTTTTAGTCGTCGTATCTGTCTCGAACTTATTGTATCCCATTTCATTACCCTCCTTAAAAATTTCCTTTAACACAACACACCTATTATTTCTCAAAGCAGACAAAAAGATGCTTGGTAAGTTATAGTATTTACTGCTTATTCTAATGGGTCTCTCGTAATTTCGAAGAACCGAAGGACATGATAACCTTAGCTAATTCTAAACAATCGTCTTGGACGACATCAAAAACCGGGACTTTAGCAGCCTCTGCAACGTGCTGTTTCAACTCTGAACGTTCGACATAGGCTGATTCATAATTATTCGTTTCATACCTATACCGAGGATAAAACGGGTTCACTGTGATCGCCAGCAATGGCAAAGGATTCCGATAAACGACTGAACTTCGTTCCTCCCTGATCTTACGTAAAAACCCATGGATAAGACTCGGTTCATTAGCGATTAGAATTTTGGTAGGATCTTGCAATACCCAGACCATCTCTGCAGCAAAGGGGATCTCCATGAGTCGTTTCAGACTAGATGTCGTGATTAATCCTGGGCAGTAAAATCCTA
>Ga0074193_1000818_pt1 | contig 11560 bp, 12 predicted proteins | sample EPASupsiteHSE605_FD_64523 | JGI IMG/M metagenome (GOLD analysis project Ga0074193, IMG submission 64523) | Bioremediated contaminated groundwater from EPA Superfund site, New Mexico - Sample HSE6-05 | ecosystem: Environmental > Aquatic > Deep subsurface > Groundwater > Contaminated ...
TTTCTTTGCAGTAACAGTTATGAAGGCAAAATTTGGATATGATGATGCTCTAGATGCTTTTGGATGTCATGGAGTTGGAGGAATATGGGGAGGAATTGCAACAGGAATATTTGCTTCAAAAGCTGTAAACGCAGCTGGTGCTGATGGATTAATTTTTGGAAACATTCATTTACTAGGAGTCCAATTAATTGCAATAATAGCTACAGTAGCATTTTCAGCAATTGTGACATTTATTATCTTGAAAGTTATAGGTTTATTTATAAAGATAAGAGTAAGTGAAGAAGAAGAACAAGTTGGATTAGACGTTTCTGAACATGCGGAAGAAGCTTATGGCAGCATAAGCATGTAGGAAAGTAAATAATTTTTAAAATAACCAGTAGTTCAGTTTTATGAGCTACTGGTTATATTTCTTGTTTATTTTACTTCTGGTACTTGTTTTGGATCATCCTTTTTAGCCTTTTTCTTTTTAGGCTTTTGTTGAAATTCATCTTCATCAGGACGTTTCATCCCTTTTTTTGCCATGGAATAGTTCTCCTTTTAAAATTATAGTTGTAACAATATTTTTCCCAGTATATAAAAATAAATACATCGGTCAAATAATGTGTACAAGAAAATTTGTATTAATGCTTTTGACTTTGGTATAATATTAATAGAGCAACTTATACTTTAGGATGGTGAAAAACTTGGAAAAGGAAAATGAAATTTTAGAACTACTAAAAAATATGAACAGTAAATTAGATGAACATACTAAGATACTTGGCGAACATACTCTGATACTTAGAGCTTTAGAGCATTCTAGTGAAGTCCACAAAGCTGAAATGGATAAATTAAATCATTCAATTTCAAGGGTTGAAGGAGAGGTCAAAGGGATTAGAGAAGATTTAACAGCAGTAGAACTGATAACATCCAAAAATTGGAATGAGATTACAAAATTGAAAGCAGTTAAATAATATAAAACCAGTAGTTCACATAAAAGTGCTACTGGTTTTTTGAAAAAGGGGATTGATATGTCTAAGATATGGAATATACGGGATAGAAAAAAGAAAGCTGTTCTAGCTTTAATTACAATAGTATTAATTATGGCTATTTTTTTAGCCAGCTTATTGAATAAGAATGGGTACAAGGAATATAGTACAGTAGAATCTTTTGGTACTTTAGTAGACTTGTTTTTAAAAGCTTCTAGTGGAGAGGATACAATTAAAATAGATGATGAAAAAATAAATTCTCTAGGAGCCAGTTATTTTAAGCAAGGAATAAAAAAGGGTAATGTTACTATTACGGGTTTAAATGTACATATGGAAGAAGACAATATAAATTTATTGATACCTGTGAAATATAAATTTTTACCCCTAGTGCTTTCTACAAAAGGAAAGCTTCAGATCAAGGAAGGAAATATAATTTATTATCTTGAGTACTTTAAAGTAGGAAGTATCCTTCTGCCAAAGAGTAAAGTTTTTAGTTTCATTAAAAATTCATTAGGAGATAGAATAGAAATTCAAGATAATAGCCTAGTTTTAAATAAAAAATTTTTTTCGAATAAAGTTGAAATTCTTGAAATAAAAGAAGGGAATCTTATAGCTAAAGTTAATGAAAGTACTAAAAAAATTCTTGGTAAAGCAGATAAGGTTAGAAAAGGAATGGAAGATAAGGAGAAAGGGGAATTTCAGGCTAATAGCAGTAAAAATCCATCTAATGAAGAAAAAAGTGTGAGTAATACAACTAATAAATCTTCTTCAAGCAGCAAGGGGTTAACCTCAAAGGAAAGCCAAATGATATCCATAATGAATAGCACTATTGCAACACTAGATTCTAATCCTTCCTATAATTATTGGCCAAATGTAAATCGAGTAATGGGAATTTATGAAACCTTGTCCACAGAAGAAAAAGCTAGTTTTAAAAGCAAAGTTTACAGCTATGTAGATGTTACTAGGGCAAAACGAGTTAAAAGTAAGATAAAATAACAAGAAATAACGAGGGTGAGACCATGAAGATAGTTCCCATGGGTCTGACCCTTGTTAAATTTAATGACAAGCATAAAATACTATGTTACTGTTTAATGAGTAATCTCGTGTACATATACTAATAAAAATATGAACTTGGAAAGGAATTTAAATGAAAAAGGTGCAAAAATATTCAAATTGGATTTTGGTTTTAATATGGATGGTAATAATATTTATTTTTTCTAGCGACCCTGCTGCCGTATCAGATCAGAAAAGTGGAGTAGTTATTCAAATACTAAGTAACTTGGGGATAGATTTAAACAGTGCATTTGGAAGGCTTTCAAATTTTATTGTAAGAAAAATAGCTCATTTTACTGAGTATTTTATATTATATATGTTTTTGTCTAATGCTCTTATAAACTATGATATTGATAAAAATAAAATCACTAGAGGAAAAGCTTTAGCAGTGGCTCTTCTAGTAACTTTTATATATGCTTGTAATGATGAGTTCCACCAGACTTTTATTCCAGGAAGAGAAGGTAGATTTAGGGATGTTATGATTGATACTTCAGGAGGGTTATTGGGAATGATTTTAGTTAAAAGATTAATAAAAAAGTAAAAACTATATAAAAGTAAGAAAATTTAGGATTTTCTACACGAAAATACAAAAAATATGATAAAATATATGTAAATATTCTATGTTTTGCATGTTATCTTGAAATGGTAAAATCTATTACTCATAATAAAGATAGTAACAAAACTATGAAATGGGAGGTGCTTACATGGGGTGTAAAGTATGGAAAAAGGTAAGTAAGATACTTCTATTAATTACAATTATCATTGGTATTTTCCCAGAAAAAGCTATGGCAGAGAGACAAATAGTTAAATATCAAGGCGAAATTGATTATCCTCCATATAAATATATTAATAAGGGGCAATACACAGGCTTTGATATAAGTCTTACAAATTTAATTTTTAGAAACGATGATTACCCTTTGGAGTATTCTAATGATAAGTTTGATTTAGTCTACGAAAGATTAAAAAATGGAGAAATAGACACATGTGGGATGCTTGCAATAAATGATCAAAGAAAAAATGAAGTTCTTTTCTCTGATCCTATAATTACTATATATTGCGCTATTTATACTAGAAATAATTTTCAAAAGATTAATATAGATAATATGAAAAATTTTAAGATAGGTGTAGGGGATAAACAATATTCAGAAGAATTGGTGAAAAATTCTCTTGGAATTTATAGCTATACAACCTATGAAAGCCCAAGCTCAGCTCTTGATGCACTCCAAAGTGGAAAAATAGATATATTATTTGAAAATCAGGATGTTATTAATTATCTTATTATAGAAAAAGGCTTGAAGGAGGATATAATTCATCAACAACAAGGCTTATTTCCTACAAAAGTAGCTTACGCAATTTCAAATGGAAATGAGCCATTAGTGAAATATATTAATGATCGTTTAAAAATACTAATAAAGTCAGGAGTTTACGAGGAAGTATATCAAAAGTACTTTTTTACTCATTCAGATATTTACAGAGATAGACAGATGAAAAAAGTTATATATATGTTTATATTAATTAGTATAATCATATTAATAGGTTATTTGATTATTGCAAAATATATAAAAAATTTAAGAAAGAAAATAAGCAAAGAGCAGGAATTTTCTAATACTATATTAAATGAAGCAAATTTTTTTATTTTGGCGTTAAAAAAAGGCGGAAAAATAATTAAGTTAAATAAATACGCAGAAACGATAATGGGAATAAAATATGGCTACTTCATTGGAGAGTATTATGAGAATATTATTAATATCAGTGAGTTTTTAAGCTTGATAGATAATGTTTTAGAAAAGTTAGAAAGAAAAGAGCCTATAAAAAGTGAGCAAAACGTATCTTTGGTTATTGGAGAAATAAGACATGAGTTTCTTTTTAAGATAAATATTATTAGATTGAATAAAGATTATGAAGTTGTATTTATGGGAATCGATATTACTGAGAGAATTGAGAATGAGGAAAAGTTAGAAGCTAGCTATAGGGACTTAGAGGCATCTTTCGAGGAAATTTCTTCACTTGAAGAGGAACTTCGAGAAAAATATGAGGAACTTTCATTAAGTGAGGCTAACTTAAGAAAGAGCAAGGAATTCTATCAATTAATCACAGAGGCCTCTTATGATGCTATTTGGGATTGGGACATAATAGATAACAAAAGTTATTTTTCAGATAGGTGGTATGAATTTTTAGGGTATGATGAGGAAGATAAAAAAAATCTTTTGGTTTGGAGAGAATTAATACATCTTGATGATGTACAGAAGGTAAATGACACCATTTTAAATCATTGGAAAAATAAAACAGAGCTTTTCAAAGTAGAGTATAGAATCAAAGATATTAATGAAGAGTATATTTGGATTCAATCCGTAGGAAAAACCTTGTTTGATAGAGCGGGTAAACCTTATAGATTAGTTGGTTCTCATAAAGATATTACAGAAATAAAGAGATATCAAGAAGAACTTGAAAATATCGCCTATACAGATTATCTAACAAAGCTGCCAAACAGAGAATATATGTACAATAAAATAAAAGATGATTTTATTGATAAAAATAGTTCTCATAAGCTTAGAGCACTATTTCATATTGATGTAGATAATTTTAAGTATTTAAATGATACTATGGGACATGCATTTGGTGACAGCTTTATAATAGCAATAGCAGAACGATTAAAAACTTTAGTTGATAAAGACAAGTGTCTAATTAGAGTAGGTGGAGATTCCTTTATATTCTGCATTACCAATATCAGTGATTATGAGGAAATTGAAGGTTTTGCTAAAAATATTCTGAAGCTAATAAATAAGCCCTTCGATATTAAAGAAAGTAATATTCAAATAACAATTAGTATGGGAATAGCCATTGCACCTAAAAACGGAACTTCAATTGATGAGCTTCTTAAGAAAGCAGATTTAGCTATGTATTCAGCTAAAGGAAATGGTAAAAATAGATATACATTTTTCGATGAAATTATGGACAAGGAATTAATTGAAAGAGTAAAAATTGAGAAACACTTAAGAAATGCAATAGAAAATGATGAATTTGAATTGTACTATCAGCCTCAAGTAGATATAAACTTAGAAAGAACAGTCGGATTTGAAGCATTAATTAGATGGAACAGTCCAGAGCTAGGCTTTGTATCTCCTTTAAGATTTATTCAAATTGCTGAAGAAAACCACATGATCGTTGAAATTGGTACATGGGTACTAGAAACAGCATGCAATTTTATTAAAGAGATTCATGAACTTGGAAACGAGGATTGCTATATTTCTGTTAATGTTTCAGTATTGCAGTTGATTCAAAAGGATTTTGTACAAGGGGTTCTAAATGTTCTTGAGGAAGTTCAGCTTAATCCTCAGCATTTGGTGCTTGAGATTACGGAATCCATATGTATTGAATATTATCAAAGTATATGTGAAAAATTGAATAGACTTAGAGCAGAAGGAGTTAAGGTTGCTCTAGATGATTTTGGAAAAGGATATTCTTCTTTAAGTTATTTAAAACAGCTTCCTATTGATACATTAAAGATTGATAAAAGCTTTATAGATGATATTGAAGATAAAGAAGGAAAGTCCTTAGTAGAAAATATCATAATGATAGGTCACAAAATGGGATATAGCATTGTTGCTGAAGGCGTTGAAACAAACAAGCAAAATGAATATCTTAAAGAATTCTCTTGTGATAAGGTGCAAGGATTTTATTTCAGTAAACCAGTACCTAGAGAAGAAGCATTAAAGAAACATAAATAAAAAATAAAGGGTCAGACCTCTAGTGATTCACGAGAATTAGTCCAGGAGGGGCTGACCCTTGTCATTTTACTTATTATCTTTGCCAGCAGCTTTACACAAAGCTAAAGTTGTAATAATAACAATTACAACAAAGGAAATAAAAATAAACCCAAATACATAATGCATTATTAATTTTAATCCTCCAAAAGTACAATATTTATAATGTAAATATTTAAATTTCTAATAGAAATCTATAATACCATAATTTATTTACTATTTTATATTATGGATAAACCTTAAAAATATTATACCTAAGCAGGTATCTCAAATCTCTGAATTTATTTTTCTTAACTTAATAATTTATTAAGGTATTTTAAGAATGGATCCTTTAACTCAGGTTTCTTTAATGCAAATTCAACAGTAGCTTCTAAAAAACCAAGTTTATCACCTACATCATATCTCCTACCTTCAAATTTGTAAGCATACATGGCTTCTCTTTGAATTAAGGTCTTAAGAGCATCTGTAAGTTGGATTTCTCCACCTTTTCCAGGAGTAGTATTTTCTAATATATTAAATATTTCTGGTGTTATAATGTATCTTCCAAGTATTGCTACATTTGATGGTGCTTCTTCAATAGCTGGTTTTTCCACTAAATTTTTAACCTTATAAACTCTATCTTCAATATGAAGTCCTTCAACTATCCCATATTTACAAACCTGTTCATTTGGAACTTCTTGAACCCCTAAAATACTAGTTTTATATTCATCAAAGCAATTCATTAGCTGCTTTAGACATGGTACAGTGCTATCAACTACATCATCTCCAAGCATAACAGCGAAGGGTTCATTGCCTACAAAGGCTTTTGCGCAGCTAATTGCATGGCCTAAGCCTCTTGGTTCCTTTTGTCTAATGTAGTGAATATCCACCATATTAGAGATACCTTGAACCATTTCTAATAATTCAGTTTTATTATTTTGTTGAAGTTGGTATTCTAACTCAATGGATTTGTCAAAATGATCCTCAATTGCTCGTTTATTTCTTCCTGTAATTATTAAAATTTCCTCTATTCCTGAAGCTACGGCTTCTTCAATTATAAATTGGATAGTTGGTTTATCAACTATTGGAAGCATTTCCTTAGGTTGAGCCTTTGTTGCAGGCAAAAATCTTGTGCCTAGTCCTGCTGCAGGTATTACAGCTTTCTTAACTGACATATGTAAGTCCCCTTTCAAAGTAAATATATATTATTTTATTCTACAAACAATAAAAATAACCTTCTATTTTAAGATAAATAATGTACTCTAGTGAAATTGACGTGGTAAATAAAGTTAATGAGGTTATTTTATTTACCTTAGCCTAAAATAATGATAAAATTGTGCTATAAACTATAGGAGAATAAAAAGATGAATAAAATTATAAAAAGTAGAAATGGGAAAATAATATTAGTTGTAATAGCACTATTTATAGTAGCTTCCTGGTTGCTTTTTTCAAAAGGTAACTATAAAAGTTACAAAGGTGAGGACTCTTTTAAAGCATTAATGGGAGTGATGATAAACTCTATTAATAATAAAGGGGTTATGATTCTTGAAGAAAAGGATGTAAATGCTTTAGCTTCTTCTTACTTAAAGGAAGGAATTAATAAGGGTGGCTTAATAATAGAAGGCCTTAATGTTAATGTAAATGGAGATAAGGTAACTGCTTTAATTCCTATAAAATATAAAGGTTTTTCAATGCTTTTTTCTAGTAAGGGGAATTTCCAATTCAAAGATGATAGCATATGGCTTACTCCAGATTACTTTAAAATAGGAAAAATATCTTTGCCTAAGAATTACGTCATGAATTTAATTAAAAATAAATTTGGTTCTAAAATAAAAGAGAAAGAAGGAAGTCTTGTTGTAGGTAAAGGGGTAATTCCTTTTGAGTTTAGCAATATTCAACTAGTTGAAGGTAAATTTGTTATTGTATCAAAGGGAGAAACAAATGAATTAATTAAAAATACCAGCGAAGCTATAGATAAATTAGAGCAGCAAGTGAGGGAACAACTTGCTAGGGAAGCTGAAAATAAAGCAAATAGCAGTAATAATGTTAAAGATACCACTAAAAATACTTCAAATAATGAAAAAACCAATAATAACACAAATGGTGATTCCAAAAACGAAGCTAAAGAAAGTGAAGATACACTAAACACAATTTATAAAGATCTAAGTGGGCTGCAAGGTAATTTAGCTACAGCCAAGGAAAAACAGATGGTTAGTATAATGACTTCTACTGTAAATAATATTAAAACTAACCCTGACTATAATTTTTGGAATGATATGGACGAGGTTATGGATATTTATAAAACCCTATCACCACAGGAAAAAAAGAATTTCAGAACAAAGGTTTTAAATAATATTGATTTAGAGAATGCACTAAAAATTAAAGACGATTATGGAATTTAAGAAATAATTCCCTCATATATTTTTATATATTGCACAAAATATAAAAATATATGGGGGATTTTTTATGGAGATGGTTAGTATTAGCATATATTCACTGTTTATAATAGCTTTAGCACTGGCACTTGATGCCTTTGGAGTAGCTTTAAGTTTAGGATTGAATTCAGCATTGAAAGGTAAAAGTAAAATAATGTTCTGCGCTTCCTTCGGATTTTTTCAATTTGCCCTTTCCTTTGTAGGAGCTTACCTAGGATATCTATTTAATACGTATATATTGATTATTCCTAAATTAATTGGAGGCATAGTGATAATTATTGTAGGCATACTGATGCTTAAAGAAGGCATGGAAAAAAGCAATAATAAAATATTGTTAGATAAAAAAATGTACTTTATCCTCGGCATATCTGTAAGCATTGATGCGGCAGTAGTAGGTTTTACGGCACTAAATAACTTGAAAAGTGTTCAGGTACTTTTATTAACTACTCTATTTATAGGAGTTGTTACCACTATAATTTGTGCTTTTGCTTTTATAATGTCTTCATATTTAAGAAAAATAAATTTATTCTCAAAGTATGCGGATTATTTAGCTGGAATAATTTTAATTTTATTCGGCTTAAAGATGATTTTTTTATAAGGACAGTTTAAGAAGCTCTAATATGGATATAATTTATAAAAAATTATAATTTATTGGAGGAGAGTAAATGAATAAAGTAATGTTTATTGGAAGAATAACAAAGGATATAGAGCTAAAGAAGGTCAATGAAAATAACAAATATGTAACAGCATTTAAGTTAGCAGTAGATAGAGGGTATTTGGATCAGAAGGGTGAAAAGGCAGTAGATTTTATACCTATTGTAGCATGGGAAAAGCTAGCAGAAAATCTAGCTAAGTTCACTAAAAAGGGAAGTATGATAAGTGTTATTGGAAGATTACAAATAAAATCTTATGATACAAAAGATGGAGAAAAAAGATATATTTCAGAGGTCATTGCCCAGGAAATAAAATTTTTAGATTCAAAGAAGCAAGAAGTAGTTTAAAGAGTGGTTTATTAGTAATATAAGAATTTTACGACGTAAAATTCTTATGAGTAACCAGTTTGCCAGTGACCAGTAAAGGAAGTTTTGCTTCGCAAAACTAGAATTTTATATGAGAGTAGCTCATAATGCTTATTGTAGCTTGCTACAATGGCGAATTTTATAATTATGCTACGCTTAATTATTTCATTTACTGGTTACTGGAAACTGGTCACTGGTTACTAACAAACTGGTTACATAGTTACAATTTACCTTCCTAGTAATATATGATAATATAATTTATAGAGAATAAAATGGAAGAGGGGATTAAATTGGATTTTGCAGCATTAGTTTTGATGGAATTAGATGAAAATAATAAATTTGTAGGAGAGCTTGGAAGTTATGAAGTAGGCGAAGGAGCTCAGTATATAAATAAATTCTACTATAGTGATAAAGAAGAAAAGGCAATTGTATATTTTGATACTAATAAAGACGTTGAAGAATGGGAGTATACTGCAATATACGATTTATTTGATTTAGAAGCCTTTGAAGAAAAGGGATATGAAATAGAAGAAAAAGATGATGAATTTAATCCAACTTGGATAATTAAATTAGAATACATTGAAGAACATAGAGATATGTCTGAGAAAATAAATGAGCTTTGTGAAATGATAAAAGCTGAAATTGAAAAAGCTATGGAAGAAGCTGCTGAAAAAAAGGCTGATTATTTAGAGTAATTTACTGGTTACTAATAAGGATTGGAGTGTATGCTGTGGGCGAAGTTAAAATGGTTAAAAAAAGAGAAGAAATTAAATCATCAGATAAATGGAATGTTGAAAAAGTATATGCAAATACTGAAGAATGGGAAAAGGACTTTGCAAAACTAAGGGAAATGGCTCCTAAACTAAGAGAATTTCAAGGAAAATTAAATATTCCTGCTGAATTGTTGAGCTTTTTTAAATTGGATGAGGAAATTTCAAGACTAGGGGATAAACTATTAGTTTATGCTTTTCTAAAGGCTGACGAGGATACTACTAATAATGTTAATCAGGCAGTGAAAAATAAAATTGAAGCTTATTTTGCCGAGCTTGGGGAAATGTCAGCTTTTTTTATGCCTGAAATATTATCTTATCCAGAAGGTACTTTTGAAAATGTATTAGCTCAGCTACCTGATCTAAAAAAATATGAATTTTTAATAAATAGAATTCTAAAAAGAAAACCACATACTTTAAGCCTTCAAATGGAAGAAATGCTAGCAGCTGTTTCGGATGCACTAAACGCTCCTTCTAGCATTTTTAGTATGCTTTCAAATGCAGATATGACGTTTCCAACTATTTTAGATGAAGATGGAAATGAAGTTGAACTTACAGAGGGAAATTACTCCATATTCATAAAATCAAAGGATGTAAAGGTTAGGGAAGCGGCTTTTAAAGCATTATTTGGAACCTATGAAAAGTTTAAGAATACTATAGCAACCACCTTAACTTCTTCAATAAAAAGTTTTTCTTTTATAGCTAAAAGGAGGAATTATAGTAGCTCTATTGAAAGTTCTTTAAAACCTAATGATATACCATTAGACGTATATGATAATGCTATAAAGGCTATAAACGATAATCTAGAAAGCCTTCATAGATATGTAAGAGTTAAGAAAAAGTTATTAGGAATAAAAGAAATTCATATGTACGATTTATATGTGCCTGTTATTGATACCCCTAAAATGCATATAGAATATGATGAAGCAATAAAGCTTGTGAAGAAAGCTCTAAAACCACTAGGGGAAGAATACTTAAATATTTTTCAAGAAGGAATAGATAACAGATGGATAGACATTTATGAGAATAAAGGTAAAAGGAAGGGCGCCTACTCTTGGGGTTCTTATGACACTATGCCTTATGTTCTTTTAAACTACAATTATGAACTTAATGACGTTTCTACTCTTGCACATGAGATGGGGCATTCTATTCATTCTTATTATTCGAGAAAAGAGCAACCTTATATATATGCGGATTATACATTGTTTTGTGCAGAAGTAGCTTCTACTGTAAATGAAAATATGCTGATTAATTATCTAATTGAAAATGAAAAGGATGAAACTAAAAAATTATACTTAATAAATACTCAACTTGAACAAATAAGGACTACTGTTTTCAGACAAATAATGTTCGCTGAATTTGAAAAGATAACTCACGAAAAAATTGATCAAGGAGTTCCTTTGACTAGTGATGAATTGTGTCAGATATACCATGAGTTAAATCTTAAGTATTTTGGAGAAGACATTATTGTAGATAAAGAAATAGATATGGAATGGTCAAGAATACCTCATTTCTATAATGACTTTTATGTTTATCAATATGCAACTGGATATTCAGCTGCCAATTCTTTTGTAA
>Ga0074193_1002870_pt1 | contig 11557 bp, 9 predicted proteins | sample EPASupsiteHSE605_FD_64523 | JGI IMG/M metagenome (GOLD analysis project Ga0074193, IMG submission 64523) | Bioremediated contaminated groundwater from EPA Superfund site, New Mexico - Sample HSE6-05 | ecosystem: Environmental > Aquatic > Deep subsurface > Groundwater > Contaminated ...
GGCCCCTTCAGGCAGAAAACTTACATACTCTTCTCGCCTGTGAGTCCCGCCTTCAAAACCTCCCAGGCTTTTAACGGTTACCCAGCTTCCCTCTTCCCCATATGATTTCCTGACACGCAGGTAGTAGCCAGAAGCCATAATATCTCGGTTCTCAGTATCAAAGAAAATGTCCTCATTTAACTGAATTTTCGCTTCCGAAAGAGAGTATGAAGCAAGCTTTGAAAGGCTTTCAAGGGCTTGAAAATCCATCTCTTCCATTACCAGAAATTTAGATTCTATTTCCATACTTTTTTCTCCCGCCCAAGTTTCCAATTTTTTTAATGTCTTGTCACAATCCTTTTTTCAAAAGGCTTGATCGAAAACTCTTTCCAGCAGTGACGTGATCGAGTAGACTACTTTATAAATATAGATGCTGAATTTCTCCTTTTCCAGCCCTTCCTTATTTCCTATTATTAAAAGATTATAATTAAGTTAAATGTATAGATATATGTCCAAAAATACAGTTAAACTAGTTGGAACATTATGAGTTACAAGATTTTTGCAGAGTTATTTTTAAACTATTTTCTGAGTTGTCTTTATATAATTACTGTTTAAGTGTTTATAAATAAATCTACTATTATTATTTTTATCTGTTATAATTAATCAATGATATTATTAGCTATCATTAGCTCGTATTAACAGTGTGTATATTAGCTCGTATTAACAGTGTATATTAGCTCGTATTAACAGTGTATATTAGCTCGTATTAACAGTGTATATTAGCTCGTATTAATAGTGCGTGTTAATATAACTATTATTAATAGTTCATTATTTTTTGGCTGATAACGGTTCTATTAAGTAACAATTCAAAAAAGCTAAATGCAGTAAAACATATCTACTAAAAATTTAGAAAAAAACATTTGGGGATATGCTCAATTATTCCTGCCTTTGTAACCCGATAAGCCAGGTTCCAACTAAAAGTACTTTCACATCCCCGGATTTTCATATTACTGAGCTTTCATATTACTGAGCTTTCATATTACTGAGCTTTCATATTACTGAGCTTTCAATATTACTGAGCTTTCACTTATTAACAATAATAGATTAATGACTTATGGAGTAACTTCCTTTGACAGGTAATGACATACTACTCTGGGATGAGACCCTATTTAAGGATCCGTCTGTGCTTGAGCCTGACTATCTCCCTGAATATTTTCCTCACAGGGAGTCACAATTGAACGGAATCAGATTCGCACTCAAGCCAGCCCTCCGCGGTATGCGGCCTTTGAATTGTTTACTTGTAGGTCCTCCCGGAACAGGAAAGACCAGTGCAGTTATGAAGGTATTCGGGGAAGTTGAAGCCCATGCACCCAGTGTCGTTACTGTTAAAGTCAACTGTCAGATTGATTCCACACGTTTTGCAGTAATGTCCAGGATTTACAGAAAGCTTTTTGGAATTTCTCCTCCCAACTCGGGAATTGCATTCAGGAAAATCTTTGAAACCGTTGTTAATTTTCTTGTTTCTTCGGAGAAAGTTCTGCTTGTTGCTCTGGATGACCTCAATTATCTTTGCTATGAAGGGCATGCCAATGAAGTAATGTACTCGCTTTTAAGGGCACATGAGCAGTACCCCGGAACAAAGATCGGGATAATCGGGATCGTAAATGATGCCTCGGATCTCTATTGCCTGGATTCCAGGGTGAATTCGGTGTTCCTGCCTGAAGACATTCCTTTCCCGAGATACGGCAGTACTGAAATTCTTGATATTCTTAAAGACCGGGTAAAATACGGCTTTTATCCGAAGGTGATTTCTGACGAGTTACTTGAACTCGTAGTATCGTATGTAGAAAGGACAGGAGACCTCAGGGTTGGAATTGACCTTCTGAAACGTTCCGGTTTTAATGCCGAACGCAGGGGAAGTCGAACAATTTCTTCTGAAGATGTGGAAAAAGCTTATGAAGCATCCAAACTGCTTCATCTATGCAGGGGTATAAACCTCCTGTCAGGTTCTGAAAAACACCTGCTTGAGCTAATAGCAAAAAGAGGAGAAGTCCAGGCAGGTGAACTTTACAAGTCCTTCCGTGAATTAACTCAGCTTGGATATACTCGTTTTTATGGGATTGTCAACAAGCTCCAGGTGCTCAACTACATTGATGCGGACTTTACCGGCAAGGGTCAGAGAGGCAGGACGAGAATTATAAAAACAAAATTCAGAGCTGATGACATTCTTAATTGTCTTGAAAAGAAATGAGTAAAGAGTCCTATAAAACCAGTAAGGAATTCTACGTTTCAGAACTGAAAAACCTGAAAATAATCTAAAACCTGAAAATAATCTAAAACCTGAAAATAATCTAAAACCTGAAAATAATCTAAAACCTGAAAATAATCTAAATAACCTTAAAAATAGTCTACTAATATTGAAAAAGTCTGAAAAAAGAGATTTGCATGGAGATTCACATTGACTTCCGGTGAGAGGCCGGAACAAAATTTTTTCAGACTTCGGTTTTTAAGGGCTAAAAGGATGGCACGGAGTGAAAACCGTGCTTTTTCCTGTTATCCCAAAATGGTTTTTATTCTTCTCCTGATTACATCATTGGAGGCATTCCGCCCATTCCGCCTGGCATTCCACCCATTCCTGGAGGCATTCCGCCCATATCTTCAGGGCCAGCTGTACGGGTAGAAGCAATGATGTCGTCGATCCTGAGGATCATAACTGCAGACTCTGTAGCTGCATTGATAACCTGGGTCTTGACTCTGAGAGGCTCAACTACGAAGTTTTTCCACATGTCAACGACTTTGCCTTCGAAAACATCGAGTCCTGCTGTCTTTACACCCTTTTCATGCTGAGAACGAAGCTCCATGAGCATGTCAATGGGATCAAGCCCTGCATTTTCTGCAAGAGTCCTCGGAATAACTTCGAGAGCTTCGGCATAGGCTTTGACTGCAAGCTGTTCTCTGCCTTCAAGGGTTGCTGCGTATTCCTGGAGCCTGAGTGCAACCTCAACTTCAGGGGAACCGCCGCCTGCAACAAGCTTTCCGTCCTCGATTGCAACTCCAACCACACGAAGTGCATCCTCAAGAGCGCTGGTGATACTGTCAACTACATGCTCTGTGCCGCCGCGCAGCAGGATTGTTACAGCCTTCGGGTTGTCGCAGCCTGTGACAAAGGTCATGCTGTCGCCGCCAACCTTCTTCTCTTCGACGAGGCCTGCATATCCGAGGTCTTCGGGAGTAATTTCATCCATGTTAGTGATGAGTTTGCCGCCTGTTGCTCTTGCGAGCTTTTCCATGTCGCTCTTTTTAACTCTGCGGACAGCAAAGATACCTGCTTTTGCAAGGTAGTGCTGGGCAAGGTCTTCAATTCCCTTCTGGCAGAAAACAACATTTGCTCCACTGCCGATAACCTTCTGGACGATCTTCTTTAGCATCTGCTCTTCCTGGTCAAGGAAGGACTGGAGCTGGTCAGGAGAGGTTATAGAGATTTCCGCATCTACTTCGGTATCCTTGAGTTCGATTGCGCTGTTGAGAAGAAGGATTTTTGCATCCTTAATTTTTTCAGGCATATTGGGGTGGATTCTCTCTTTGTCAATGATCATGCCCCGAATAAGCTCGGAATCTTCTACCCTGCCGCCGACTTTCTTAACAACATTGATGTTGTCTCTGTCAACAGAATTCTTTCCGTTTGTGTCCACAACGCTTGTTACAGCATCTACGGCAATCCCTGAGAGGAGCTTTTTGGAGGACTCTGCACCCTTTCCAGTCATTGCGGTTTCAGCAATGCTGACAAGCAGGTCACGGTTGGACATTTCTACTGTCATTGCAAGGGAGTTCAGGACTTCTACGGCTTTTTCGGCTGCAAGCCTGTACCCTGATGCGATAATTGTCGGGTGGATTTCCTGCTCGATTAAGTCTTCTGCTTTCTTTAAGAGTTCACCTGCGACCACGGCTGCACTGGTAGTGCCGTCTCCGACTTCTTCATCCTGGGTCTTGGCTACTTCTACTACCATCTTTGCTGCAGGATGTTCGATGTCCATTTCTTTGAGAATGGTTGCTCCGTCGTTTGTAATAACCACATCACCCATAGAGTCCACGAGCATTTTGTCCATGCCCTTGGGACCAAGGGTTGTTCTTACGGCTTCGGCTACTGCCTTTGCAGCCATGATATTGTTACTCTGGGCATCCCTGCCTCTGGTTCGCTTACTTCCTTCTTTTAAAATGAATATTGGCTGTCCTGCCATGACTTAATCCTCCATTAGTATGAGTTTGAAATAGTTCTGCAATTAAAATCGCATTTTACATGTTTGTACTTCTATATAAACTCATCCCGCTGTTAGCTCTGGATAATAGGGATTTTACCTATTTTCTTCTCTTAAATAAAACAAAAGAGAAACCAATTTCTTGACTGTTTTTAATGGAAAAAAACGCATGCTTTTCGGTTGCAGATTTTTTGAAAAAAGGAGTTCTAAAAGAGAGTTTACTTACCAGTTTCGGAGTTCGTTTTTTCCTGGTTCGGAAAGACTGACTAGTCTATAAAAATACATAGTTTCAAAATACAAAGTTTCAAAATACATAGTTTCAAAATACATAGTTTCAAAATACATAGTTTCAAAATTTTTTGTTACCTCGGAAACCAGAAAAATGCTTGCAATTATCTTTCTTACTCTCGTGTTTTAGGAAGTTTTGAGGTCGTCACTTCGATCTCAGCTGCTTTTTCAAAAGAAAGTCCAAGGGGAACCTCAGAATCTTCGTATCCACTATGCTTCCTTGATCCCTTGCATCCGAAAGATAGGCCCATACCCTGCCTGTAAGCAAGTACGGTACAATCTCCGCATACTGAAGCTGCACCCATTGTATCCAGAACTGCCCTTTTTCCTTCGGAATATGCACTGGCCTGAATAATGCGCATAGCTTTTTCGGGCTTCAGGAAAAGAATCAGAACATCAAAGCTGCCTTTATTCAGGGACAGGGGCTCGATTCTTATGTAGCAAAATCTTTTTTTCAATCTTGGGAGCGATAAGGCTGCATTTTCCGCAGCCTGCGAGTCTTTATATCTTCCGGAACTCAGGTAGTATGTAGCAGGGCTCTTTTCAGAAAAGCCCAGAATATAATCTCCAGGGGAACAACTCTGCCCCGAAATAAGAAACGCTTCTCCCATACGTGCTTTCTGCACAAGTTCGCAAAAAAGAAAATGAGATTTTTCAGGAGATCTTTTGTCTCCTGTATCGACTACTATATCCTCGTTTTTTCCCTCAATACCTTTTTCAATTTCGATTTCGTTGCCGATTTCTCGCTCAACTCTACACTCGACTTTGCTATTAACTTTATACCCGCTTTCGTGTCCTGTTTCAAAGGTTACGCACACAGGCTCACCAGCTTCCATTAGCCGGCTTAATTCCGGATATGTTGAAAAAGGGCTTTTTTGCGCAGTTTGCATGCAGCATACTCCTTTTTTCTGGCTTTCACATAAATTCAGCTTTTACAGATGTGAAAACTGGGCCTCTCATATCTATTTTTTTGTTTTTACCTGTAATATAACGCTGGGCAATAGAGCCTATTCTCAGGTTAATTTCCGAAGGAACTTTGGTAATTCTTACTCTTACTATATGCTCAGTTGCTCCTGACAGGGCAGCTTCTTCAATTTCCCTGGCAGCCTGGGCTGCAAATGCTTCTATAAAGCAAATTCCTGCCTTCGCAGAATGGTTTTCAAAGGCTTTTTGCCATTTCTTGGTATTCGGAATACCCATGATATCTCCCTGATAGGCTACAACCTCATTAAAAGCTGCAGGTCCGCAGAGCTTTGTATTTTCTTCCGGCTCGATTACGGAAACCTTTACTTTCCTACCAAAAACTTCTCCTTCCCAGGCAGGGAATTCACAGGGACTTGGTTCTTCTCCATGCAATTCGCACTGGGAAACAATGGAAGCTGCAATTTCAAGTCCTTCAGGAGTTTCGGGTGCCTTATCTACGAAAACTTGTTTTGCAAGTTCACCATCTGACATTTCCCATTCGGTATACTGCGGAATCTGTGGGTAGGTAAGAGAACGGATATCAGGGGCATCGTGAAGAATCATTGCCAGCCTTTCTACTCCGAGCCCGAGGTTCATTACAGGGTACGGGATATCATATTGGGCAAGCGCTGTTGGGGAGTAAATTCCAAAAGTTGCAATCTCTATCCAGCCGTCAGAATATTTTGAATTGGAGCCCACAAGTTTCGGGTGGAAGGCAAATACCTCGGTCTGTGTGTCAGGAATATAATATTTGCTGCGTTTCTCATCAGGCCTGAAAAGGAATTTTTCAAATCCAAACTGAGAAAGGAGTCCTTCTGAAACGGCTTTCCCGTGGTCAACAGTCACATCTTCATCCAAAATTACGCAGGAAGCCGAATAATAGGTCATGAGTCTTGAGGCATCTTCCTGCTGCTCTCTCCTGAAACAGCGATCTACAGAGAAGAAATGGAAGGGAGGTTCCTGTCTTTCGAGGAGAGCACCGAGCGAAATAAACCAGCCGCTTGTCATGTGGCTGCGGAGTGTCTTTGTGCTCGCCTGGGGTACAAGCTCTTTAAATTCCGGGAAAACTTTATCGATCATATCTGCAACAAGGGCATCCGAAATTCCAAGTACTGCTGAAATCTCGGGTACAAGGTCATCTCCTTCTATCTTTCCCTTTTTGTACGAATGGAGAACCTGCCTTATCTTTTCGACTCCTTCATCGCCTATATCCCCGAGAATCTCTTTTACCTCTGCGGTGCGCTCGTCGGAAATTCCAACGTTTGGCCTTGGCAGGCCTGCAAGATAAAAACAGCGATCCAGGACTGCAAGAGCTTCGCTTCCGAACTGTTTGTGTACCTCTTTATCATCCACTATTAGAGGGTTCATCATCTCTTCAAAGCCCATTCTTAAATAGGCTTCTCTAAGTTTCTGGATTGTATCGTAAACGGGATGGGCTTTTCCATATCTCAGAGTCGTCCTGGGATAACGTTCATTCAGGGTAGGTGTCCTGACCAGCTTTTTGCCCTCGTTCCAGGTAAGGTCAAAGTTCTCTTTAGCGTCTCTTTTTATTTTTTCTGGATCAAATTTCATGCATATCCTCTTGTAATAGATTATTGGAATTCTAGATTATTGGAGTTCTGAGTCTGCCAACTATAGTTATAAGCTGTTAAATTCAATTCTAAGCTTTTTAAGTGCGATTATAAACTGTCAACTTTACTGTTAAGACTGAAAGCGTGATTATAGTTCTCAACCTTAGTTCTAGGCCTGTCAAATTTAATTCTGCATTGATTAACTTTTGAATTCCAGATTCCAAAGTTTAAACAGTTAAACTATCTGACAGACAGATAATCGTTAAATAATCAGTTGATTAATAGTTACCAGGTGAACTGTATATTAGTGGATTGCACTTTACGATCAATTTTAGTTTTGCAGTTTAAAAAGTCCTGACTTGCTCAATATTTAAGCATTCTTTTGTCTAAGGTTAAAGTTTGGATTCCAGATTTCGCATCGCAGTTTCAAGCTTTTTCTGACCAATTGCGTTAACAACATCACCCCGCGTCTTTTCTATTAAGGAGCGGGATATGTCGGTTTTTCGCCTCAGTCCTCCGGTTATGGCATCAGGGTAGTCAAAGTCCATAAGTGCTGCATGGATATTTTCCATGATACCTAAAAACACTTCGGCTTTCTCAAAGGACTCTTTCCTTATGAGGTCCAGAACATGCCTCCTAAGCTCTCCGACAACATCTCCAAGCCCATTAAGGTAAGCTGCATATTCGACTCTTAACTCTTCAGGGGAGGGAAGTTTTCCTCCTTCTTCTTTCAGCAGGCTACTGAGGACTGAAACCTCCGAATACTCCTGCTGAGCATGTTCTACAAAGCCTGCATGATAAATGTCAGCATGCCCTTTGAAAAGAACCTCAAGTTTCTCAAGCGCGTGTCCTGCGGTTTTGATGTTTTTATCTGCCTTTTCGAAGTCCTGACTGTGTAGAGCAAATGATGCTGTCCTGCATTCTCTGACAACTTCTCGGGAAATCTTCAATCCTTCTTCCCTTATACTGTCCTTGGCCTCAAAATTTTCTCTTATTCGTGCCGAAATTTCTTCAAGCAAGATTTCATACCCCCTTTTACGTTTCTTAGATTTTTAAACGATTGGCTTTCCTGCCTAAAAACTAATTTTAATTTAAAACTAAAATGTTCTTATATACTTTCTACTTGTTTTTCAGAGTTATACAGTTTCATTTAATAAGTTCTCTTTAAATATCTATTATCTGTGTATAAATTTTTTCTTGTTATGCTGAGTTTAGAATCCTTTAAATCTTTCTCTTTTATAGTCAGAGTTAGATCTAAGTTTGAAATTCCATCAATTTTTATCTTTCTTCTACCATTTTTCCATTTGATCTCCAGTTCCCTGGAAAATATATAAAAAAGAAGGAAAAAGGCTTTTTCCTTGTCGATATCCTCTAACTTCCAGAAGACAATTCCAAAAGCGGCTAGAGGTAACTAATAGAATAGTAAGGTTATTACCTTTTGGTTCTTTTTTTAGAATTAGTCAGAGTTAGGGATTTTTTAGTAGGATCATCTCAAGAGATGCTTTTCTCGGAGCTTATCTATTCCAAGCCTGTGCTCCAGCGTAAATTCTATTTTTTATATTTTAAGAGCTATGTGTTTTACTTCTTTATAGCTGTGTTTTACTTCTTTATAGCCGTGTTTTAACGTCTGTATAGCGTGTTTTACTTCTTTGTAGCTGTGTTTTACTTCTTTGTAGCTGTGTTTTACTTCTTTGTAGCTGTGTTTTACGTCTTTATAGCTGTGTTTTACGTCTGTATTATTCATCCACAGGAATGGTCTCGAGCTGGCTTGAGAGATTCCATATTAAAGTCCTTGTGTGCAGAGGAAGGTTGGGATCATTGCTTATATCTTCGAGAATGGAAATACTTGATGCCGCTCTAAGAAAGAGAGGTTCGGATTCGTTGTTCAGTATGTCCATAATTTCATTTACGGAACGCCTGATATTTCTAGGAACTGAAGAGTCACTGGTTATACTTTCTAGGACCTGAAGACATTGTTTTATAACTTCTGCTGAATCATTTGATGACATTCGAATCACCTTCGCAGTCAATTATGATATAAAAATTAGAGCTAATATAGCTAATATAGTATAGACTAGTCTAAGATAGGCTTGTTATATAAAATATTATCGGTGATTTTAAATGTTACTCTCTTCAGAGTCTACTCATTGTGATTCGGTCTTAGTTTCCTTTTTCTAATTTACACAGGACAAATTAGTTTCATAATACAGCGAGCTATAGGAAAAATTTAATAAAATAAGTGAGAAGCAAATGCATAAGAAACTGTGAACAAAGGAAGGTCAGAACTATGGATCCTGAAAAAGATAAAAAAGTAAAGCGAATAGCCCGTTTCCTTGAACTGGGTGGTACAATGCTTGCTGAGCATTGTAAAGTCTGCGGGGCCCCAAAATTCCGTTATCAGGGTAGAGTAATCTGCCCTATATGTGATGTCCAGGAAGAAAAAGAAACTCCGGAACCAGCTGCAGAAGTCCAGGCTCCCGAACCCAGGCCGTCTACAGAGAAAGATAACTCTTCTCTTGAAACTAAAAAGAGAGTCCAGGCACACAGACAAAAACCCAGGTTCGGGCTGAGAACTTCTGAAACTGCCGAAGAAGAGGAAAAAGCTATAGATTCAGTAGAAAAGGATATTCCCGTATTACCTTCTGAAAAAGAAGAAGCAGGAAGGAAATACCCTGCAGCTTCTAGAGGTTCTACTGTTCCTAGAAGTTCTGCTGTTCCTAGAAGTTCTGCAGTTTCTTCATCTGGAGGTCCTGTAGTTCCTGTAAAGGCTGCACCCTCAGAAAGAACAGAAAAACCGGCAGCAGTATTAAAGGTATCTGGAGTTCATAGCGACCGGAAGGTATTGGAAGATCTTCTCTTTAGAAAGATGGTCAATATTGCAGATTGCCTTGAGGACGAAACAGACCCGCGCAGAATCGCCGAGGATTTGGAATTAATTGGAAAAGGACTTGAGCTTATAGAACGCCTGAGGCAATTATAAAGGTAAAGTAAAGGTAAGGTAGAGGTAAGAGTAAGTATAAAAGAAAGAGAAGAATGAAGGAGAAAAGGAGAAGTATAGAGAAATTTGACTTTTTTCACTACTTCTCTCATTACTTTTTTCACTACTTCTCTCATTACTTTTTTCATTACTTCTTTCGTTACTTTTCCACTATTTTTTTCATTACTTATCCTTTATAGGGAGTTTCAAGGAGCTCTCTAATTTTTGCTGCTCTCTTTGGCCCTATTAATTTTACTTTCTTTAGTTCTTTGGCATCAGCTTTCATAATAGCTTCCACTGAGCCGAAGTGCAAAAGAAGATTTCTTGCAGCTTTCGGCCCGATGTCTGCGATCGCAGATACCAGGTATTCCTGCTGCTCAGTAAGGGTACTGGTTGACTTTTTTCCGTGGGGGTTGACTTCACGTTTATTTTCCATTTGCTCACGCTTTGCAAGCATTTTTAAAATTGCTGCAGTCTCTTCCTCATCTCTTGAATATAACAGTGATACTCCAAAATCGATTGCAATAGATACCAGAGAGCCATAAATAGCATTAGGATTAATTTGCCTGGAAGTAAAAAGTTCTGTTCCTTCAATGATAAGAACAGGCTTTTCATATACTCTTGTAAGATTCGATAATTGTGCAAAAAGATTACGTTTCCCGTCAACAAGGGAGTTTACAAAGTCATCCGTGCGCTTTCTCTCTATGGCAAGGCGGTCGCTAACAACGTAATCACCGATTTCAAGCGTAGTAAAAATAACTTCTACTCCAAGCTTATCAAGAGTATTAGCAACCCCACTTTTTGCTTCCCTGTAGTCCACTACCATTTTCAGGGATTCTGGACTGATTCCTATTTCAGATAACTCCGTAGCAACTTCAGGTGCGGATTCCTTTTTCTTTCCGGAAAGAGTTTCAAAATAGACAAAGGTTTTTTGTCTTTCTTCTCTATTTTTTTCTTCTCTACTTCTTTCTTCTCTGTTTTTTTCTTTCTTCTTTTGCTCTTCCCCTATTTCGCTTTCTTTCCAACTCCTATTCTCTTTTCTTTCTTCTTTCCCGACTCCACAGTTATCTTCGTTGATTTCTTCACTCACCCTGTTGCAGTCTGAGCCTGCAGTAGCCATATCACTGCTGTCTATAGTTAAACCTAAACTCCCACGGTCTAAAGTTAAATCTTTAACATCTACAGCCTTGCCCTCAATGTCTGCAAAACTACTGCTATCTATAGCTCTGTTCCTGCTATCCATAAAAAAGCTGCTTTCTATAGTCTTGTCCCCGCTATCTACAAAACCACTGGTATTTACAGCCAGATTACTGCTTTCCTGCACTGGACCTTTATTTTCCCGCGATATATTAGCATTTTCGAATCTGTTATCTATTTTAGTCCCGTTTTCAGCTTTATTTTGCGTATAATTTGGAATAAAAGCTTTTGACTCAAAGTCTGAAAGTTTCAAACTCTGCTTTGAGTTTTTAGGCTCAAGAAGGACTTCAAGTCCGTGCATACTATTTAACATTCTTTTTTCCTTG
>Ga0074193_1003457_pt1 | contig 11556 bp, 6 predicted proteins | sample EPASupsiteHSE605_FD_64523 | JGI IMG/M metagenome (GOLD analysis project Ga0074193, IMG submission 64523) | Bioremediated contaminated groundwater from EPA Superfund site, New Mexico - Sample HSE6-05 | ecosystem: Environmental > Aquatic > Deep subsurface > Groundwater > Contaminated ...
CATACGTTTCTTTACAATTCGATCGGTATTGAAAAACTCAGAAGTGATCATTCACTGCTTTCAAAGTTTGCCGATCTGGATGATGCTGATATCTTTTCATCGATTAAGGTTTGGGAAAAACATCCGGATCCTATCCTGAGTAAACTCTCTGCATCCATTACCAATCGGAAACTTTTTAGAATAGAAATACAAAACGAACCTTTTGCTCAGGAATATATCCTGCAGAAAAAAAAGAAGGTGATTGCTCATTTTAACATACCAGAATGGCTGAGTTCCTATTTTGTGTTTTCGGAAGAAGTAACCAATAATATGTATGACCCGAAACACGATAAAATTAATATTCTGCTGAAGAATGGGGATGTGAAAGATATTTCGCATGCATCTGACCAGTTAAATCAGGCATTCCTTAGCAGAATCACCCGAAAGTACATCTTATGTTATCCAAAGTATTTATAATCAAATAATTATGGAAGTTACACTTGCTCAAATTGCTGCAATGCTCAATGGAAGCGTGGAAGGAGATGCCAATGCTAAAGTAAATCACTTTACAAAAATTGAAGAAGGCAAATCCGGTTCATTGTCGTTTCTGGCAAATCCTGCTTATACTCAATATATTTACGAAACGGAAGCTACGGCTGTAATTGTAAGTAATCAGTTTGCTCCTGAAAAGGAAATAAAAACCAACCTGATTAAAGTTGCTGATCCGTATTCTTCCTTTGCGAAGCTTCTTGAGTTTTACCAACAAATTAGAAACTCCAAACGTGGAGTTTCCTCATTGGCATTTGTGTCGCCAACAGCAAAGGTTTCTCCTGATGCCTATGTGGGTGAATTTGTATTTGTGGGTGATAATGTTGAAGTTGCCGACAATGTAATTCTTCATCCTCAGGTTTATTTGGGTGATAATGTTAAAATAGGAGAGGGGTCAGTCCTAAATCCCGGAGTAAAAGTCTATCACGATTGTGTTATTGGAAAAAACTGCATAATTCATGCCGGAACGGTGGTAGGCTCTGATGGTTTTGGCTTTGCTCCGCAAGCCGATGGAACATACAAAAAGATTCCGCAAATTGGGAATGTGATGATTGAAGATAATGTAGAGGTCGGCGCAAATTCAACCATCGACAGGGCAACCATGGGCTCTACGATCCTTAAGTCAGGGGTGAAACTGGACAATCTGGTTCAGATTGCCCACAATGTAGTAGTTGGCGAAAATACTGTTATGGCAGCACTTTCGGGGATTGCAGGATCAACAAAAGTTGGAAGAAATTGCGTGTTTGCCGGAATGACTGCTGTGGCAGGACACAAACAGATTGCCGACAGAACCACAGTAGGTGCAAATTCATTTGTTTCGGGAAATGTAACCAATGAAAATCAAACATTGGTGGGATTCTATGCCTTTGATGCAAACGAATTCAAGAAAGACTGGGTTCATTTTCGTAACCTGAACAAGCTGGTAGCTCGCATTGATGAGTTGGAACGTAAACTGAAAGAACAAGAGTAACATCTCTTTTGGCTTGTATTCATCTTTAGAATTGCGACGTATGCTGAACTAATTGTGTTTCTAACTGTTCGTTTTGCTGACTTTAAAAAATAATATACTTTGGACGCAAAAGAAATTGTAAAATCAGGCAGGTATCTACCTGTAATGGAAGAGTTTTACAGCCTTCAGGGCGAAGGTTATAATACAGGTGAAGCTGCTTATTTTCTCAGAGTAGGAGGTTGTGATGTGGGATGTCATTTCTGTGATGTGAAAGAATCATGGGATGCAGATCTTTTTCCGCCCAAACCGGTGGATGAAGTAATTGAACGTGCTTCGGAATTTGCCGGACGTTCTGTAATTGTTACCGGTGGTGAACCGTTGATGTATAATCTGGATTATCTCTGTGCAAAACTGAAAGAAAACGGATTCAAAATATTCCTGGAAACTTCCGGCTCGCATCCTGTTTCGGGTGTTTGGGACTGGATTTGTCTCTCCCCTAAAAAAAATGCTGCACCATTACACGAAATTTATGCAAAAGCTCATGAGTTGAAGGTTATCATTTACAATCATTCCGATTTTGATTGGGCCGAAGAAAATGCCCGGGTTGTATCGGCAGACTGTAAACTTTATCTTCAGCCTGAATGGAGCAATCGTGGTGAAATGATGCCGTTGATTGTAGAGTACGTGAAAAATAATCCCAAGTGGAAAATCTCCTTGCAAACTCATAAATATATGCGTATTCCATAAGTTATGGAATGGTATTTGTAATCATAAAATATCGCAAAAAAAAATCCACTCTCATGAAACAATTGCTAATTTTTCTGTTTATGGTAAACTCGCTGATGATGTTTGCTCAGCCTAAAGGAGGGTACACAACCAAATCGAAAAAGGCAATTGCACATCATGAAAAAGCACTGGAATATTATAATCAGTACAAAAATGAGGAGACTTTGAAAGAGGTTTCAAAATCGCTTCAGCAGGATTCTGCTTTTATTGAGTCGTGGATGTTGCTTGCCTCTCTTTATACGGACATAAAAAAACCGATCGAAGCCATTGCTGCTTACCAGAAAGCCATTGAAATTAATCCTGAGTTTTATCATGGTGTTTATCTTACGCTTGGTGATCTGGAATATAAAAATGGTTTGTATTTCGATGCTGAAAAACATCTGGATATTTATCTTTCTGATCCTGATTTACCTGCACCCAAAAAGAAAGCAGCAATAGAACTTCGAAAAAAAAATGATATTGCTATCGGCTTTGCAGAACATCCGGTGCCGTTTAAACCCATTAATCTGGGCCCGAATGTGAATTCGGAAAATGACGAATATCTTCCTGCCATCACTGCCGATGAACAAACGCTGATTATTACAGTACGCCGCCCACGCGATCAATATACGCTGGCAATAGACAATAAGTTTGAAGAGGATTTTTACATCAGCCATAAAGAAAATGGAGAGTGGACAAAAGCCGTATTTGCCGGAGCTCCGCTGAATACTCACGGAAATGAAGGGGCACAGTGTATTTCACCGGATGGACAATATTTGTATTTCACCGGATGTAATCGCCCGGGAGGAATGGGAAGCTGTGATATTTATGTTTCCCGTAAAATTGGCGACCGATGGAGCCAGCCGAAAAACATCGGATATCCGCTCAATACCGAAAGCTGGGAATCACAACCTTCCATTTCGCCGGATGGCAAAACACTCTATTTTTCATCCAACCGGAAAGGAACCAAGGGAAGCATGGATATCTGGAAATGCGTGCTGAATCAGGATGGTTCGGCCAATGAACCCGTAAATCTGGGCGATTCAGTTAATACTCCCGGTATGGAAGCCGCTCCCTTTATACACCCTGACGGACAAACACTCTATTTTGCATCGAATGGTCATCTTGGCTTGGGTGGAATGGATTTATTCTATACCCGTATGCTTGATACAAGCTGGGAAAAACCGGTTAATATTGGTTATCCCATTAATACCTGCGCTGATGAAATCAATCTGTTGGTAAATGCTAAGGGGAATTTTGCATACATTGCTTCGGATAAGCTGGGTGGATATGGCAAGTTCGACCTTTATGGATTTGAACTCTATCCGGAAGCACGTCCGCTTGCGGTTACCTATCTCAAAGGGAAAGTTTATGATAAAGACACCCACCGTCCGCTTGAAGCTTCGTTTAATCTGATTGACTTAAATGATGGGAAAATAATTGCCTCTTCAAGTTCAGATCCAAGCAATGGCGAATTTTTGGTTTGTATTCCGGCTAACCGTAATTATGCACTGAATGTTTCGAAAGAAGCGTATCTCTTTTATTCCGATAATTTCTCACTCGCCGGTGATTATGATAACCTGAAACCTTTCGAAAAAGATATTCCCTTGCAGGAAATCAAAGTCGGACAAAGTGTGGTGCTGAAAAACATCTTTTACGAAACCGACAGGTTTGACCTGAAACCTGAATCGATGGTAGAATTGGATAAACTGGTGGAATTACTAAAGCACCATCCGGGTATGAAAATTGAAATTTCGGGACATACGGATAATGTAGGAACCGACAAATACAATCAAACCCTGTCGGAAAACAGAGCAAAATCTGTTTACCAATACCTGTTAAGCAAAGGGATTTCAGCGGCACGATTAAGCTTTAAAGGGTATGGTTTTTCGAACCCTATTGATACCAATGATACCTCGGAAGGTCGTGCAAATAATCGCCGTACAGAATTTAAAGTTGTGGGAATATAGAAAAAATGAAAGGGTCACCCGTAATGGATGACCCTGGTTTTAGAAAATAGAGAAGAGAAACTAATAAATAATTTTCTGCACTTGTATTCCTCTTGGAGAGGTAAGTCTGAGAATATAACTTCCTTTGATTGGTAATTGAATTTTTTCTTCGTTATGCAAAATGGCCTGATGTTTAATTATTTGCCCATGGATGGTTATTATTTCTAGAGTTGCATTTCGTTCGTCAGTTCTTACAGTCAAAATATTATCCTGGATATATGATAAAAACTCGATTTTAGTAATTTCGTTTACTTCAGCACTATTGTTGAAGAAAATCTCAAAACGACTAGCTAAATCTGAAGGAGAAGAGGTGAATTCATACGTTGATTGATTGCGAAGGTTATGTATCGATTGATCTTTTTTATCAAGAAGAAAGATTGGAATAACAGGTGCAAAACTGGAAAGATTACTTGCTGTAATCTTATACATTCCGGATGCCCCGGGTGTAAACCCCAGGTTTATAGAGTTTTGACGGAAGGAAGTGTCACGTACATCTATTGCAAGTTTATGATTGTCAGTGGATAATGAGTAAAGTTGAGGAGCGAGAGAGTCTCCTTTTAGTTTAACAGCATCAAATGCAGGATTAAACATATTAGTTGCATTATCGTTTACATTAAAGCTCCAGAAGTCAGTATAACCATTTCCTTCGACTTTTATTTTTAAAAGATTATCAATACTAGTCTGAGTTTTGTAGTTTGGAATAGTGCTGTGTATTCGTGCTGCTTTGGGTATTTGCAATGATGCATTTGTGCTGTTTACGCGGATGAAAAATCCCTGCAGAGCGGGGATGATGCCGTTGGATAACTCTCCAATATAACCATTCCAGCAAATGTAATTTCCCTTTTGATAACAATATACTGTTGCGTCAATGTTTTGTTTTATCCAGTATGGATTATTCCAGTCAATTGCAGATGTATAAGGATTCCCAATTAGATTAAATCCACTCATTTCTGGATTTAAAGTATTGTAGATTAGGTTTTTTTGAAAATATTGCTCTGTGCCGGGGATGAATTTGTCCTGATAGTCTAAAACAATATTTGCAAGAGATTCAAGTAATGCACCTGAGCCAACTTTTAGCGAATCAGCGATTATCATTCCTTGCCAATTACTTAGTTGTTCATCAAATTTTAAGGTGTTAATATTGTTCATTGAATAAAATTGAGAAGGAACTGATTTTACAGGAGTTGCAATCAGGTGCTTATTATTGGATGAAATGTATTGCTGAACTTTAAATATTCCGGTATTTCCAATGCTTAAGCTGTCGAAGATCAATGACCCGGTCCCAGTTGAGTCGGACATAAGGATTATTGTTCCGTTATTTTCCAGGATGCCGTTTACGGTAAGACATTTATTTGGAGAAATTTCGAGTATTGTAGATGTATCAAGGATTAAATGGTTGCATTCTGATACTCCATCGATCGTTATTTTTCCGGTATGTATTTTTGCAGAAGTGTTTGAACCGGGAATCCCCTGGTTCCAATTGGCTACTGTAGACCAGCTTCCTGTTCCGTTCCAAATTGAGATATTAGAACCTGTTGATGCATAAATATATCCGTTCATATAGGTAGTAGCAATAGGGTTTCCATCCCAATCAGCTACTTCACATGAATTTACATTACAAACCAAAGGGGTTGAGCCTCCATTGTAAGCAAATTTAATATTCATAAATAAGCCTGAAGGGAAATCCACTCCGGAAGATCCCTGAGCCAACCATGAAATATTTAGTTGTTTTAAATTTCCATTTAATGTTGTTGGATTTGATAAAACACCCGTTGCAGAAGTGCTTATATTCGTGTCTTTTTCGTATTGCAATACAGTGGAATCATACGTGATTTTTAAATCAATAGCCCCAATGTTATTCAATCCTTGGAATAATATTGGGATAATTACCGGCTTCCCAATCTCAGCGGTGTCGCTTCCAATTGTAATAGTTTGCGATTTTAAAGAGCTAAAAGCTGTTAAAATCATGAATATTGTGATTATGCTAAATTTTTTCATCTCTGTTTCTCTATTATCATAAAATTTAAAAGTCAGAAAGCAATTCCAGAGAATAATAATGATCTCCGGAATTGCTGAATATTACATGCTTAAATGGATTTTTTCCATTGATAGATTTTTCTTCCACCATATAATGTGCCCATCGCAAGCAGAATGGAAAGACCTCCGTCAACAGGGGCTCCGCCACCACTAACAGGTGCTGAGCCGGGAGCTCCTACAGGAGAAGCACCACCTGAACCCGATCCACCAGGATGAGGTGGTTGTGCCGAAGAGAAAAGTGGAGTAACCGCTAAAACCGCTGTTATTATCATTATTTGAATAATTGCTTTCATTTTTTCTTCTTTTTAAAGTGTGAATGAATCTTTTATTGAAAAATCTGGAAGAAGGAATTATACCTCCTTCTCCGGATTCAACGTTTACGTATTTTAGTGAATGAAAACCTTTTGAGTATAAGATTTACTTTCAGTTATAACCTTTACAAAGTAGTATCCGGATTCAACATTTAATGAAATTCGGTTTTCTGTGCCCACTTTTGCAATTACCTGACCTAATGCGTTGAAAATATTGATTTCACGGATAATTTCGTTTGCAGGATTTGCGATTATAACATCTTTATGTTGTGCAAAAATGTGAATGCTATTTGCATTGTTTTCATCTATGCCAACAGTAGAGGAGAAAAGAATTGTAAAACGGTTCGGATTGTCAGTTACAGAAGAAACAAATGAATATACATGATTTTGTAACAGATTAACGCTTTGGTTTAATTTATTGTCAATCAAATATACTGATACGCCTGCTGCAATTGAAGATAAATCTGATGCAGTGATCGTGAAGCTACCATCAGTACCGGCTTCAAAACTCATAGGAATGCTAACATTTGTGTTTGGAATAATTTCTGCTAATGCATTGATTGAGAGTTTTTGGTTGTTTGCAATGGTGTACAATTGAGGAGCATTGCTATCACCATAAAGTTTACGGCTATCATAATTAACATCAAATCCATTGGTCGCCTGACTACTAAATGCAACCAATACTTCGTCGGCATAGCTGTTGCCTTCAACTCTTAAACGCATAGCATTTGCATTTGACGATTTAAAAATAGGTTGCGAACTATGCGTTCTCCATGTATTTTGGAACGTAAAAGTACTATTTGATGTTGCATCAATCATAAATCCTTGATTTGTAGGGATTATGTTTGTGGCACTTAATGTTGATGTTTGATTTGCAGCGTTATATACTGAGTAGTTATGATCTGTTTGATTCCATGTATAGAACGCAGAGGTTTGGTTGGATAAGCCTGAAGCCCATGCAAGGTCAAGATTGATTGCAGATGGATATGGATTTCCAAGTAAATTGAATCCAAAACCACTATAAGAACCTGTGTTCATAGTAACAGGAACAGAAATTGAACCATCATTTAATGAACCATTGAAGTTTGCTATAGCTGCACCGTTACTTGCCCAAACAGAATAACCTTTTCCATTTGTAAGTACCAGATTGCCATTTGAAATTCCTGCCCAGGTTCCATCATTATTTAATGACTGTACATAAACAGGAGGTTGGTTGTTGTTATAGAAAGAAAGTGCTTTTGCATTATTTACAGATGATGACATTAAATGCCATGCATTTTGAGTAATGGCACGTTTTGCAAGTGTTGAAGTGGTTACGGTTAAATTACTGTTGCCAATAATAGATGCGCCATTTTCTACCAACAAAGTGTTCACTGTTACGGGAGCAGAAATTGTTACAAAGCCATTGATAACCACGCTGTCAATGGCAGATGGAATACCATTGTTCCAACGAGCAACATCATTCCAGTTGCCAGTTCCTGTAAATGTTGTTGTTTTTGGACCAGCCTGAGTTACCGAAGTATTGCTATAATTTATATTAACCGGATTTCCATCCCAATCAGTAACTTCGCATAGTAAGGTATTAAAACTAACAACATTATTTCCTCCTATATAGTTGAACTTTAGGTCTAAAAATTTACCGTCACTCATGTTTACACCTGAAGTGCCATTTGCTAACCATGATAAGTTAACCATGTAAGTATTTCCGGAAACCTGAGTAGGGTTTGAAAGAGTTCCTGCTGCATCGGCACTTAGATTTTCGATAGAAATAAAGTTCATTACACTATTGTCATAAGTAACTTTAAAATCAATTGAGCCGATATTGTGATAGTTAGTAATGTTAATCGGAATATAAATTACAGAACCGGGAACAATTGCTTGTGATGAACCTAAATTTGCTGTTGCCTGTAATGCACTTACAGTTAAGGCTACAGTGTTTGAGGTAGCAGGATTTCCCGAAACGCAACTTAAATCAGAAGTCAAAATACAGCTTACAACGTCATTGTTTTGCGGAATATAAGCAAAAGTTGCCTGATTTAAACCACTATTGTTTCCATTAACTTTCCACTGATAAACAGGGTTTGTGCCTCCATTTACAGGTGTAGCTGTAAAGTTTACGGTAGTGCCAACATTTACAGTTGTATTGTCAGCAAGAACAGAAACAGAAACTGGAGCAGGGGATGTTTCCGTAATGATTGCATTGCCATTCATTGCAAAATTTGAAGCCCCATGGATTGCGTCAATAGTATATGTTCCGGCGGTTAAATTATTCCAGCTTAAGGTTGAACCCGTTCCGGCAACAACAGAGCCTTCATTCGTGCCATTTTTTTTAAGTTGATAATTTACACCAATCTGTGAACCATTTAATCCAACTGTTAGCCCGCTTGTTCCCTGGCAATAACTTCCACTGCCTGAAACATTGTACGAATCAACTACGAATTGACTTATTGAAGAATTGCTGTATGTTACGCTGATAGGGTTTCCATCCCAATCAGTAACTTCACATGATAACGTATTGAAATTTAATGCACTGTTTCCTCCAAGGTAGTTGAACTTCAGGTCGAGAAACTTACCGTTTGCCAAATTAACTCCGGATGTGCCATTTGCCAGCCATGATAAGTTAACCATGTATGTATTTCCTGAAACCTGAGTTGGATTTGAAAGAGTTCCAGTTGCATCAGCACTGAGGTTTTCGATAGAAACGAAGTTCATAACACTATTGTCGTAAGTCACTTTGAAATCAATAGAGCCTGTATTGTTGAAGTTTGCGATATTGATTGGTATGTAAACAGTAGTACCTGATGTTGCGTTTGTAACTGTGTTTCCAAGATTTGCAGTTGCAGGTAATGAGTTAACCGTAATTGTTATGTTGTTTGAAGTAGCAGGATTTCCGGAAACGCAGCTAAGGTTTGAAGTTGTAATGCAATTTACGACATCATTGTTTTGAGGAGTATATGAAAATGTAGATTGATTAGATCCGCTGTTGTTCCCGTTAACTTTCCATTGGTATGCCGGATTTGTACCACCATTAACCGGGGTAGCAGTAAAGTTTACGGTTGTGCCTGTATTTACTGTAGTATTATCGGAAAGAATAGAAACGGATACAGGTAAAGGGGTTGTTTCTGAGATGATTACGCTGCCAGTCATCGACTGTGTTGATGAGCCGTTTGAAGCCTCAACGGAATAAGTTCCTGCAGTTTTATTGTTCCAGCTAAGAGCAGAACCCGTTCCGGCCAAAACTGAACCGTCGTTTACATTGTCTTTTTTCAGTTGATAGTTAATTCCGGTTTGAGAGCCACTTAATCCAACCGTTAATCCTGAAGAACCCAGACAATAGCTTCCGCTACCTGTAACATTAAATGAATTGATAGAAACTAATTGAGAAACAGTAGTATTTGTGTATGTTGGTGTAATAGGATTTCCATCCCAGTCAGAGATTTCACATAAATTGCTATAGAAGTTAACAGCACTGTTTCCTCCAATATAATTGAATTTTAGATCAAGAAATTTTCCGGTTGACATATTTACGCCGGATGATCCACTGGCTAACCATGAAAGGTTTACCATATAAGTGTTTCCTGATAATTGAGTGGGATTAGACAATGTACCGGTTGCATCAGTGCTGATGTTTTCCAGTGCTACAAATGTCATTACAGTGTTATCGTAGGTGATTTTAAAATCAATTGAACCTACATTGCTAAAACCTGATATGTTAATGGGGATAGAGATGGTTGTGCCTGCCGTTCCAATTACAGGGCTTCCAAGATTTGCAGTTTGTGCATTGACATTTGATGCAAATGCAACAACAAACAGAATAAAAATAATCCGAAAGTACTGATTTAATGTTTTCATATTGTTTATGTTGTATTTTGTGAAAAGGGAAAACTATGAAGATGATTAAAATCAATTCATAGTTTCCTCTTTTTGATTCTATCTTATTTGTTATTGTGCAGGTGTGTATGAACCATTTGTGTCACCAGAACATATTGCTTTGAATAGTTGTGTAACATTTTCATTGTTAATTACAACTGTAGGGTTTTCAAATAGCCATTCGCCTATCGTCCATTGGGTTACAACCTGACTCAATGCACCTTTTTTTCGGATGTATAGGGCATCGGTAGAAGTGATTGAAGAAGAATTATTTACGTCAGCTGCTTTGAATCTTAAACCACTTAAGGTGATTTGACCAATTGAAGCTTTACGAGCCTGAAGTGCATCTGTAGTATTAACGCCACCCCATGTTTTGCTTGTAGATGCGTCTAAGGTATAAGTGCCATTGTCAACAGTGAATCTAAATGAACCGGTAGCATCCGTATAAACGGAGTCAATACTGGTTCCGTTGAGTTTTAAGAATACTTTTGAGAATGTGATTGGAGTACCAGCGGTATTGTCATACTTTAATGTGCCTGAAATAAAGTGCTTCCATGAAGTTCCTTTGTTTAGCAGGATAGAACTGCTTTGTGGCATAAAGTTGGGAGTGGATAAGTTGAACGCATCCGTTACGAGTAAATCGGAGTTGTTTACTAATGTATCATTATGACGACTGGTTGTCGCAAAATAGCTTCTTTCAAAATCTGAATTGAAATTTGTGCCCATACCTGAGAAGATACAGTTTTCCATTTTTAATTCATTATTGGTAGCAGATGCCTGGGTATTTGTCCCATCAAGATATAAGCCTGTTGGCCATCCTGCAAATACAGAGTTGTAAACGTTTAATTTAGAACTTCTGCGGATATGCATCGCTCTGCGATAGAGTGAATTTATTGAGGTTGATACGTCTGCTTTGGGACCAAACATACTGAAATTACTGAAAACACATTGTGTAAACGGAGTGTTGGTTGACCCAGTACCATCATTATCAGATTCGAATCCATTTGACTGTGATTGGTCAGCAATATTCGGATCTCTTAATGAAACTGCATATTGAACCATCCCTCTGAATCCGAAGTCAGTATCG
>Ga0074193_1003460_pt1 | contig 11542 bp, 6 predicted proteins | sample EPASupsiteHSE605_FD_64523 | JGI IMG/M metagenome (GOLD analysis project Ga0074193, IMG submission 64523) | Bioremediated contaminated groundwater from EPA Superfund site, New Mexico - Sample HSE6-05 | ecosystem: Environmental > Aquatic > Deep subsurface > Groundwater > Contaminated ...
ATTATAGGGACGCATTTTTGCAGGTCCGGTAAACAGATCCCAGTCGAGCGTATCGGGCACTGGATCACTCCCTTCCGGTGTATTAAGTCCCTGGGGCCAAAGAGGACGATTGGTGAAGGCTTCTACTTTCACCACTTCACCGATTTCATCATTGGTAAGCCACTCGATAATTTGATTTACTCCTTCTCCCGACGCACCCTGATTTCCCATTTGGGTTACCACTTTGTATTTTTCAGCGAGCTTCGTCAATAACCTCGATTCATACACGCTATGAGTCAGCGGTTTTTCACAGTAAACATGTTTTCCCAATGTAAGGGCGTGTGCAGTAATAATGGCGTGTGTATGGTCGGCAGTAGCAATCATTACGGCATCGAAATTCTTGCCAAACTCATCATACATTTGACGCCAGTCTTTAAATCTTTTTGCTTTCGGATACTGGTCGAAAGCATTTTTTGCATAACTCCAGTCCACGTCGCATAAAGCAACTATATTTTCCGACTCGAGGGCTTTCAGATCGCTAAAACCTTTTCCACCCACGCCAATACCTGCAATATTTAATTTGTCGCTGGGGGCTTTGTGTCCCAAGCCGGCTATCACGTAGTTTGGAACAATCGTCAATCCCGCCGTGGCTGCAGTAATCGTACCCAAAAAGTTTCTCCTTGAAACTTTGTTTTCTGTTTGTTTTGTCATAGCTTTTTAGTTTATTCTTTTGAACGAAATCATTTTGAAATCAATAGCTTGTTTACCTGGTATTTCGAGTGCCTTTAAAATTAATTTCCCCTGTCCTTCTTTAAGATCGATTGTTCCCATCTTCATTGGCTTAAAATTCTTTACATAGGATTCCTGCCGTGTCACCCGATCATTTTCCTTTCCCATTAAGGGAGGATTATATGCTTCTGAAACCTTATGGACAATTTTTTTATCTGCAAAGCGTAGTTCAATGGTAGCACCTACATCTTCGGGGAGGCATGTGTAGTAAATATTTACTTCAAAACGGCCATCGGAAAGTACATCTGCTTCCCAGACTATACTGTCGGATATACTTGTCCAATTTGTAAAATAGGAATCATTGGGAAATTTGTTTGAACGCCTGATATTGCCTTTGCCAATTCCGTCACGAGCCGGAATATAAGTCACAGTGAATTCAGGATGCCCAATTGTAAAAGGACGGGTATCACGCCTGGATAACTCGCTCAACACCTCTTTTTCCCATTTGACTCTTTCGCTCAATAGTGTGTTTGTAATCTCAGAATATTTTTTGGAAACATCCTCATTTTGTTTCGGATCGTTGATTATGTCAAATAATTTTCCTTCATGATCTAATCTGAATCTTTGATTTCGTACACTGGTTTTTCCTCCCCAATGGCTAAATATAAACCGATCATTCCAAACTTGATTATTTTTTTCTATCAGTAATGGTTTTAAAGAGATCCCATCGAGCGGTTTTTCGGGTTGAAAATCGAGCCCTGCCAGATCAGTCAGAGTAGGTAGAAGATCTATGGCCGCAGCGATCTCGGTAACTTTTTTACCTGCAGAAATTTTTCCGTCCCATTTGATAATGAAGGGAGCACGAACGCCACCCTCATCTGTAGACCCTTTCCTCCCTTTCATATTTCCATTCCATCTCCAGCTGTTTGGGCCATTATCGGAGAGATAAACAACGATGGTGTTTTCTGAAAGATTTAGCTTCTCTATTTTGGTTATAATTCTACCCACGTTCCAGTCTATGTTTTCAGTCATTGCAAGTGCTGCTTTTGTAAAGAGCGTATCTTCCTCTTCTGGCATTTGATATCGCATTTTCAAATCAGTGTTTTCCATTTTATCCCACCATTTGTCAGGTACCTGCATTGGACTGTGTGGTGTATTGTATGGGAGATAAAGAAAAAATGGTCTGTTTTTATTTTTTTCAATAAAAGCAATTCCCCTGTCGGTAAGATCGTCAATTATAAAACCATTTCCCTGTATAATTTTTCCGTTATGCTCCAATATCGGACTGAAATAATTTCCCCAATGGCCGGAGCAAAATCCGTAAAAATCATCAAATCCCCGAGCGTTTGGATGGTAGGGTGGTTGTGTACCGTTGTGCCATTTTCCGTAAGCTGCTGTGGTGTATCCTGCTTTTTTAAAATAATCGGCGACAGTGATTTCATCCAGATCGAGGCGTTCTCCACCTGCAGAGGTGGAGAATACCCCTCCCCGGGGGTGATATCTACCTGTCAGCAATTCTGCACGGGTGGGAGAACTCACGGGACATACGTAAAAACGATCGAAGATCGCACCCTTTTTTGCCAGCTGGTCGATATTGGGGGTTTCTACGTTTGTGTTACCTGTAATGCCCAAATCCCCCCATCCCTGATCATCGGCAAGAATAATCACGATATTCGGGTAATTATTCTCCATGAAAGGAGCACATCCCGCTATTGCCGGAATGAATGATAAAACAGTTAAGCTTGTTTTAGAAAATTTGAGCATATTGGACCTCCAGTATAGAGTAAACCTGAAATTGTGAATTTACACTAATTAATCGTAATTTTTTGGTAAATTTAATATAATTTTTTTCGGATTTTTTTAGCTTGTCACGTAACCACCTATGGTATTCCTAGTCAGAGAAAACATTTAATAAATTAGCAATGAAAAGATGAGTCCATTTTAAATAGTGTTAATTTTAAGTTAAATACATAATTCATTTTTTTTTCATTTTTAGTTTCTGAGGAGCGAGGAAGTAAAAAATCGAACACGATGAAAAATTGCTCCATTATGGAGGTTTTTATATAGCAAAAATCAGTTATTAAACCATTTTCATGCGCTCTTTGACCTATCGTTATCAGATAATTTCCAAGGCGGAGATGGTTTATCCATAAACACCTGGCGAAAGTAAATAATTTGTGTCTGAACAATCCTCTGTATCGTGTTTTGTTATTCCTCGTATGAAAGCAATACTGAAAAATGGTTTCCTCCACATTGTTTCTTTTCATCTGTTCCTGCCCGGGGATGGCCGAGAGTTCACGCCGTAGTTCTGCTGTTGCTATCTGTCCGTCGACCTTTTGGTCTCCTTTTTTTCGATAATCGGTATCTGGGTCATTGTGGGTTTGAACGTTCCTGGCCGTGATATCCTCTTTGGGACGAAGGATAGTCCGTCCTTTGACTACCTCGTATTGCTCGTGGAAGACACGGTGAAGAAGATCGTAGCCGGCAGTGGTCTCTGTAAGGCGTTTAAGTACCTGATAAATAAGTTCGCCCAGGGAAGAAATTTTCTCACCGAGAGTTTCACTGTTTAAGCGGTAAACCATCTCCTGGGCATCTTCTTCTAAAAATAGAAGCACCTGTTTCCTGAGCCTGGAGTTCAAAAGAAGTATCCCCCTATCCTGTTTGAAAAGGGGAGCAAATATGGCTTCGTCTATTTTGGAGGTCACGTTTGTATAAAACTGGTTGTGCCACGCCCCTGGATCATCATATTTTTTTGCCGCACGCTTACTCATTTGGGTGGAAGCTGTGGAAAACATGTCATATTGCGAATTTACAGATATCTTCTTGAACATGATTTCTTATCTTTTACGTGATCCAAAATACGATTTTTTTTCTGATAACAATGGATTATGAGTGAGTTTTATCAACAAAAAAACGGAATTAAAAAGAACAAATAAAAGTCAACAACTTTTTAAAGTAGACTCAACGTTTATTCATTATTTTTCTTTTCTCTTTTTAAATCAGACTTATTTAATCTGCCCTTGGACCACCGTTTATAATTTGCTTTGTTCACTGGGTCAGCCATTTTCTCCAACCATGCATTATGCAAGGCTACCAGTTCTTTCATTTTTTCAGGATATTGCTCCGACAAATCAGTCTTTTCTCCTATATCTTTTTTCAGATTAAAGAGCTGTCGTTTATCTTTGTTTCCTACGACTTTCCAGTCATCTTTACGGATTGCCCACCATGGGTCAAGACTTCCACCCGACCAATAAAAAACCCTGTCTTCAATCTTGTCATTCCCCTTTAATAAGGGTAAAATATTCTTTCCGTCGAAAGAACTATTCATGTCGTATTTATTTTCTTGCCCTAATGCTGCAAGTATAGTAGGCAATATATCTAATGAAATAACAGGAGTTGAGCAAATTGACTGCTCCAGTTGAGAAGGCCAACTGACCAAAAATGGTACGTGGATACCACCTTCGTAATCCATGTGTTTTCCTCCATTAAATGGCTTATTTTCTGCCTTTAATTTCAATTCGCCACCATTATCACTAATGAAAAATATAAGCGTGTTGTCACGTAAATTATCTTCTTCGAGTTTGTCTAAAACCTTTCCAATAGCTTCATCCATACGGTGAATCATGGCAAGCATAATATTTCTGGTTGTATCCGGAGTATTGAATAAAGCAATATCTTTTTCCGGAGCCTGCATGGGTGAATGAACAGCATTAAATGCAAGATAAGCAAAAAAGGGATTCTCTTTATTCCTTGAAATAAAATCCACTACCTCTTCTCCCAATCTGTCCGTAAGATAACCCTTTTCCTCAATTTCAACGTCATTTCGATATATTGGATCTTTAGGGTCGTTCAAATAAAAATAATCATGTGCTCCTCTCCCTAGAAATCCAAATTGATAATCAAAACCTCGTTTATACGGGCTCCACTGAATATCTGGCCCTAAATGCCATTTACCAAATTGACCAGTGGTATATCCTTGTTCCTTAAGATATTGAGGTATTATTTTTGCACTCATATCCAGCCCGGAACCAGCTTCACCTGCCGTATATAAACCATAACGCTGCTGATAACGTCCAGTCATTAGTCCGGCTCGAGTTGCTGAACTTATATGCGCGGTTACATATCCATCAGTACATGTTACACCGCTTTTTGCCAGACGATCAATATTGGGTGTAGATACCTCAGGTGAATGGAATGGATTAAAACTGGAATCTGAATAGCCATAATCATCGGCGACAATGATTAAAATATTAGGTTTATCTTTGGCATAGAGCACAGAGTAACTTGCCAATGTGAGGGTCACCGCAGTAAAATTGAAAAATTTCATTTTTTTATTTTTTTCGTGTGTTTAATTTTCTTTTCAGTTTTAGGCTCCTTGATATTCATTTTCCAATCTGAAATTTGTTTCTCCATTTTGGATGCTGTTTCGGGGAAATTGGCTTTCAAATTGTTTTTTTCCAAAGGATCTTTGACAATATCATACAATTCAGTCACTTTCCCCTTTTCCATGATTCCTTTCCAATTTCCCTGTAATGTTCCTACAGATTCTTCTTGGCCCCAGTATAATGCCGCTGTTCGTTGAATTTCTTTTCCATAAAATGCATTCTCGACATTTATTCCATCATAAATTCCTTCTGGAATTTTCGCTTCGCAAATTGCCGCTATTGTCGGCAACCAATCTGTTCCATGGATTACCGTTTTCGCATCTATTTTCCCGGAGGGTACATGTTTAGGCCACGACACAATGAAGGGAACCCTTAAACCTCCTTCATGAAGGCTAAGTTTTCTCTCCTTATATATTTTGGCACTGCCCACGCTGTTTAATAAATCGGGATCCTCCTTATATCTGGCTTCGATACTTTTACTTTCAATCTGTTTGGTTAAAGGCCCCGGGCCATTATCACTCGTAAAAACAATTAAAGTATTATCAAATAAGTTATTTTTTTTCAGATAATCAAACAATCTGCCAAGCGCATTATCCATTGCAGTGATATCTGCACAATATGCTTGCATAGATTTATTGATATCGCCATATTGTGATACAAACTTTAAAAATTCCTGTTGATAAGGGCTGAAATCACTGAGATTTACCTTTAGACCTTTATAAACGGCTAATTGTTCGGGAGTAGGATGAATATAAGAATGGGTCGGGTAAATCCATAGATTTATATAAAATGGGTCGGATGAATCACGAGAACTATTCTTTTTAATGAAATCGATCGTCATATCTACGTAAGCGTCCGTAGTTTTTGCTCTCCAGTATTCCTGATCTCTTTCTTCTTTTGTCCAGGTCCTGCTATTTCCCGCCGGGCTCGTAAGAAAGTGATGATCAATTCCCAGTTCGGCAGGCGTAACAGCACCTTCTTCTCGAGCCGAAAGATGCCATTTTCCTATATGTGCAGTCTTGTATCCCGAATCTTTTAAAATCTTCGTAATCGTAGGTTCTTCCGGACGAATAGTAAGCGTATTGTCAAAATACCTCGCTGGATATTTTCCCGACATCAATGCATAACGACTTGGAGCACTCCACGGTGCGGCCATATAGGCTCTCTCGAATCGAATTCCTTCATCTGCCAGGTTATCCAAATTCGGCGTTTTCGCATACGGATGCCCCGTACAGTGTAGATCACCTGACCCTAGATCATCGGCAAGAATCATAATCACATTGGGCCTTTCCTTTGAATTTATTGTTCTGCAATAAAGGAGTAAAAATAGTACCAAAAAAGTAGTCTTAATTTTCATTGCTCAAATATTTATTTTCAAATTTATTCATACCTATTTTATCAGGAAATATTTCCTATCTGTGATATCCTTTCTTTTGTATCGAATCCATCTTTTCTCTCATTTGTTTAGCTTTTTCGGGATATTTTGCAATTAAGTTTATCTTTTCATCTGGATCGTTACTTAAGTTATATAGCTGCTCTTTTTCACTTTTGAAAATTTTTAATCGTTCTTGGGGAAAATTTTCAGGAGGTGAATTATCGATATATTTCCAGCCCTCCATTTGAATTGCCTTCATGCCCTTTGAATCTGCCGTGATCATATCGACCCGCGGGTTGTCACTCTCTTTTCCTAGCAGATATGGAAGAAAGCTGAAACTATCGGGGGCTATATCCTTCGAATCAGGCATTTTATCATTTGTTATATTTACAAAAGTAGCAAAAACATCAACCATGTTAATCATTTTCTCCGAAATGCTACCCTCTCTTACAACCCCTTTCCAGGAAACTATAAAAGGCACATTTGTTCCTCCCCGCCAAATTGTATGTTTATCACCGCGCAAATCACCATTTATTTTTAATCCATAATTAATCGCCTGCATTTCCGGAGCTTCCGGTCGTTGAACGGGAATATCACCTCCATTATCACTTGTAAAAATAACAATGGTATTTTCTCTTAATCCCATATATTCCAAAGTCTGCAGTATCTGCCCTACGCTCCAATCAAGATCCTGTATAAAATCTCCATAAGGCCCACAATTACTAGATCCTCTCATATAATCGGAAGGTGTAATAGGATGATGCACAGCGATTGGCGCAAAGTATAAAAAAAAGGGAGTGTCCGGTGATTGTTTCTTCAACCAACTGACAGATTTTTCAGTAAGTACACTGATCACATCTTTGTTCACGCGCTGTGGCGCATCAAATCCAAAATATTGGCTACCATAGAATGATCTTGAATAGGGATGTGCTTCTTTGCTGTTCAATCCAAAAATCTCATCATTTTCAATAAAAACGCCCCAAACATCATCATGATTTGATGGTACCGCAAAGTGGTAATCAAATCCCAGATCGAGAGGTCCTGGCGTTAATTTATCGGTAAAATCGCACGGTTTTTTATCGCCATATCCCAAATGCCACTTCCCTATTGCGGCAGTATTGTATCCCTTATCATTCAGAACATCTGCGATTGTTTTTCCATCCGGATCAGGCAATAGAGGACTATCAGCCGAAAGCACTCCATATTTCAAATCAGAACGCCAAGGATAACTTCCGGTCAAAAGACCATACCGGGTCGGAGAGCTGACAGACGCAGGAGTATTCGCATTGGTAAACTTCATGCCGGTTTCTGCCAGACTATTTATAAAAGGGGTACGCACCAGATCCTTGTCAGCACCATAACAGTTTACGCTCCCGTAACCTAAATCGTCGGCTAAAATAAAAACAATATTCGGCAATTGTGTTTGCCCAATCAAAAGATTGGCTGTAAAAAAACATTTGATGCCTATAATAAATTTTACGATTCTTGACATAATTCCGTTTTGTAAATCAATGTTTATAAAATACCTATATTATAATTTGATGTAACTCATAAAAAAAATCTAGACCAAAAGAAAAATATGAGAAGTTGTTCCAGTTTATCATTCATCCTATTCTTATTATTTAGGTTCTGTAAAAACATGCTTTTCCATATTATTTGTTTTTGTAATGGGTCCAATAACTTTTACAGTCGAGTTCGCTCCGATATAAATATTCAATCCCGGGTCTAAGAAACGGTTAGCAGCCAATTCGACATCTCCTCCGGAAATATAAAAAGCAGCATCTCCCTGTTTGGATGTGTGGTTGGTCTGGTAAAACAGGATTTTTCCGTTTTCAATTTCTACTGCACGTTCAGGCTGTCCCCAAAATATTGAATTAAAGAATCTGGCAAAACCGGAAAATTTGCTTGAAATGTGTATCGTTCTTTTTTTATCAGACTCTCCAAGCGGTACCAATTGTGTATTAATAAACTGCAGATCATCTCCACCATCAATTCGAAGAGGGACTTCACTTCCGTCCACGCCTTGTGCCATACTTGTTCCATTTGTTCCTCCCAAACCACTTTGATGAATATAACGGATTCCATAATGAGCTCCGTAAACAAAGTTTTGGAACATATTTTCTTTCTTATTATATCCGAAAGTAATTCCTGTCAAAGTTTTTTGCGTATTGGTGCGAAGTATGGATCCATCTTCAGGTTTGTTATCATATAAGCATCTGCCCCAATAATGCGGTATAAATTGAATATTTTGTACCCAGCCTTCACCACTGTTATTTCCTAAATAAACTCCAGTCTGCAATGGGGATCCGCATACGTAATCGATTACGTGTCCTTTACTGTCAAACGTCGCGAAATCTATTCCCTGATAAGAATTTACGAGAACGATATCTTTTGCCCATACTTCCTGTCCCAGTCCTTGTATTGTCCATGGATAAGGAATATAGTCTGTTGTTTCCCAAACTTGTTCGGGGTAAAATATGGTGAATCCTCGGATGCCCGAATGTTTCTCCAGTCTTATCAAGGGAGTGCCTTTTTTTTGATTTTTTCCGATTTGAGCAATGAGCTCGCTACCCGATCTTTCAATGGTGTGATGCGGTCCATCGTAGGAACCCCTTAATTCAACCCCGGATGGAATGATCAATTCATTCTCTAACAGGTATGAACCAGGAGGAAGAAAAACGGTTCCTCCAGTCTTACGCGCAAGATCCAGGGTTTTCTGAATAAATGGTGCATCATTTGTTTCTCCCTTGCCTGATGCACCATAATCTTTAACATTAAACAGAAGGTCTGAAGCTGGGCGAGGAGTGTTCTTTGCCCCCACAAAATCTTCCAAGTCAGGCCTGTTCAAATTTAAAAAATCATGGGAAATCGTACAATCAGCATTTTTAGTCATAAAATTTCTGATATCGGGAGTCCCTGAAAAAATATTTCCGGCAATATATGCCTTGGAGGTATTAATACCCAAGCTGATATGATTTGAAGGCTGTGAAAATTCCGATTGCAATATTTCAATAATTCCGCCCGAAATATCAACCACTGGATCGCTGTTTTTGTCTACGTTGAATTTAGTATGCATAAAAGTCAACGCCCCATTTTCCGACTCTTTCATTTTTACCGCTTTCGATAAAAAGCCGGTGATGGTTAAGCTGTTAAATTGCGCAGTTGAATTAAAATCTTTATCTGCCAAAATGCCAACACCATCATTTCCTTTGGTATGTATTTTCCCCCCGGTAATAAAAAAACCTGCTGCCGCATTATCACCGAGACAGACACCTGTATGACAGTCAGAAAGTTGAAGATTGTAAATACCTCCGTTGGGTCCTCTCATTTTATGAACTGCGGAAGGGAGTGTTGTAATTCCAATTTTATAGTGTTCAATGGTCAAGTTATAAAACCAGGTCCAGGCAGGAAATCTTATAATTACTGCTTCCCCGTTTGCTTCCATCCATTCAATTAACTTCTTTTTATTTTCTGTAGAAGCTGGTCTGTGATTTAAATCTGATTGTATCCAAAATACAGGACTAAAATGAAGATTTTGCATTCTTGCTACATCCCAGGTATTATCACGCACAAGACCAGTTTTGAGAGCTGTAGCGTATACATTCCGTATCATCGCAAGCGAGTTATTTCCTGGTCCAATCTCAATTCCCTGGTATGAGTTCACAAGAGTCACATTTTCTATCGTGGCATTATATTTTCCGACCTGCCTTATGGTAAAAGGGTAAGATTCAATTTTATCCATTTGCTGTTCGGGATACCAGATTGTCAGGTTTTTGATACCTGCATTATCAAGAATATCTATAAATGCTGCTCCTTCTGATTTCCCTTTGTCGGCAAAAGCCATCAAAACAGTTCCATTTTCATTTTTATTATTAAAGGTAGTATCAAAAGGATTTTTCCAATCCCCACGCAATGTTGTTCCAGCACGAATAATCAAACGATTATGGAGGGCATAACTACCTGCAGGAATAAAAACGACGCCACCACCATTTTCTCCGGCTTGATTGAGTGCTGCCTGAATTGCTTCAGCATCATTTGTCTTCCCATCTCCTTTCGCACCAAAATCCATCACATTATAAGAAGCAATCACCACATCGTCCGTTTGAAAAAAAGTTTTTATCACTCTCGGGGAATAAACATTTGTTTTGTTGATTTCTCTTTCTTTCTTTAAGTCGGGTATTGCACTTTTAATAGCATAAGGACGCAATACAGTACCTGTCAAAGCAACCAAACCTAATTTCTTTACGAACTTCCTTCTTTTCATAAATCGTTTTATTTAGCGTACCTAAATTAATGTTTATTCAATAATCATTCTTGTTCTCAAAAATTGATCCGTTAGTAAGATCTTTACATCAACAATTTAAAATTATTGAATAGTCTCTTTACCATTCTTCAAAACGTAAATCTGACTCAGGATCGTTGCGTTGAATAATTTCTTCAGTTACCGTGAATGTATTTGAATTATCTGTATAGGTATATTTCAATGAAAATATTCTTTTATCCGCATCATACGAAGAACCCAAGTCCGTGATTGTCACTCCTCCCTCAATCGACGAAAGCGTAACATTATCATTTTCTGACAGAGAAATAATAAGTTTATTCTTATCACTGACATTTCGGCTTCCTATTCCTCCCATTTCAAGTTGGTTGAGTGATAAGGTTATCAAATCCCGTGTTTTGTTCTTAATCAAATCTGAATAGTTGTATGAATTGGTCAGACCTGTTGATTGATTGGTTTCGGACCCTTTCACGTAATAGGTTCCACTTTCCTGACTAATGTACTTAATTACAATAATTGTATAATCTTTGGGAGAAGTCACTTCATTACCAGAAAGTATGGAATCTGCTGAGGTTTCATAAATACGAAGTGGCAGAGCATACGTGTTGGTTAAAGCCAAAGGATCAGCACAGAAAATTTCTTTGTTAATTTTTAAAACTACATCCCCAATTGTTTTTCCTTTTTGAATAACAAAGAGGCTGTCACTGGACGGTAATTCCATTTTATAATAATTTTGAGGCAGTAACGTAAGGTGACTGGCTCCGCTCACCGTTTTCAGCAAATCCGGTTCAATAC
>Ga0074193_1003462_pt1 | contig 11540 bp, 4 predicted proteins | sample EPASupsiteHSE605_FD_64523 | JGI IMG/M metagenome (GOLD analysis project Ga0074193, IMG submission 64523) | Bioremediated contaminated groundwater from EPA Superfund site, New Mexico - Sample HSE6-05 | ecosystem: Environmental > Aquatic > Deep subsurface > Groundwater > Contaminated ...
CAAAAGACCGCCGTCATGCTGGAGCATTTTCGCTCGGTGACGATGCACAAAATCAGCGGCAAAGCCAAGGCGATGGTAGTCACCCCTTCGCGCCTGCACGCTGTGCGCTATGTGCAGGAGTTTCGGCGGCAGATTCTGGAGCGCGGCTATACGGACCTTGAGGTGCTGGTTGCGTTCTCAGGCGAGGTGGAGGATGAAGGCGAAACCTATACGGAAGAAAAGATGAACCAAAACCGCGCGGGCGAGACGATTCGTGAAAAGGCGCTACCGGAGGCGTTTCATAGCGACGAATTCGGTATGCTGATCGTTGCGGAGAAGTATCAAACCGGATTTGACGAACCGCTGCTGCACACGATGTTTGTCGATAAAAAGCTCTCCGGCGTGAAGGCGGTGCAGACTCTCTCCCGCTTAAACCGAACCACACGTGGCAAACAGGACACGTTTATCCTCGACTTTGTGAACACAGCTGAGGAGATCAAGAACGCGTTTGAGCCGTTTTATGAGGAGACGATACTCGAGGAGGAGACAGACCCGAACGTCATCTACGACATCAAGAGTACGCTGGATGAGTATGGCGTGTATCTTCAGCCGGAGATTCATCATTTTGCGGATGTATTCTTTGCGGGCTCAGCGCAGTCTGCGGGCGATCTGGGCAAGCTACAAGGCGCGCTAAAACCCGCGGTGGATCGCTTTCTCGCCTTGCCGCCGGAGCGGCAGGATCTGTTTAAGTCCACTCTCGCGCGCTTCAATCGAATCTATGCGTTCATCACGCAGATTTGCCGCCTGTTTGATAAGGAAATCCATGCGTTCAGCATCTATGCGCGCTTCTTAGCGACGCTGCTCCCTAAGGGGCAGAATGCGCTTGTTTCGATAGACGACAAGGTGATGCTTGAGTACTATCGCCTGGAGAAAGACTTTGAAGGCGAAATCGCATTGAAAAGTGCGCCGGAGGGCTTCCGTCCCATTACGGGCGAAGCTGGGCGCAAAGAAAAGAAGAAAGACCAGCTTACGGTCATAATCGAGAAGATCAACGAAAAGTACGGCACGAGCTTCTCTGAGATGGATAAGGTGCTCCTACAAATTCAGAATGATTACGCTTCTGAAGAGAAGTGGCGAAGCTATGCGGCGAACAACGACCAGAAGACGTTTATGCTGCTATTTGAAAAGGATTTCCCGAGCATGGCCGCCTCGCGCTACGAGAAGAACGAGGACTTCTTTGTGCGTATGTTTTCCGATCCAGACATGATGCGCCAAGTGATGGAGGCTGTTGGCGCAGTCCTCTATGGGCGATTGAAAAAGCTTAAAGCCTCTTTATAGAAGTACGCTTTTGGATGGGCGCCTTTAAGATTGATCGTTAATAGGTGGAAAGTATTAGAGGAGCAAAAAAATGGATTCTGCGTTGATAATTAGCAAAATGAATGGATTTATGCACGAGATCACCGTGACCTTGGCAGATTGGCTACTAGCGCGGCTTTCCCACGTCTGCGATGATTGGTGGTCGAAGTGCGTGTTAGAAAATCTCAGCTATTACCAGCGTGATTTCATCGTAAAGCAAGAGATAACAACCTTAAAACAGCTAGATTTAGCTGCTTTGTTGAGAATTACTGATAAAAACTGGTATGAGCTTCGAAACATAGTATATTTAACACAATCTGAACGTGAGTGCGTTCGGCATATGGCTACTATCCGCAATACTTGGGCTCACTGCGCTGGGATAATGCCTGGGAAAGAATTAATCCAGCACGATGCAGAAATCGTTCTTCAATTTTCTCAGCAGATCGGTTTACCAGCAGATAAAGCAACTGAAATCAAGCAATTTATTGTCTCAGTTCAACGCACCTCAATAGATGAAATTTCAACACTTGCTGCAAGTTCTTACAAGGAAGAGAAGCCTATCGCAAATTCTCTTCAATGCGAAATCAAAGAAAAGGACATGGTTACATTAAAAAGCAATCCCGAGATGAAAGGAATGGTATTTGCCGTTTCAGAGATTGGAGCTGTGAAGAAGTATGACGTCTTTATAGATGGACATGTTAACTCCTACTATTACGAACAATTGAAGCTTATGAACGATGCTCCAGAATACAAGTTAGTAGATATCCAGGCATTACAAAGCTATCTAACAGCTTTTCAATTACGTAACCCCTCTTCACAAAGTCTATACTCCTTAAATTCTGCACGAATTGACTTCGTTCCATATCAGTTTAGGCCGGCATTAAAAATGATCAAATCTGACACACCTAGAATCTTAATCGCGGATAGTGTTGGTGTTGGCAAAACAATTGAGGCTGGCCTTATCCTGAAGGAAGCTCAAGCAAGAAACGATATCGAATCTGTGATCATTATTTGTCCAAAACCATTAGTAGCCGAGCGAAAATGGCAACTCGAAATGAAGCGTTTTGATGAAGAGTTCTTTCCAATAGATGGCCCAGCGCTTAAACAGATTATTACGGATGCGGATCGTGATGGCGTTTGGCCTGATAGAGCGAATAAAGTGATAATACCCTACTCAATTCTTCAAAAGGAAGATGTTCTATTCGGAACTAAACCAACGAAAAATGGAAGTGCACACCGTAGATGTTTAGGGTTGGTCGACCTTGATTTTGAACCGCATTTTGATATGGTGATTGTCGACGAAGCGCATCATATCCGAAACAATAACACAAATAGTTATGCGACTGTAAAGTACTTTTGTGATCACGCAGATTCGGTGATTTTTCTAACAGCCACGCCACTTCAAACAAGTGATAACGATTTATATACTCTATTGAATCTGTTACGACCCGATGTAATTCTTGATTACGACACTTTTCAGATGATGGGTCGCCCTAACCCCAATATTAACAAAGCTATTCATATAATACGATCTGAAACTGGTGAATGGCAAAGTGAAGCCATCGCAGAATTAAAAAACGCTGCCCTCACGCAATGGGGAGGTGTAGTGATAAATCAGAATCCAACATTTAGACACGCAATAGAAACATTATCACAAAATGAAATTACGCGAGAGGAACGCATACAACTCATTTCAGATGTAGAGAGCTTACACAGTTTCTTCGGAATTATTAATCGAACACGCCGACAAGATATTCAAGATTTCTGCATTCGTCGCTCATACACTCAAGAAACTTCATTCACCCCAGATCAAAAAGCGTTATATGACGAATTATTGAAGTTCGAAGAAGCGGCTCTGGCTCTCTTGCATGGAGATATCAATGTTAGATTTATGATGTGCACTATAATGCGGCAAGCAGCAAGCTGCATATTTGGGTTGGCTCCGTTTATTAATGCCATAATACATCGACGTTTATCGCAAATATGGGATGACCCTGATTATGACCTAACTGAACTTGAAATGAAGGATTCTACTTACTCGATTATTAGCGAACTTGCAAAAAATCTGCTATTTCACGCCGCGAACCTCCCACAGAAGGATCCGAAATTTGAAGCTTTGCTAAGGATTGTGGAAGAAAAACAGCAATATGATAACAATAAGATTATACTTTTTAGCACGTTCAAACATACCCTTGCATACTTGAGAACTAAACTGCAGTCGACCGGACTACGTATCGCCCAAATCGACGGAAGCGTTAAGGATGAAGATCGATATGCTCTACGTGGTAGATTTCAAAGTATTAAAGAAGACCCACAGGCGATCGATATTCTGTTGTTCACCGAAGTAGGTTCAGAGGGCCTTGATTATCAATTCTGTGACTTAATGATAAATTATGATCTGCCGTGGAATCCTATGAGAATCGAGCAACGAATCGGCCGTATTGATCGTCGTGGACAAAAGAGTGAAGCTGTAAGCATCTATAATATGATCACTGCTGAAACAATCGATGCTACCATTTTTCACCGTTGTCTATCAAGAATTGGCGTTTTCGAGGAGAGCATCGGCGAATGTTCGGAAATTCTCGGGGAACTGCATACGGAAATCGAGAGCATCATGCTTTCTGCTTCTCTAACTGACGAGGAAAAAGCTCAGAAACTTGAAATAATTGCTGATAATGAAATCCGCAAAGTTCAAGAGCTCCGAAGATTAGAGAACGAAGAGAAGCAGCTTTTTGGCTTTGATTTATCGAATTACATTTTTACAAAAGAAGTACAGGATGCTGAAAACCCTTGGATATCCCCTTCAGCTATTCAGTCTACCATTCAGCAATACTTGAAGGTACGTCTAGGAGATGGAAATTATGTTCTTGGTGAATCTTCACAAAAAACATTGCGTTTATCCTCTGAAGCAAGACAACTCCTTCTCGATGATTACAAGACCTTATCTCTTCCCCGCGCCCGCGCGAACCAAGAGTGGGTTCGATTCTTAAAGCAAGCTAGTCCAACTTGCGCAATAACTTTTGATGGCGAGTATGCAAACCAAAACCAAGATATAATATTTATTACCAATCAACATCCGCTTGTTAAACAAGCCGTGGGTAGCCTGTGTCCATCGCAAGTGCTTCAAGTTGGAATTTCAATAAATGATCTATCAGTCCCAGCGGGAGAATACCCTTTCGCAATTTACGCTTGGGACTATATTGGATATAAACCGCACCGGGAAATCGTTCCCGTTTGCGAAGAAGGTTATTTGCAAAAAGAACTTATGAATACATTGCTTTCCGCAAAGCAGCATGACATCGATACTTCAAAATGGAGAGCTGACTGGCTTGCTCTAGAATCCAAGCACCACCAGTTGTGGAAAAGCGCACAACAAACTCATAAAGACGAGGCAGTTGAATCATTTAGATTCAAATCCGAAAGCCTCTCATATAATTTTAATGGCCGCAAGCGTATCCTTTTGAGCCAAATTGCAGAAGCCAATGATGAGCGCATAAGGCGGATGCGAACCGCTGAGCTCGAGAATGCTGAAATAAAGTATAGAAGGAAAAATGATGATCTTAAATTGGAAATGGAGAAAGCAGATATTCACACGCAACTGCTGGTCGAAGGTGTTTTAGCAGTAAAATAAATCAAGCATTGTAGGCAAACAGGAGACCGCATATGAAAGTGACATCTCTACAAGAGTTAATTGAAATTAGAAAACATTTAATCGATGCACATAATGAGAACGACGGGTTTGCTGATGGTATCCGTGCCTTACTCACCGATTTATATCCAGATACGGCTCATTTTATTTATGAGCTTCTGCAAAATGCAGAAGATATGACTGCTACTAAAGTGCGCTTTTATCTTAAAAAAAACGAACTGCTATTCGCGCACAATGGAACCAAAAGAGACTTCAACCTACAAGACATCGACGCAATCACCAGCATTGGAAGTAATGCTCAAAAGAGAAATGATCCAACTAGTATTGGAAAGTTTGGTGTCGGATTCAAGGCTGTCTTTTCATATACGGCTACCCCTGAAGTGCATTCTGGGAACTATGACTTCAAGATTATAGATTACTTTTTGCCAAGTATTGAAGGTGTTGCTCATATGGATACGTATATGGATGACGAAAAGTGGACTTGTTTTGTGCTTCCATTTAACAACCCCAAAAAACCCGCCAATCAGGCACATAGAGAAATATTAGACGGGCTTCAGCAACTTGATGATAGCTCAATCTTGTTTTTAAAGAATATTCGCAGCATAGAATTCATTCTTCCCGATGGTACGATTGGCTACGTGAAAACTTTAGAACCCAGAGAACATGTGCTCGAGATCTGTTGTAAAAAACAAGATCAAACTGAAGTACACTCCTCTTTCTGGTTGCGTTTTTTAGAAACTATTGAAACGCTTGACGAGCAGGGCAAGAACAAGCGTTTGAACATAGGTGTTTCGTACCATTTGCTTCCACAAAGTAATACAACTAATCCATATTCAATCAATCCAGTAAAGGGAAAAACCTTTATTTACTTTCCCGCTACCAAAGAGGAATCAAATCTGAAATTCCACATCAATGCACCGTTTGCATCGACAGTAGCGAGAGATAGTATTCGTGAATGCAAACAAAATCAAGAATTGCTTAACAAAATTGCTGATCTAACGGTGAAATCACTAGCCTATATCAAAGCATCAAACATGCTCTCAATTTCGTTTTTAGCGGCACTTCCAAATGACGGCGATGAATTAAGCGATTTGTTCTCGGTTATTGCAAAGAAAATATATCATGCGTTTTCTGAGAATGCCTATGTTCCAACATATCCACAAGGCTTTGAAAGATCTGGAAACGTACTTCGTTCTGTACCAGTGTCAATAAGGAATGTTTTCCCGAATGATATTATTGGGAAACTAACGAACAGCAAGAAAGTTTGGAGCGCAAACCCTCCGCCGCAAAGCCAACGAGAAGACAGATTTCTGAAGAGTTTAGGAATTGAAGAATTCGACTATGCGCACTTCGCGTGTTTGTTTAAAGATGAGTTGCGCTCAAAAACCGAGGAAGTAATTCAATCGTTTTCCGATAGTAAGCTTCGTGATTTTTATTTATTGCTATATAAATGCAAACAAGAACTATCCTACAGCTGGGAGCTAAAGAATCTGGGTGAATCTTTTATAAACACTCTTTTAAAGACAACACTGGTTAAGACCACAATTGGGTTCAGACGACCAACAAATGCTTATATTCTACCAATAAATCAAACAGTGCAATCACCCGAAGTGCCAATAATTCCAATTGATTTGTATGATGCGAAGAATATTAATTACAACATGAAAAGTGATATTTTAGCTCTGTTTAATTGCTTGGGAATAAAAGAATACGGAATTAAAACCGAAATTGAAAAACTCTTGCGAATGTATAAAAATAATGAAAATCTGCTGAATGAACGTCTCAAAAGCAAAGAATACTTTTCGGATTTAGTGATGTTCGGCAATTATCGCGCCAAACATTCCGATATTGATTTTAGCGATATTCCAATTGTGATCGCGCGAAGAACTACTGACAAAACAATTTACAGAACAAAAGCTTCTGAAGTTATTTTTGGTGAGCCGTTTGCTAGCAGCATCGGCCAGGACATAGCATCCATAACTAAGGGATTTGTGTTGTGGGAAGGGTACAACGATAAAAACAACCTTTCTGCAGAGAAACTAGAAATCGTAATGGATTTCTTTGCTATTATCGGAGTAAGAAAGGGGCTAATTATTCAGCAAACATCCGCAACAAAAAATCCTGATTTTTGGACAAAATTAAATGCAGGCGGAAAATATACAGGGTATGGAGAGAATTGTGATTACTCTATTGCAGATATTGACAAACTACTAAGTTCAAAAACCACAAGCATCAGTCTCGAAATTTGGAACACCCTAATCCGATATCAACGAAATACTGATATACTTACAGCCAAATACAGCCCAAATAGAACAGCAACGTGTAATTATGCAGATTCAACACTAGTGTATTACCTAAAAAAACTACCATGGATTCCCACGCTGGATGGAACATGGAAATGCCCGGCAGAAACAAGTACAAGGATGCTTCTTCCTGATTTTAAATACTCTGATGATAACAAGGTCTTTAAAGCTATTGGATTCGACGAAAATCAAAGAAAAACTGAAGCAGGAAGACAATTTGCTGAAGATGCCGCGAAGAAAGCTGGTGGGGTGTTTATATCTCAGGAAGATTTGCCTGATGGATTAACTCAAGAAGAAATAAAAAATGTTTTAAAACAATATTCAAAAAGCAAACTAAAATACGCCTCAGCATCTGAGCAAAATCAGCAAGTAGACCTGCGAAATGCCTTGATTAGACAAAATCGTGACAACTCAAATAGTGAGAATGAGAATGATATCTTATTTAGCGATGATGATGGTGCTGTTCCCAACATTAAGCGTAGAACAAGCAAACTAACGGATTCGTTTATAGAAAACAAGGATACCCCCAAACTTGTCAAAATGCGGATGCAACGTATAGCCGATTCGAATGCAGATGAACGTGAACACTTGGAAGCAGACTATAAAGGGGAGTGTCAAATCTGCAAAGAAAAAATTATCTCATTTAATGGTAAGCGAATTTTCCATGCAATTAATATCATTGATTCAAGTGATTTACCAGCCAGTCTTGCAAACACATTCAGTTTATGCTGGAACTCAATCTGCCTGTGCCCGAACTGTGCTGCAAAATACAAACACTGCGCTAAGAATATGGATCGTTTCGAAGAACAAGTGATTTCGGCTGTTATTATAGAGGGCGATGGAAGAAAAATCCCGGTTTCTATACAACTCGATGGTAAAGAATGCCGGATATCCTACACCCCCCGACATTTATTAGCCTTGAAAACTGCCATTAAATTACTAACATACTAATTCCTTTTTCAAGTATAAAAGATTACTCGTTTTATTCAAAACAGTATCTTATCTACAGATTGGAGACCTTATATGCTAGATCGCGGCAAAAGTATTAATCTATATCTAATGGATGGAACTGCAAGCGGAAGAATAAAATGCAGCTTGTCGAATTGGACTGGCGTCGCCTATAAAATTCCGCGAACGGAGTTGGATAAGTGCAAAGATCGTGAAGACTTAAAACAGAGCGGGGTATACTTCCTCTTTGGCACATCTGATCAAACGGGTGATAATGTCGTATATATTGGACAAGCCGGCGCTCGAAAAAATGGCGAGGGTATTTTATTTCGTCTCCAAGAACACAAGCGCAATCCCGATAAAGATTACTGGACTGAGGCAATAGTTTTTACAACATCAAATAACTCCTTTGGTCCAACTGAAATAAGTTATCTCGAAAATCGTTTTTGCAATCTTGCGCTCGAGGCAAAGCGGTATTCCGTCAAGAACGGAAACGACCCAACGCAAGGACATATTACCGAGGAAAAAGAGAGCGAGTTGGAAGAGTTTATTGATTACTCCAAAATCGTCATGGGGACGCTTGGCCATAAGGTCTTCGAACGTATTGTCCCTTTATCTCTGAACAAAACGAACGCGGATGACCCGGTGGTTGTACAAGAAACATTTGAACTTAGGCAAGGATCCGCAAGCGCAAAAGGGCAGCGTACCAGTGATGGTTTCGTAGTATTGCGCGACAGTATTGTCAAGCTAACTGTGGCCCCATCATGTCCAAAGCATGCAACAAGTGCACGAGAACTATATTCCGACTCAATAGGGGGCGATGGTAAACTCTTATCGGATATATTACTGCGCAGTCCAGCAGAAGCTGCATGTTTTATTACAGGGACGTCCATTAGTTCCGAAATATGGAGGACACGTGATGGAAGAACTATCAAAGAAGTTGAACGCGCTGAAGACTAGCAAAGTGCAGATAGGCTAAATTCAGCAAAACCTGATCCAAATAATGCACCGCTCACTATCTGTTTGCGATATAAAGTAGTCCTGTCCTCTCACTGGTTTATTATTTTTGTGGAGCTCAGACTGAGAAAGAACCTATAAAAATTTCATAGAAAATCAAATAATCCGGAGGTTGCCCGCATGCCAGTCAATGAATCCTTACCGATCAAGTATACCAGTATGAATGTCCAGAACTGCTTTAAGAATTTCTATTTAGTTCCAGATTACCAACGCGAATATGTTTGGGGAGAAACACAAGTCAATCAATTACTTTCTGACTTGATGGAGTCTTATCAGGCTGATCCTACCAAGGAATATTTCTTAGGTAGCGTAGTTGTTTATCAGAACGAAGAAGGTTTCTTTGAGCTGATCGATGGGCAACAAAGAACAACTACCTTCTTCCTTATGATCTGTGCATTTCGCCAATTATATAAAGAATATAATCTTGATGAAAGTATTCTTACTGGACTTATTTTCGAGAAGAAGTTTAACGCTGTCGGAGACCCGGTTGAGCATTTTAGGTTGTCACTACAATACTCGGACGCGGCGGATTATATCGAAAGAATTTCGCGTAATGAAACCAAACCAACAATGGTTAGTTCATCGGGCAAAAGACTTTTTGACGCATATGAAATAGTCTTAGAAACTTTAAGGAACAATTTTAAGGGCAACGCAACTACTAATGAGTCGGATAAGTTAAAATTGTTCTTTATGTTCTTCTATCAAAAGGTAATTTTTATTCAAATTGAAACATCCCACATCGGTGATGCTTTGAAGATTTTCGAAACAATTAACCAACGTGGCATCGGCCTAAATCCTGTTGATCTGTTAAAGAACCTTATATTTCGTCAGGTTGAAAAGAAACAGTTCTCAGCGTTGAATCAAAAGTGGAAGTCGATTGTGGACGGCCTAGATTCCGCTGGCGAAAAACCGCTACGCTTCATACGATACTTTATCATGGCAAATTATGATATCAATCTAAACGATAACCCCGGTGGTGTGGTCCGTGAGGATGGCATTTATAACTGGTTTATAAAGAATGATATTCAATGCCAATATCAAGCGTATCCTCAAAGGTTCGTTGACCTGATGAAAGAATGCCAAGTATCCTATGTGAATTTTATCCATGGCAAAGATCGCAATGGTGATAATGTCTATCTTGAGAGTATTGCGAAACTTGGAGGCGGTTCTTATAAATACCATCTCATGCTGCTTCTCCCGGCAAGAAATCTACCCGACAAGCTGTTCATGCATCTTTGCCGGCAAGTGGAATCTGTAATTTTCTATGTTATTGTCACTAAGCAAAGTACCAACGATCTTGAAAGGCTGTTCGCACAGTGGTCAGCCATCATCAAAAAAGTCAGAACAGCCGACGACTTGAATTTGTTTATCAATAACTCTATGATCCCGGAAATTAATCGTTGGAAATATAACTACAAAGAACTATTTATGGTCATCAGCCAGAAAAACATGCAGCAATACAGAATTCGCTACATGCTTTCGAAAATTGCTCAATATATGGATATGCAAAAACGTGCCGTAAATGCTCCAGAATCTATCAAGGAGTACTTCAAGCCCGGTATTGAGATCGAACATATTCTGCCATATACACGTAACTCAGAATTACTGAAAGAATATGCGGATGAGTCGCAGTACGACATGTTAAAATCGCGTTTGGGCAATCTGACATTGCTAGAAAAAGTGATCAATATTGTGATAGGGAATCAGGATTTCTATGGTTCGAAATTGGCGGGCTACGACCAGTCCCAAATCTATATGACAAGATCCATCCATCATTTGGAGAATATCGGCATTGATACATCAGTAACAGCTTTAAATAAGATTGCAAAATCGTGGTCTTCGTGGGACGAAGATACGATTATTCAGAGGCAAGAGATGTTATATGAGCTAAGCTTGCTTACATGGACAATTGTTCCATTATCTGAATAAGGATAAAATTTGCAATATATATCCATAATTAATTATAGGGGAGTGTAAAATGAGCAAGAAAATGAACTTCAAGTCCCTCGCCGCTTTGGAACCCATCGTTAGAGTCATCAATGAAGCCCAAGAAGCCGTCAATGATACAAATCGAACAATAGCGAACAGCGCAATCCCAGATGTTCTGGTTGGTGCGCTAGGTGCTGGAATTGGAGGCGTGGTTTCGTTCGCTGCGCTATACGGATTGGGCGTCGCAGGCTTAAGCGCAGCCGGTATTACTTCCGGTTTGGCTGCAGTTGGCGCAGTCGTCGGCGGAGGTATGGCGGCCGGAGTGTTTGTCTTGGCCGCACCAGTTGTCGTGTTAGTAG
>Ga0074193_1002549_pt2 | contig 11533 bp, 10 predicted proteins | sample EPASupsiteHSE605_FD_64523 | JGI IMG/M metagenome (GOLD analysis project Ga0074193, IMG submission 64523) | Bioremediated contaminated groundwater from EPA Superfund site, New Mexico - Sample HSE6-05 | ecosystem: Environmental > Aquatic > Deep subsurface > Groundwater > Contaminated ...
TTATTCTTGTTTACATTTCTCATTATGTAATACTACTGAGTAACAATAGGTACTATTAAATGATTTTAGTACTACTAAGTAGTACAAATTAGCATGAACAAAGCTATATTTAAACATACTGATTTTAGTTTACTTTTATATTGCTCCTGAAACTCATTTATTAAATAGCCTGTGAAAGTTACAGTTTTAAATAAAAATGTAAAAATAAATGGCAAATAATATTATTAAATTACTACAATAATTAATATAACAAAGTGGTATTTAAAGAAAGTGATTTTAACTTTATATTTATAATAATAGTGATGATATGAATATTATGGCAAATTTGTTATCATTTATAATATTTTGAATAGACCCGAAGATCATGAATTTCCCCAAGAAATAAAAAAATTGATTTTGGAATCGATACAGTAGTTAACAAATAGAGTAAAAAAACAAGAAGAAGGAAAAGTTTCGGTTTTGTACAGCTTATCCCTACTTCTCTCAATGTTTGATTGGGGCTCATACTGGTTATAAAAGGATATTGAATAGATATCCTGTAAAGATTATCGAAATTGCCACAATTGAGACAAAAATCGCTATTAGCTCATTTTTAAGCACTTTTTTAAGGATGATCATTTCAGGCAGGGAAACAGCTGTAACGGACATAAGGAACGCAAGAGAAGTTCCTATAGGAAGCCCTTTCCCAATTAGGCTTTCTACGATAGGAATCATTGCCATAACATTTGAGTACAATGGAACTCCGATCAGGACGGCAATCGGAACTGCAAACAGGTTGTCCTTGCCTGCATATTTCTCTAAAATACCTTCAGGTGCATATCCGTGAAAAATGCCTCCTATGCTAACGCCTATAATTACATAGACCCATACCCTTCCCACAATGTCTTTTACGTTTTCAAATGCAATATTTACTCGTTCCTTTACAGTAAGCTCATCGGGTTTTGTAGTTTGCTGCCCTACTTTTATCTTATAAACAAAGTCCTCCACGTACCTTTCCAGCTTCATAATACCAATCAGATAACCCCCAATAACTCCCAGTATAACTCCTGATACAATATAGATCACTGTTGCTTTAAGGCCGAGAGTTGCCCAGAGAGCAGCAACTGCGGCTTCATTTACGAGAGGGGAAGTTATCAGGAAGGAAAAAGTAACTCCAAGAGGTACGCCTGCCTCTACAAACCCGATAAAAATCGGAACTGAAGAACACGAACAAAAAGGAGTTACTGTTCCGATCAGAGACGCAAGAAAGTAATACTTAATCCCTTTTTTGTTTCCAAGCACCTTCCGGGTTCTTTCAGGAGTAATATAGGTCCTGAGATAAGAAATGAAAAAAATCATCAATGCAAGCAGCAAGAAAATTTTCATCACATCGTAAATAACAAAGTTAACGCTAGCTGCAAGGCGCGTGTCAGGTGCAATCCCGAAAACCTCGTATGTTAGCTTGTCTGCAATCCATTGAAGAGGATAAAATATATCTACCATTTTGAGTTCCTTCTTCCAGTTATTTGCACTCTTTTTGTAATTTTTACTTCATGTTATATCAATATGTATTTATATAATCATTAAAAGATATAAATTTGCTGCTCTAAGTAAAATATGTATAATAATAATAATAATAATAATAATAATACCTGAATTAGAGTGAAATTAGATTGAGACACTTTCACGCCGATATTCAAAGCCAATGTAACTAAAGGTTTAATTATACATCTAATAAACCAGCAAGGTAATCTTTATGAACATACTGGCACGAAAACACCAATAGAGAGTTCAAGTGTGCTTAAACAATGCTTTCTGAAACATGACTGAAGGCTCAAATCTCATCAAAGCTGAATTTAAATTCACTAATTGAAGGCTTCAAGTATGGTCAAATGCTCTATCTGTGGGAAGGATGAAAGTTCACTGCTTAGAGTAAAGCATAGGAAACTTGGCACTGTAAAGCTCTGTTTCGAATGCTGGGAAGTCGAAAACAGCAACGAGAATCTTCATCATTCTTGTGGTAGATGCGATTGCTGAAAATGAATCTATTCTTACATCCTGTAGTTTACTCCCACTTTTCTTCACTCTATTTTTCCCTTCGGAGTCTTACTTGCTCTTTTCCTTCTATGAGAAGTTAGCCACTAAAACCGATTAAGAATTAACATCAAGAAGTTTTAGTGACAAAGTCAGCCGTAAAAAGCTAGAAACCCTGTAAACAAGCTTAAATATCTGTTAACGGTTTTGTGCAGAGCGATTTTGTATAAATTTAAAGGGAAGAGATTCAAATTAAAAGATAAAAGACTAAAATGGAAGATCACTCTGATTAAAGGATCTCCATGACTTTCCTGAGAGTATCTGCTACTTCCTGGTCTTCAAGACCTCTTTCTTTGCTTTTCTTGATTCCAAATTCGGAAATTACGATCTGTCTATCAGGTTTAAACCCTGCAAGCTCAAGTGTCTTGCTGGCACAGTTCAAAGGACAACCGTCAATTGTAATAATACGATCAGAAGTTTCTGCAGACTTCATAAGTCCTGGCGCTCGTGCACCTATTCCGGCAGTACACATCAGGTTCCCTATACCCTGCTTTTCGAGTTCGATTGCGATTCTGTTTGAGAGCTGGCCTATATTTGCTGCTCCAGCACACGGGAAAATTGCCACATTTGCCGAACCGCATGCACATTTTGGTTCTTCTGGCATATTTTTCACACTGACCTCGGATTTATCATGAAGTGACTGTAATCTTGAGTTTATCTTAAATTAACTATAATTTTACTTTCTAGTTCCGAGCTAACACTTCAATCATTTTAACAGATTTATTTTTTAATCCACTTTTTGATTTCATCGACACTTGGAACTTTACCTGCGACTTTAACCTCTCCGTCAACCACAAGAGCAGGAGTGACCATGACTCCATATCCCAGAATTTTATCGAAATCTTCTACCTTGATGATTTCAGCATTTACACCTGTTTCCTTTACAGCTTTCTCAACAATTTCTTTTGTTTTGTTGCACTTTGAACATCCTGTACCAAGTATTTCGATTTTCATAGTATTCACCTCAACATTCTCTATTTCAAACAATATTCTCTATTTAAAATAACATTCTCTATTTTAAACAATATTCTCTATTTAAAATAACATTCTCTATTTTAAACAATATTCTCTATTTCAAACAACATTCTCTATTTTAAACAATATTCTCTATTTCAAACAACATTCTCTATTTCAAACAACATTCTCTATTTAAAATATATTTGAAATAACCTATATAAAATTTCCTATTTCAAAATAATTTGAATCAAGTTTCAACCGGATCAACGTTTAAATTAAATCCAAGAAGAGTCAAAATCAATGTATTTATATATATATCTGGCAATCTTTGAAGAACATGGTTGAAACAGAACCCGAATGCATTTCCATGAAAAGGTGCTTTATGTATACTATCTTCCTGTTTATCCTTGCAGGTATTTTCGAGATAGGAGGAGGATACCTTATGTGGTTGTGGCTACGTGAAGACAGAGGACTGATTTTTGCATTTTCAGGGGCAATTGTCCTGTTTTGATATGGAATCGTGCCCACTTTCCAGCGCTCTTACTTCCATAGAATATATGCAACTTATGGTGGTATTTTTGTTGTTATTTCCCTCTTATGGGGCTGGATTTTTGACAAAATCCCTCCCGATACCCATGATCTTATAGGCTCCCTGGTTATTCTTATTGGAGTATCAATCATTTACTACTGGCCAAGAGAGGATGATAATAAATGATTGACTCTGTAGTATCTCTTGTTCTGTTTTTTCTGGCTGCCCTTTTTGAAATAGGAGGAGGCTATCTTGTTTGGTTATGGTTAAGGGAAAAGAAAAGAGCAGTATTCGGGCTTCTCGGAGGACTGACGTTAGCAGTTTACGGGATAATTCCAACTTTTCAGCCGGTGCATTTCGGTAGGGTTTATGCTGCCTATGGAGGAATCTTTATTGTTTCATCCCTGATCTGGGGAGCTCTGATAGACAAGAAAAACCCAGACAAATATGAAGTAATAGGGGCATTGATCGCACTTGCAGGTGTGCTGATAATGTTCTACATTCCTCGTTGACAGGCCAGTATAAAGATAAATAGAGGATAAACAAGGAAAGAAGAGAATTATAGAAAGTTGCAGGAAAAGAAAAGGAATTTTAGGAAAAAAAAGGGGAAAAACAAAGAGAAGAAAGTTTAATAAATAATTAAACCTGGCAGAAATATTTGTTATGAAAATATATTTATAGATAAGCGTTCTGCTTGAAGCCCTGTATAATTCTATTCTCATTTTGAGTATATAACTTCTATACTATATAGGGAGAGAAATATCCATGCTTCAAATATTCAAATCAACAGATTCCGGACTGGTAACTCTTGATCAGGTTGAAGACGGTACATGGATTAATCTTACAAATCCGATAGAGCAGGAAATTCTCTCTATATCAGAAAGTCTGAATATTCCTGTTGAACACCTCAAAGCTGCACTCGATGAAGAAGAACGTTCCAGAATTGAAGTGGATGAAGGCTGTACTGTCGTATTAATAGATATACCCGTACCGAACGCGAACTTGCAAGATGGAGGAATTTATTATACAATCCCCCTTGGGATTATAATTACCGACAGAAACATCGTTACCGTTTCCCTTCAGGAAAATTATGTTATTAGTAGCTTTATTGAAAGGAGAATAAAATCCTTTTATACATTTAAAAAAACACGGTTTCTTTTACAGATCCTGTATAAAAACTCAAAGTTATATCTTCAGTATCTCAGGCGCATTGATAAAGCAAGCGATAAAATTGAGTCCAAATTGCATAAGTCCCTGAAGAATGAAGAATTAATTCAGCTTCTTGGACTGGAAAAAAGCCTGGTATATTTTTCTACATCTTTAAAAAGCAATGAAACAGTCCTTGAGAAAATTCTTAGGTCTACTCCTGTCAAAATGTATCCTGAAGATACGGATCTTCTTGAGGATGTTATTGTCGAAAACAAGCAAGCAATTGAAATGGCAAATATCTATAGCAATATCCTGACCGGAACAATGGATGCATATGCTTCGGTTATTTCCAATAACTTAAATATTGTTATGAAATTCCTTACTTCAGCTACAATCGTGTTATCAGTTCCAACAATGGTTGCCAGTTTCTTTGGGATGAACGTTGAAGTCCCTTTCGAGAATAATCCTCACGCCTTTGTAATTATTTTCATAATATCGTTGGTTTTCTCAGTAATTATAGCTATCACAATGGTAAGAAAACAACTGTTCTAAAGCAACTGCTTTAAGAAAAAAATTCTAAGAAAAAAATTCTAAGAAAAAAATATTCTAAAAAAACATTGGAAACATCGATTCAAAACAAATCTACCCCTAAGTACCCGAATTAAGATATGTTCTCTCTTCAGAACCTTTTTTGTTTGTTAATCCTACTTGAAATTCTTGAGTGTAGCTTCCTGCGAAAAAAATACAATCTAAGTAGGTGAAATAAAAAAGATAAAAAAGTCAGAGGATATCTCTAACTTTTGAGGTTAACTGAGAACTAACTTTTTAAGTTAACTGATAAACAACTTTTTAGATTAACTGATAACCAATTTTTTAGGTTAACTAAATAAAAATGTTTACTTCAGTGAATTGTATCGTAGGCACATTCTCCATGCATAGAGATATCCAGGCCTATAAGCTGATCTTCATCTGTAACCCTGACCGGAGTTACCAAGTTTATTAACATCAGCATAATGTAGGTAAACACAAATGCATAGACTGAAGTAGCTGCAACAACCACAATTTCTTTAATAAAGAATACTGTGCCGCCGTAAAGCAGGCCATCCGCTCCTGCCGGGTTTATAGCCGTCGAGGCAAAGATTCCAAGTAGAATTGTTCCGGTAACGCCACCAATTCCATGGACACCCCATACATCAAGAGCATCGTCCCATTCCATCTTGTTTTTAAGATGTACGGCAAAATAACAGACAACTGATCCGAGAATTCCCATTAGTGCAGCCACAGGTAAAGAAACAAGACCTGCTGCTGGAGTAATGGTTGCAAGGCCTGCAACTGCTCCTGTCATAAGTCCTACGAACTTTGGTTTTCTTTCCTTATACCATTCTATTGTCATCCAGGTGATTGCTGCAAAAGAGGCTGCAATATCGCTGTTCAGGAATGCAAGTGAGGTAATTCCATCTACATTGAGTTCGCTTCCAGCGTTAAAGCCGTACCATCCAAACCACAGAAGAGCAGTACCTATAGCCATTAACGGAATGTTATTTGGCTTTGTTATTTTGTTGTATTTTCTTGAGCCCACATAAAAAACAGAAGCAAGAGCTGCAAAGCCGGCTGTAGCATGGACAACGATTCCGCCTGCAAAATCAAGAACTCCCATTTGTGCAAGCAGACCGCCTCCCCAGACCATATGGACAAAAGGATAGTAAACAAAAAGCTGCCAGAGAACAAGGAAAATAAAATAAGCCTTAAAAGTAACCCGGTTTGCAAATGCTCCCGTAATCAGAGCCGGAGTTATAATTGCAAACATCATCTGGTAAGCCACAAATACAATTTCCGGGAACCCCATATCTTTGAATATTGTGGTTGGAGTAATTCCATGCAAAAACATTTTGTCCAGGTTTCCGATAATTGCACCTTCTCCCCCGCTAAAGCACAGGGAATAACCTATGAAAAACCATAAAATAGTTGTCAATCCCATCGAAACAAAGCTTTGCATCATAATTCCTAAAATGTTCCGCTTACAGGAAAGTCCTCCGTAAAAGAACGCCAGACCAGGGGTCATTAGCATCACAAGACTTGTCGCAAGCAGCATAAAGCCTGTAGAACCGGTGTTTAACATCTTATCATCCCATCTATATTTATACAATAACTAGGAAATCTCAAACGTCTTACCTTTTTCCTATGTTATCATACATAACCATTTCTACCCTTCGTGTTATACGAAATATGTTTTAAGAGATTTCCGGGATAGATACTGTTAAGATGGGGTTTCTTGATAAGGAAAATTCAACAAAAATCGAAAATTAGAAAAGTACAGGTAAATTCTTACCTGTACTCAAATCTGTACTTAAACGTTGTATGCAATTTCACCATGCTGCGTTTTGTCAAGTCCGATGTTTTCTTCACTTTCGCTGACTTTAAGCCCTATAGTTCTGTTGAGTATGAATCCGATAAGGAGAGTACCAACAGCTGCATAAACAATCGTGATAACAACGCCTTGAAGCTGGATTAACATCTGGCTGGTGTTTCCAAGCAGGAGACCAGTTCCTCCTACGCTTGCAAATACACCTACCAGAAGTGCACCTACTATTCCTCCTACTCCATGTACTCCAAAGGCATCCAGCGAATCATCATATCCGAACCTTTCTTTGAGTCCTACAGCTTTGTAGCACACAAAACTTGTGATCATGCCTATAGGAATTGCTGCCATTGGCGTAACAAAACCCGCACACGGAGTTATTGCAACAAGTCCTGCTAGAACACCCGTTGCAAATCCCAGGGCAGTCGGATATCCAAAGTGACGCCATTCAAGTGCCATCCAGACAAAACCTGCAGCTGCTGGAGCTATAAGCGTCGTAATAAATGCAAGTGCTGCGATCTCATTTGCAGCAAGAGCTGAACCTGCGTTGAACCCGAACCATCCGAACCATAGAAGGCCGCCTCCAAGGAGCGTCAGAGTAACATTGTGTGGCTTTAACGGGTCTACTCCAAAACCACGTCTCTTGCCGATGTAGGTCAGAATTGCAAGCGAAGAGACACCTGAAGTTATATGAACAACCGTACCACCTGCAAAGTCTAGAGCTTCTCCGGTAAGGAACCCACCGCCCCAGACCCAGTGGCAGACAGGTGCATATACAATGAGTCCCCAGAGGGCAATGAATGCAATATAAGATTTAAACTTAACACGTCCTACAATTGCACCTGAAATCAGAGCAGGTGTAATTATTGCAAACATTCCCTGAAATGCAATGAATGCATAAGTCGGAATTGTGCCAGTTACTGAATATGCATCAATTCCTCTCAGGAATGCATGCCCAAGGCCACCAACAAACCAGTTGCCATCTGCAAATGCAAGCGAGTAACCTATCAATACCCATTCCAGAGCCATGATGCCCATTGCAACAAATGAATGCATCATACTGCTAAGAACATTTTTACGCTGGACCAATCCGCCATAGAACAACGCAAGTCCAGGAAGCATTAGTAATACAAGTGCGGCTGAGATTAGTACCCATACCGTGTCTGCTCCTTCGATAGCCATATTATCCTCTCATAAAGCGTTATTTATCTATTCATAGAGCGTTAGGTCCAGTTTCGTTAGTGCGAATCCGTATTACATCCTCTAAAGGAAGCACAAATATCTTGCCGCTTCCGATATAACCATCGTTGCCTTTTGCTCCGGTGTTTATTGCTTCAATAACTGATTGCAGGAAATGATCTTCCACAGCAATTTCGATCTTGACTTTTTCAAGAAGATTTGCCTCATGTTCAGTTGCCCTGTAAATCTCCAGATGCCCTTTTTGCGCACCATAACCGGCGACCGATGATACGGTTAGTCTATTAACCTCAAGTTTCTGAAGTTCTCTTTTGACTGCATCGAGTCTTTCCGGCCTTATCATTGCGATTATGTACTTCATCACGACCACCAATAGGTATCTTGTATCCGATATCATTGTATTTAAAGTTGCCTATTGGAGTATTGGATATTTAAATAGTTCTTCCAAAAAAAGTTAAAATAAACGGACTCATTCTTCAATCAGGGAGCCCAATATTGTTTTTCTGCTTTCGACGTTGTTACCGTGTATTAAAAATAGGAGTCCTGAGTATCTGGTGTTAGTTTACTTCCCTGTTTTCAAATATTTCTGTCAGAGAGCTTTTATTCAGTGAAAGCAAATTTAGAGATATGTTTGGAGAAATTGGAAGTGTAAAAAACGAGGCTGATGAGATTGCCCTGCAAATTCTTACCCTTTTCAGGGACAGCATCAGTGAAATTTGCCTGAACGAACCTGAATCTGTGTCAGATTATTTCAAACCGGAATATTCTCATTATATCGTAGTTCATACTCCCCTAAATATCCCTTTTTCCGAGAAAAGAGAAGAATGGAACATGCGTTTTTGCAGAGATGTCGGAGTTTCAGTTGTTGAGCATATCGTAACTGAAACTGAGAGCGTTTACGTAAGAGGGCTCATGGCAGTTAATGGGTCAAAAGTCTATGCTATCCTTCCTTTTATGACAATAGATGCAGAAAAAGCAAAGATGGCAACATTTCCTAAAGACCGCATGGCACGTGTACGGACGAAGGTGATTCCTTCTGTGCTTCCGGACATAAAAGGAGAAACAATTCTCGATATCGGCAGCGGCTTTGGAAGCCTTACCATAGAACTTGCAAAAAACAACCCTGATTCGAAAGTTTACGGAATCGATCTTCATGATTCTCTTACAGGCCAGTCTCAGATGAATGCCGATATCCTTGGCGTGCCGAATGTAAAATTCAGGACAGGAAGCGCCTATTCCCTTCCTTTTGAAGCCGGTTCGGTGGATGTAACTACCTGCTTTTTAATGCTTCACCATCTTGAAGACATCAAATTCGCCCTGTTCGAGATTAAGAGAGTGCTTAAAAATGGAGGCATGTTGGTAGCAGTTGAACCACTTGCAGATCACCATCACCACGGCCCTCAACTCTCGGAAGCTGGATGGCAAGGGCTTTTTGAAGATGTTGGCTTCGCAGTAGAGGTTGAGAGCCAGGAAGGAGCAGTAGTTATAAAAGCTGTAAAACGAGAATAAATCTCACAAAACTCACAGAATGAGAATAAATCCTATAAAAAGAGAACAAAATACAGAAGCGAAAAAGACAAAAAGGAAAATGATGAAGTTTTGGTAACTTCATTTTTCAGTCTTTTAATAATAAATCTCACATTCCCAATTTTCAATTTTTTATAATAAATCCACACTCCCAAGCTTGATCTTTTACTTTTTCCAATTTAAATATTGGCTTACCTAACTGCGATATAACTGGTCTTTTTTACTGTGTTACTACCAGCAGCATTCTTTACCGTTAAGCTCACAGTGTATTTTCCTGCTTTAATATACTTGTGTGTTGGATTATGGGCTGTTGAAGTGCTTTTATCACCAAAATTCCAGTACCAGGAAGTAGGTGATCCTGTGCTTTTATCAGTGAACTTCACATTCAAAGGATGTTTTCCAGTGGTCGGCGATGCAGAAAAAAAAGCAACAGGTTTTGTTACAGTTACAACAATTATATAACTGGATTTTGTTGCTGTACTACTGCCCACTGCATTCTTTACCGTTAAGCTGATAGTGTACTTTCCTGCTTTAGTATACTTGTGCGCTGGATTCTGGGATGTTGAATACGTTCCATCTCCGAAACTCCATTTCCAGGAAGTGGGACTATTTGCACTCTTATCAGTAAACTTTACTGTTAATGGCATTTTTCCTGAAGTAGGGGATGCAGAAAAAGAAGCAACAGGTTTTGTCAAAGTTACAACGTTTATGTAATTGGATTTTGTTGCGGTATTACTGCCAACTGCATTCTTTACTGTTAAGCTCACAGTATACTTTCCTGCTTTACTATATACGTGTACAGGATTTTTAACTGTTGAAATATTTCCATCTCCAAAGCTCCATTTCCATGAAGTTGGTGTGCCTGTACTTTTATCCGTAAAACTGACCTTCAGCGGAGCATTTCCCGAAGTTGGGGATGCAGAGAAGGCAGCAGTCGGGGTTTTGAATAGCTTGTTTCCGCTAATTACAACGTTCTTAATATTTTTCACGAGGATTCCGGAAGAGGTCCTCGATGTATCCACGTTTATTAAAGTATTATTTTGTATATTTACAGCACCATTTTTGAAAGAATTTCCATCTACATAAATTCCTTCCAGTCCCAGATTTTCAAAAGTATTTTTGGAAATATCCGAGTTTACCCCGTCTATCAGGAACTTCTGATTCACTCCTTGATAGGAGAGATTTTTAAAAGTGTTATTACTAATTATTATACTCCTAAAACTTCCTTTATTTGGAAAATCAATTCCGTAAGTCCCTTTGTTTTGAATATTATTTCTAATTATAAGCTCGCTATCAATTCCATTTCCTCCCTTATACATATCACCTGTCATACCATTAAACGTGTTATTTTCGTAAATGTGTACTCCATCGTTTAAGCTGCCGCGTTTAAATATCCCTCCATATCCGCCATAGATATTATTATCAGAAAAAGTAGACTGTTGCGTACCATCTGCAAATGCATAATGTTTTAGAAGTTGTGGGTAGATCTTATTTCCAGTTACGACAAAATTAATAACAACGGCATGGGCATCAACTACATTAGCACCAGTGACCTCAGTCCCTATCAGAGTATTATTGGAGATAAAAACGTCTCGATCTAAAGATTTGCGTTCATCTGAATTGCCTGTAATAGCATGCCTGCAGTTCTCTATGTGATTATTGGATATATTTATAAAAGCCGAACCGCTAGCTACATTTATACCATATCCGCAGTTAGCGTGTAGCGAATTGTAAATTTCATT
>Ga0074193_1003463_pt1 | contig 11531 bp, 7 predicted proteins | sample EPASupsiteHSE605_FD_64523 | JGI IMG/M metagenome (GOLD analysis project Ga0074193, IMG submission 64523) | Bioremediated contaminated groundwater from EPA Superfund site, New Mexico - Sample HSE6-05 | ecosystem: Environmental > Aquatic > Deep subsurface > Groundwater > Contaminated ...
AGGGCACAGTTCGTCTTGGAAGCCCAATACTGTTGGGGGGGGAGGAACAGATCCAGAGTTTTTATAAGGCCTTGCCTTTTCAACTGACTATGGCTCAACAACGGGTGATCGGAGAGATATTTCAAGATCTCGCCAGACCACGCGGGATGGCCCGCTTAGTTCAGGGAGATGTCGGATCCGGTAAAACAGCGGTTGCTATGGCGGCGCTGTTACGAGCGGTGGGATCAGGATACCAGGGGGCAATGATGGTCCCGACGGAAATTTTAGCTTTGCAGCACTTTCAAGCGCTCGAGAAAGTGTTTACGCCTCTGGGAGTTACAGTTGAATGTTTACTGGGTAGTCAAGGCAAAAATACGCGGGAGGAAACATTAACTAAGATTGCAGATGGCAGGGCACAAGTTATTGTAGGAACCCATGCCCTTATTCAAGAAACAGTGGTATTTAAGGCTTTAGGTCTCGCTGTTACTGATGAGCAACATCGTTTCGGTGTGCGGCAGCGTTCGTTGCTTCAGGACAAGGGTGAAAATCCACATGTTTTAGTCCTCACTGCAACACCGATTCCACGGACATTGGCCTTGACACTTTATGGTGATTTGCAGCTCTCGGTGCTTGATGAAATGCCTGCCGGGCGAATGCCGATTATTACCCGAAAATTGACCGAACGAGCCCGCCCGAAGATGGATCAATTTCTTGAAGATCAAATTAATCTGGGAAGGCAAATTTATGTTGTGTGTCCGTTAGTCGAAGAATCTGAAACGCTTGATCTCATTTCTGCAACGAAGCGATTCACAGATCTTCAGCTTAGGTTCCCCAAATGTCGTGTCGCCCTGCTGCACGGAAGAATGAAGGGCGCGGAAAAAGAAGCCATCATGACAGCGTTTCAAAACAGAGAGATTGCGATTCTGGTTGCTACGACCGTGGTTGAAGTTGGGGTGAATGTCCCGAATGCCTCGGTTATGGTCATTGAATCGGCAGAGCGTTTTGGTCTGGCTCAATTGCATCAGCTTAGAGGAAGGGTTGGCCGAGGAAATGAACAATCTTACTGTTTTTTGCTGTCGGGAAATCTTAATAGTCGCCGTTTAGATATTCTTTGCCAAACGGAAGATGGGTTTAAAATTGCTGAAGAGGATATGCGTTTGCGTGGAACAGGGGAATTATTAGGAACGCGGCAGCATGGTTTAGCCCAATTGCACCTTACGGATCTCTCAAAAGACGGGCATCTGGTGGAGAAGGCCTATCAGACGGCTCAGAAAGCATTACAGAATCCGGAAAGATTTAAGTTGCTTTATGAAGAAGTCCAGCGAATGTTTCCGACGGAGAAGATAGGGGTGAATTGAAAAATGAGAAACAATCCTGTATTTCACTTCGATAATATGGCTAAACTCGCCAAAGGTAGAATCCCTGGGCAGCTAATTATCCAGTACACAGATCGCTGTAATGCCCAATGCCCTCAGTGTGGAATGCGGATCAGCGAAAAGTTTGAACGCTCTAAAATGAATATGGACGATACCAAACGGATTATTGATGCAGCAGCGACCAGCGGAGTGAAATCCTTGTCGTTTACCGGTGGGGAAACCTGTCTTTATTATGAGGAATTAATTTCCCTTATTTCTTACGCTGGCGATGCAGGAATTGAGTACATCCGGACGGGTACCAATGGATTTATGTTCATGAATTCGGATAAACCCGATTTCACGAAACGCATTACGACAATTGCCGAATCCATGGCCAAAACTAAACTTCGGAATTTTTGGATCAGCATTGATTCCGCTGATCCGTCTCTTCATGAGCAAATGCGCGGCTTACCCGGTGTGGTCTCCGGAATCAGAGCTGCTCTGCCCATTTTTCATGAACATGGGATTTATCCTTCGGTGAATTTGGGTATTAATAGAAATACCGGTGGCAAAATGGAGATCACATCCCAACTCGCCGAGAAAGATCCTGACCAATATTATGATGCCTTTAAAAAAGCCTTTACCAAGTTCTATGCGTTTGTTGAAGACATGGGTTTTACTATCGTCAATGCTTGTTATCCAATGAGCATTGAAGAACAGGAAGCCGGAGGAGAAGAATTGAGTGCTGTTTATGGAGCAACGTCCCAAGACGATATCGTAAGCTTTTCAGCAGCAGAGAAGATTCTTATATTTAGAGCCCTTTCTGATACCATTCCTCTCTACCGTTCCAAAATGAGGATTTTCACGCCAAGGGTATCGCTTTATGTCTTGATCAGGCAGTATCAGAATGACCGGGCTATTAGCTATCCATGCCACGGCGGGATTGATTTTTTCTTTGTCAGCGCTAAGGACGGCAATACATATCCTTGTGGGTACCGAGGAAACCAATCGCTAGGGAAATTTTGGGATCTTAATTTAGAAAAGATTGACCAGAAACCATTTTGTCGAGAATGTGACTGGGAGTGCTTTCGTGATCCCTCCGAACTTATTGGTAATTTTGTACATATCCTAAGACGTCCGGTATCATTTGCCCGGAAAGCAATAAAGGAAAAAGAATACTTTAAATTGTGGTTGGAAGACTTGAAATATTATCGTGCTTGTGATTATTATGACGGACGCAAAGCTCCGGATTTTGAAAAACTCAAGTCTTTTTTGTAGCCAAAAGCTCTTTGTTACAATTGAAAAAGCAAGAGTTCAAAATACTTGGGACTCTTGCTTTGACAAGCTTGAGTAAGAATATTTGAATTCCAGTTAAAGAATACATACAATATACTGAATATTCAGTTATTAAGATTAGTACTTGATGGAATTGTGCTTAATCTTATGATAATATTAACATTGACAGACAATTACAAATAAATACATAAGGATCACTTTTTGGTGCATTTCCATAATTTTTATGTTCGTAAATCCTGCATCTTAAATTGAATAAGGGTGGGGGGAATAGGATATGGGCGAAATGTTTTGCTCTGATAACTCTAGTGTTACAGATTATAGGTTCTCTGAGCTCTTTGATTTGAATGAAATTCAAAAACTTCAAGATATATTTTCTGCTGCCGTGGGTGTTGCCTCAGTCATCACAGAGCTGGACGGAACCCCAATAACTACACCCAGCGGTTTTTGCAGTTTTTGTCGGAATATAGGGAAATCTGAAGTGAGTCGTAATAACTGCTTAGTGTCAGACCTTGTTATTAGAAGTCAATCAAATGACAGTCCAAAAATTCAAAGATGTCTAAATGGTGAGCTGTTGGATGGTGGCGCAAGTATTGTTGTTGAGGGGAGGCATATTGCCAATTGGCTAATTAGGCAACCTCTTGATGAGGATGATAAAGTAGATGCTTCAGTAAACTCTGCCAATGTTTTTGAAGTTAAACGCATGACTAAGATGCAATTTGACAATGTTTGCAACTTTCTTTTTCTGAATGCAGAACAGCTCTCCAAGTATGTTACAAAGAATATTTTGTTAACCCAAGAAATTAAGAGAAAGACTCTAGACGAAAAAGAGATAAAGAGCTTAAATAAAAGCCTTGAAATGAGGGTAAAGCACAGAACAACACAACTTGAAGAGATTAATGCAGAGTTAGAAGAAACCAATGCGATGCTTGAAGAGACTAATGCTGAGCTTGAAGAAGCCAATGCAATGCTTGAGGAAGAAGTTACCAAACGTCAAAAGGCTGAAGAACACACCAAAAAGTTAAATGAAGAGTTGGAAAGCAAAGTTATTGAGCGTACAAACCAGCTACAAGATATGAACACTATGTTGGAAGAGGAGATCATCGAAAAAATACGGGCGGAAGAAGAATTGCAAAAAGAAAGAGTTTTCACAGAGGCCATATTTCATAGTGTTCCGGGTATGATTTATCTCTACGACGAAAGCAGCAATCTGGTGAGATGGAATAATAATCACGAAGAGATGACAGGCTATTCTTCTCAAGAACTCGCTACCATGAATTTATTCGATTGGTATAAAGGAGATGCAGCGAGTCAAACGGCCGTAAGAGAAGGTATTAACAAGGCGAATCAAAGTGGATTTGGGGATGCCGAGGCAACTCTACAGAAAAAAGACGGTACTAAACTACCTATGTACTTTACTGCTTGCCCAGTAACAATCGAGGGTAAACAATATTTTGCAGGCATAGGAATTGATATCACTGAGCAAAAGAAGATGCACCAAAGGCTGGAAAAATATCGGATCCTTGCTGAGAAGGCCAATGATGCTATGTTATTCCTAGATAAGGAAGGGAATATTCTAGAAGCTAATGACGCTGCGCTAAGGGTTTATGGTTATACGTCCTCAGAATTTTCGGGAATGACTATTTTTGATTTAAGGCATCTTGACAAGGCATCCGACATAACGAGCCAAATGGAAATAGCAGATAAAGAAGGAATAGTTTTTGAAACTGTGCATTATTTAAAAGACGGTACGCCGATCAATGTCGAAGTGAGTTCACAAGGGACTTTTGTAGGGTCTAGACGGATGCTCCTAAGTATTGTGAGAAATATTACTGACCGCAAAAAGAAGGAAGACGAGAACCTATATTTGAGTTATCACGATGCTTTAACAGGGCTTTATAATCGCAGATTCTATAAAGAAGAAATTAAGCGCTTAGACACTGAAAGAAATTTGCCAATTTCCATAATTGTCGGGGATGTAAATGGGTTAAAACTCGCTAATGACGCTTTTGGCCATAACGCTGGGGATGAACTGTTGCAAAAAGCGGCCGACGCTATTCAAAACTCCTGCAGAGCTGAAGATTTGGTTGCTCGCTGGGGTGGAGATGAGTTTGTTCTTCTCCTGCCAAGAACTAAAATGGAAGAAGCTGAAGAAATTGTTAAAAGAATAAAAGAACAGTATTCAAATGTATATGTCAATGCTATTCGTCTCAGCATTTCATTTGGTTGGGATACCAAGAAGAAAATTGATGAAGATATTCAAAAAGTTTTAAAAAATGCTGAAGATTATATGTATAAACATAAATTCATTGAAAGCGAAGGTATGAGAGGCAATATAATCAGTACTATAATTAATACTCTACATGAAAAAAACCCTAGAGAAGAACAGCATTCTCAGCGAGTAAGTGAAATATGCCAGAATATAGGGAAAGCAATGGGTTTCTCGGAGACTAAAATTAGAAAGTTGAAAGTGGTAGGTCTCCTTCACGATATAGGAAAAATTGCTATCGAAGAAAGAATTCTTAATAAACCGGGTAATCTTACCGAGAGGGAGCGGGATGAAATAAAGCGGCATCCTGATATTGGGTATAGAATCCTGAGTTCATCGTATGAGATGTTAGAATTAGCAGATTGTGTATTGGCACACCATGAACGATGGGATGGTACAGGTTACCCAAAAGGTCTGAAAGGTGAAACAATTCCACAGGTAGCCAGAATTATTGCTCTTGCTGACAGTTATGATGCAATGACCAGTGAACGATCCTACCGAAATGCCTTGAGCGAAGAAAAAGCGCTTGCAGAAATACGAAATAACGCTGGCACACAGTTTGATCCTGTTATCGCGAGGATATTTATTGAAGAGGTATTAGGCAAGCAGTGGAGCTAAACTGAAACATAAATACTTATAGTTTTGGGATGATTTGCCGGGTATAAGCACATTTTAAAAAGCAAATAATAAAACCAGACTGAAAGTACAAATAATGTAAATAGCAGCAGCGAAGAAGGTCTGCTGCTTCCTTAAATAATTCTAAGGAGGTGTAAGCTTTGACTGAACCTAAAAAAACGATGGTCCAACTGACACCGGAATTAGAAAAATTCAAGTATGAAGTCGCGCAAGAAATTGGGATTGCTAATCGAAAACACAAAAGTTTTCCTAATTCGCCACAACAGTAATCGTTAAAGAAATGGGTCAGGTCGATAATATATATCGTCTTGACCCATTTCTGTTGGACCTCACTGTAAATAACGTTCATATTCTTTTCGATCAATTCCTGGGTGCAGGCTAATCGCCAAAGCCCCAGCAATAATCTTAGCTGATGTTTGAATTAGTGAGTCGATTTCTTTAGGTGTAACCATTAGATTCCCTTGAAAAGGAGAAAGTACATCATCAATGATTTGACTGAATGTTTCCGGTTTTATGCCCTTATATAGTTTATATAAGGTGGGACTAGTTACGAATTGTTGAAAAACACCTTCCACCACATCATGAGCAATTACGGCCGCGTTGACCACCGTGGGGAGTCCGATGGCAATAACTTTACAGCCTATAGACTCCTCATTAATGCCCGCCCGCCGATTTCCTACTCCCGATCCAGGGTGGATGCCGGTATCGGCAAGTTGAATACTGGTACCAATCCTTTCAAGAGAACCAGCGGCTAGCGCATCAATCGCGATAACCAAATCCGGCTTGACATGTTCCACTATGCCACGAATAATTTCAGCGGTTTCAATCCCGGTAATGCCCAATACACCCGGCGAAAGAGCGCTTATTTTGCGCATTTGACCGTGTAATTCCTCCGGAGAGAGTTGAAAAAGATGGCGGGTAACCATTGTTTTGTTAATGACTTGAGGCCCCAAGGCATCCGGTGTAGCATTCCAGTTACCCAAACCGATTAATAAAATACTGGCATCTTCTTTGAGATTCATTAATTCAATTAATCGGTCTGCTAGTATATGGGTGATCTCTTCATGGACAATGTAATTATTATTTCGTATTTCCGGAGCATCAATGGTAATGTATTGTCCTTTTGGTTTACCAATCGCTTCAACTCCTTCGTCGGTCTCAACAGTAATTATCGTGACCTTGGCTTGTTCAAGTTCTTGTTCGTCCATTAGGACGCCGGGAATTTCTTCACCGCTTTCCCCACGAAGGAGTTGGTGGGCTTCAACCGCTAAATCCAGTTGGACGTTAAGGTGCCGGAAAAAGTCTGATTTTTTCATTTCTTCAATACTCCTTTGTATGCATTTAAAAAAGCACTGGGGCTATAAGCTCCAGTGAATAGAGAGAATAAACGAAAGGAAGAACGAATTGGGGGAAGGTGCCATAATTAGTATAAGCAAAAACATAAATCATATACGCCAACTCAAGAAGATTTAACTTGTGTGGTATAATAGGTATTAAGGGATTTGTAAATATCTATACTTATGGCTGTAATGCTTAAATAAGCTCTGTTATAATGACATATGGAGGATTTATGAGGATTATTGCAGGTGAAATGCGTGGCTGTCAACTTAAGGCGGTCGAAGGAATGAAAACGCGCCCGACCTCAGATAAAGTAAAGGGTGCTATTTTTAATGTTTTGGGAGATAAGGTTCTGGATGCACGGGTATTAGATCTTTTTGCTGGCACGGGAAATTTGGCGATCGAAGCACTGTCACGAGGTTCTCGTGAAGCGGTGCTGATCGAAAAGAATCTTGATGCCCATAAGGTCATACGCGGTAATCTCGAAAAAATCGGGCTAGGCCATAGGGCTAAACTCCTCTTGATGGATGCCTTTAAGTATATAAACAGATACCCTTCTGAAATTTTTGATCTGATTTTTCTGGATCCCCCTTATCATCAGGAACTTGTTTCGAAGGCGATTTTGACTTTGAAGGAATATTCTTACTTAGCGACCTCCGGTGTTATTGTCGCTGAAACTGCTAAAGATGAGGAACTGAATAATGATATTTATCCGTTTGAAGTTCGCAAAACAGGTGTGTATGGCGATACAAAAGTATGGTATTTACAGAGGATGGATATATAAAGAGGGGAAGGATATAAATGGAAAGCGATATCTTAAGTTTAGTTAACGAAGTGGAAGAAATTGTTGATCATGGACCAAAGATCCCCATGACGGGAAAAGTTTTGGTCGATGACACAGTAATCTTTGAATTACTTGATCGCATACGTGCTACCTTACCCGAAGAGTTAAGTAATGCAAAGTGGGTTTTAAAAGAACGGGAACGAATTTTGAATGAAGCCCAAACGGAAGCGCAGAGACTTATGGAACGAGGAAAAAATTACGTTGATAAGATGGCTGCAGAAAATGAAGTGGTGAAGCAGGCCCAGAGCTATGGTGAAGACATTGTTAGACAAGCGCAAATATTTGCCCATGAAGTAAAGTTAGGTGCCGTGCAATACGCTGATGAAATGCTGGAGCATGTTGAAAAAAGCTTGTACGAATCGCTTCAAGCATTGCGCAAGAATCGGGAACAATTAAAGGGTTTAGTCAAAGAAGAACGTGATCAACCTAGTAATGAAAGAGAGAAGGGCGCTTGACACTCCCCGCAGATGAATCTGGGGGATTCTTAGGTGATTAAACTATTTTTTTGGAGTTGCCTTATATCCCCCAAAAAGTATCAGCCTTTAAGGGCGTGCAAAGAAACCCTGGAATGTTGGGGCAATTCATGAATTGCCGCTACGGAATACTCGGACTATCTGAGGTTTGATATTCCAAAGGCGAACCTCGGACTTCTATATATTTAGCGCAGGGGTCGCCGGATCAAGGCAAGTACTAAAAGAATTGCCATGCTTTCGATAAACACAAGTGAACTCAAGTGCCAGGTATTCCACCATAGGGGCATTGTGCCGGGAAGTTGAAGAGCAGCAAGAGATGATGTGGGTACCTTCACAAATAGGAGAAATAGCTGGCTTAGTCCCAAGGCAATGATTGCTTGAAGTGCTCGGGCAACTATAAAGGAAGAGAAACGCAAGTCGGTTCCGCTGATTAATCCTGCGACTTGAGCGAACACAGAAAGGCCACCCCAGCCCATAATTAGAGCAATAAGCGCCACTTGCTGGTGGAGCGGGGAAAGGGCTTGGATTGTCTCTTGGCAGCCTAATGTCATTTCGAAAAGGCCATTGAAAAAGGCTTGGAAAACTGGGATTTGAATAATTTGTATCATGTTATGGCTAAAGGTTGCTAAAAGTAAAGTAATGTGCCAGATGTTTAATAACCGAAGGATTACAGAAAAGAAGGCCATAAAACCAGCTACCATAAGCACGGTCGTTGTGCTTTGTCTAATGGCATCACCTAGTAATTGTCCGATTGCTCGGTTGTCTCTGATCTGGGCTGTTTTCATTTCTTGCCAGGCTTTTTTAAATGAAGGCAATCTCCTGGGCTGCTGAGGGCTAGGCATAACACGGTAAAAACGAAAGAGAAATCCGACAATGAGGTTGGCAAGATAAACAGAACCGGCTAATAAGATGCCCAGGGTAGGTTGGCCTAACATCCCTGAAGCGACGGCACCAAACATAAATCCGGGGCTGGGGTTATTCGTAAATGCTAAAAGTCGTTCCCCTTCTTCGCGGGTAATTTCTCCGGTTTGGCGAAGACGCGCAGTCAGCACTGCCCCCATAGGAAAGCCTGATGTGTATCCCATGGCCACGACAAAGGCAGCTTTGCCTGGAAGACGAAAAACCGGGCGCATAAACGCTTCCAGAAGAACACCGAAAAAATGGACAAATCCTGCCGCCATAAGGAGCTCGGAAAGGATAAAAAAGGGGAACAAAGCAGGGAGAACAAAACGCCACCACAAGGTCAAGCCACCGCTTGCTGAACTAAGTACTTCCTGTGGAAAGATAAACATGCTGAGGGCAAGGAGACTTAAGGCCAAGACACGGGCAATTATGGACATTAAACTATCACCTTCCTTCTTAAATTTATATGGGAGAAAGCAAGGCCCTAGAAGTTGATTTTTTGATTAGATCGTTCTGAAGAGGAGAGCGAATAAAATCCGAGCGCTATATTGGCGAAATTTTCTGAAATTTATTCGAGAATCACGATGTGGGGACTTGAAAACACCTAAAATTCTGTGCTACACTCATGAAGTAAGTAAGTGTAAATAGGGTTCATTTGGAAAAAGTGGAAAACTAAATTGGGTTCTGGTAAATCGTTACTTATGTTAAGAAAATGAAACACTTATGGTTGGGGTCAAAAAATGAAGGGGGTAAACTACATGAAAATTCTTGTTGTTAACTGTGGGAGTTCTTCACTAAAATATCAATTGATCGACATGACTACCAAGGAGTCAGTCGGTATTGGACTTGTTGAACGCATCGGTCTTGAGGGTGCTGTACTAACCCATAAATCAGCTTCTGGAGAAAAAGAAGTAATTACAACTGAAATTCCCGATCATACCGTCGCCATCGGGCTTGTGCTGAAGGTTTTGGTGTCGCCAGTATATGGTTCAGTTAAAGAATTAACTGAGATTTCGGCTGTTGGTCATCGCGTCGTTCATGGAGGCGAGAATTTTGCGCAATCCGCAATCATTAATGATGAGGTTATGAAAGCTATTCAGGATTGTATCGAGTTGGCGCCGCTTCATAATCCGCCCAATATAGCAGGGATTGAAGCCTGCCAGAAACTTATGCCTGGAGTTCCTCAAGTAGCGGTCTTTGATACGGCTTTCCATCAAACAATGCCGGATTATGCTTATCTATACGGGTTGTCTTACGATCTTTATGAAAAATATAAAATTCGGAGATATGGTTTTCATGGAACATCCCATAAATATGTCAGCCAGCGCGCAGCTGCTATGCTCGGAAAACCTGCAGAAGAATTAAAGATCATCACCTGTCATTTAGGTAATGGTTCCTCAATCACCGCTATTAACGGAGGAAAATCAGTCGAAACCTCGATGGGCTTCACCCCTTTGCAAGGACTTCTAATGGGAACGCGTTCTGGCGACTTGGATCCGGCAATTGTTACCTATATTATGCGTAAAGAGAATCTAAATCCTGATCAAATTGATAATTTCCTAAATAAAAAATGCGGCGTTTTAGGGGTTTCTGGGGTTAGTAGTGACTTTAGGGATATCGGTAATGCAGCAGATGAAGGAAACTACCGTGCTAAGCTTGCCTTGGAAATTTTCGCCTATCAAGCCAAAAAATATATTGGCTCTTATGCTGCAGCGTTAAATGGGGTGGATGCTGTAATATTTACGGCAGGAATCGGGGAAAATTCATCCTCCATACGCGCAGCTATTTGCGAAAACATGAGTTATCTTGGCATTAACATTGATCAAGAGAAAAATAAGGTCCGGGGCGTGGAAACAGATGTTTCTGAAGCAAACGCATCTTGCCGGGTCTTAGTTATCCCGACAAATGAAGAATTAACGATTGCTATAGATACGTTTGAATTAACCCGTTAGGATGCAACTGGGGACGGTTCTTCGTTGCATTTTGCGCTTTGAGGTCGACGCGGGGAGGAAGTTTCTTAGCACGTTCGCGCACGCTACATTGCTATTCGCTTGAAGATGTTGCTAAACCGCAAAACCTCTGGGCTTTCTGAATGTGTGTCGCTCCTTGCCATCCTTGGCACCGCGACATCAGTCCATCCATGGACAAGTCCCGTTGCGGTTCTTAACGCAAAATCTTCTGCGCTCATTGACGCAATTCCGCTAAAGCGCTCACTAAGCTAAGAAACTTCCTCTGGCTTTGGGGTCAACGGGGGACGGTTCTTCGTTGCATTTGGGGCTTTGGTCGACAGAGAGGAAGTTTTGAAGTAGGAATCTTTGATGAGGATTGGGAGTATAATATACTTAGTAAAGACTTTTTCTTGACAAAGAAAAATGTGCCAACTATAATAGTGGATGTGTATTGGGGTGGATAATATGAAAGTGAATGTAGCCCAGGTTCGT
>Ga0074193_1003464_pt1 | contig 11528 bp, 4 predicted proteins | sample EPASupsiteHSE605_FD_64523 | JGI IMG/M metagenome (GOLD analysis project Ga0074193, IMG submission 64523) | Bioremediated contaminated groundwater from EPA Superfund site, New Mexico - Sample HSE6-05 | ecosystem: Environmental > Aquatic > Deep subsurface > Groundwater > Contaminated ...
CGACGGACGGAAACAAGTCTTACTGCATCACACATGTTAGCATTAGCTACTTGAGCAATGGCACTAGCTGCTTTAGTAGTGGAAAAATTAAATTGATCAGCTATTTTAGAGACAGCTTTCTCCGCTGCATCTTTATCTATGGTCATTGCACCTGCTAATAAGCTAGTACCCAAGCGTCCCAACACTAGGTTTGCATCGGTATTGGTGGGCTCTGTTCCACCCTTCATATAGCAAGCTGGCCCCGGAACTGCTCCAGCACTCTGTGGTCCATTGCGCAAAGATCCACCTTCGTCTACCCAAGCAATACTACCGCCCCCTGCGCCAATGGTCAAAACTTCGATACTGGGGAAAACAATCGGATAACCAAACTCAATTTGCCACTCCTTAGTTACTCGAATATGACCCTCGTACATGAGGGAAATATCCGTACTGGTTCCTCCCATGTCTAGGCCGATGGCATTTTGGTAACCGCATAGCTGAGCTATATGAGAACAAGCGATGGCCCCCGCAGCGATCCCAGAACTGGCAACCCGTGCTGCAAAATCAACGATAGTTTCTGCAGTCATTACACCCCCGCCAGAATGCAAGACTAAGACTTCTCCTTTATACCCCTTATCCGATAAGCGCGTTACAAGTTCTCTAAGATACTTCCCTACCACAGGTCCCAAAACTGCGTTTGCTACTGTGGTACTGAATCTTTCGTGTTCGAAAATCTCTGGAAGAATTTCACTTGACGTACAGATAAAAGTGTCCGACGGCAGTTCTTCCAAAAGAATTTCTTTCATACGCGCTTCGTGAGCTCCATTGATGTAAGAATTTATAAAACAGACTGCTACGGCCTTTACATCTTTCTTTTTTAACAGCCGAGCAACTTTTCTAGCTTCGTCTTCATCTAATGGCTTGATAACTTTACCTTCTGCGTCAATTCTTTCTTCAACTTCCAATCTGTCCCGACGACGCACATGCGGGAGAGGACCATCTTTGTAAACATCCCACAGGTCCTCTTTAATAGCGCGGCGAATTTCAATGACATCGCGGAATCCTTTAGTATTAACCATCCCCGTAAGCGGTAGATTCCGAGTAATTAATGCATTCGTACCAACTGTAGTACCATGCGAAAATAAGGTAACCTCTGACAAGGGAATTCCAGCCTTTTCCATGCCGTTAATGATTGCCAATGCCGGATTCATTGGTACCGACGGTACTTTTGCAATTTGAATATCACCGGAAAGCTCGTCAAAGATAAAGACATCTGTATTCGTTCCTCCAACATCAACTGCAACACGATACTTGCCCAATTCTTTTCCCTCCTACTTTTCTAATTAGTGTTAAATGACGGCAAACATCTCTGCTTTATATAGAACTTTTCGCCTCCTTTAAAGCTAAATTTAGATAAAAGTTGCCGCTTTGACTACCAAATTCTTTCCTGTAGCCGAAGCGGCATCTTTGCCGACAATTTACTAACTCGTGTATAATAAAGAATAATATGCAAAAATCATGCCAGAATATTATGATAATATCTAAAATTTGCCCAAATCCTATATTTATACTAAATTGCCCCAGAATAGATTGATTTACCCTATAATATCCCTTATTTTCAATATTAAGATAGTTCTTATATCTATTATAGTCATTAATATAATAAGACTTTAATGAAAAATAATTCAATTTTGACTCATTAATGATTTTTTGATATCCAATTTTGCATTAAAGTAAAAGATTTTTGAAACAAAAAATCTTTAGAAAATAATAATAAAAGACAGGATAAATAAACAATTTATCGAAATATATTATTAATAGTATATTAAAAAATTAACTCAAGACTTCGTCAGGGACTCAAACCTCTTTAACCGCCAAGTATTCCTATTGAGAAAAAAGCTTCAGCGAAACTAATACAGCCCATTTGTATTCGTTAAGGGTTGTGCGCTTTCGGCGATACTCTATCCTACGCCGATAGGTATTCCTATTGGGATCACGGCTTCGGCGATACTCTCCACAGGAGACTATCGTACTGGAGACTATCGTCACTTGAGGCTTTCGTTATCTAAGCAGAACATAAGAACACCCACTTATAAAAGTAGGTGTCTTAAACCTTAGAAGTCCCGGAGGATTTTAATAACTCTATCAGAAGAAAGTTTCCTAATATGAGGGGAGAGACGTTTTTGTGAGAGTCAAAGACTTAATGGACACTGAATTCCCTCTATTAATCCCTCAACAATCTATTGTAGAAGCTTTAAATATCTTATCTGACTGGAGAATTTCTGCCGCGCCCGTAGTGAACGACAAATGTTACAAAGCCTGTTTTATAGTTGATGAACAAATAATAAAGCATTTGTTAACAGACTGGAACAAGAATTACCTAGTAAGTGACTTAATGAAGTCTGAAATTACTATTGTCCAGGAAGAACAAAAAATCGGGGACATTTCTCCAACTAACAGTCCTATAATTCCGGTTATGAACACAAAAGGACAACTATCTGGAATTCTATGGATTCATAAGCTTGCTTCTTTAAAGCTAGAACAGATTTCTCAGCAAGACAATATTCATGAAATTAATGATGTATTAAATACAATTATCCAGTCCTCTCATGAAGGAATCATAATTTCTGACGAAGAAGGATTTATTTTACGGGTAAATCGAGCGACAGAAAGTATAATAAACTATACCGCCCAAGAGTTGTTAGGTAAAAATGCCCGTGGATTATGTGAATTGGGAGTAATAATCCGTTCTGTTACAGAAGAAGTTTTGTGTACACAGAAACCAGCGACTATTAAGCAAACAAATGCTCATGGTCGAGAGTATATTGCTACCGGAACTCCTATATTCAAACCTAATGGTCTCATTTACCGTGTGGTAACTACCCTTAGAGATATTACCGTAATAGGTGAGTTGCAAGAATCTCGGGAAAAGACAAGTGCTCAGTCATTTGAGTTTGTCTCAAATCAAACGGTATTTCGTAACCAAAAGATGAGCGAAACCGGTATCATAACTAAAAGTGAAGCCATGATAAAACTAGTTGACCTAGCTTTAAAAGTCGCTCAATTTGACGCAACAGTTTTAATCTCAGGTGAATCAGGCGTAGGTAAAGAACTCATTGCAAAATTGATTCACAATGCTAGTTTACGTGTCAACGACGGGCAATTTATTAAGGTTAATTGTGGGGCAATCCCCCGCGACCTACTAGAATCGGAATTCTTTGGCTATGTGCAGGGTGCTTTTACTGGTGCTAAGAAAGAAGGTAAACTGGGATATTTTGAATTGGCTGACCAAGGGACACTATTCTTGGATGAAATTGGCGAACTTAACTTAGACTTACAAGTAAAACTTTTGCGAGTCATTCAGGAACTTGAACTAGTAAGGTTAGGTGATACCAAGCTAAGGAAAATAGATGTAAAAATTATTGCCGCTACCAACAGGGATCTTCATAAGATGGTGATAGATGGAACTTTCCGTGAAGATTTATTTTATAGGCTTAATGTGTTACCCATTCATATTCCTCCCTTACGCTCTCGCCCAGAGGACATAAAAGTCTTATTAACTACCTTCCTAGAAAAATTCTCCCGGAGATATGGAATCGGGAAGATGTTTTCAGGAGACTGTTTAGACCTGTTGTGCCGATATGAGTGGCCTGGAAATGTCCGGGAACTGGAAAATGTTGTAGAACGACTTGCAATTACTACAGACGAGCATATTATTATACCTCAACACTTACCTCTACAGGTATATCAAGCTAAAGAACCCCTAACAGAGTCTATAAGCGATATACCCAATGATAATCGGTTTATTCATGAGACGCATGGGGAAATGAGAACCTTACAAGAGGTCATTGACGAAGTGGAAAAAGAAATGATTAACAAGGCGTTACAAATCTACGGTAACACTTACCGTGCTGCTAGAATACTTGGAGTAAGTCAGTCCACAATAGCCAGAAAGGCCAAAAAATATCACCAGAAAAATGAGCGATCTTGGCACGAAGAAACTGTGTGATAGCAAGGGGGAATAAGTATGGGAATTCGAGTAGGTATTGATATAGGCGGCACCTTTACCGATTTGGTATGTATAGATGAAACGACAAAGCAGCTTGTGTCTGTCAAAACTCCTTCCACCCCACAAAATCCTGCGTTAGGAATAATGGAAGCCATCAAGAAATCTGGCATTAATCCTCAAGAAATCACCTACTTTGTTCTTGGCGGTACGTTAAGTCTGAATAGCTTAGTTGAGCAAAAGCAAACAAATGTTGGTTTAATTTGTACTGACGGTTTTAGGGATACTTTGGACATTAGGAGAGTTTGGCGAGAAAAGCTATTTGAGACAACTTGGGAAAGACCAAGTTCCTTGATTCCCAGAAAATTACGCCGAGGTGTTAGCGAAAGAGTGGATTGGCAAGGTAATATTATAAAGCCACTTAAAGAACAAGAGGTTATTGATGCCGTCTGTTTTCTGAAAGCTCAAGGTGTCGTTTCTTATGCAGTTAGCCTTCTTTTTTCCTTTCTCAATCCAAGTCATGAACGTCGAATCAAGGAAATTATTTTACAACATCAACCCGAGGCTCATATATCCCTCTCTTGTGAAGTATTACCGGAAATTCGGGAATATGAACGAACCAGCACAACCGTAATTAACGCGATACTTAAACCACTTATGTGTAACTATATCAAGAGTATACAAGAATGCATGGACATAATGGAAATATGTGCTCCCTTGCGCATCTTAAAAATTAACGGTGGGGTTGTTGATACCGAATCCATCCTAGAGAAACCTGTAGCTGCCTATGCCTCAGGCCCGGCCGGCGGAGTGATGGGGGCCTTACATTTTGGTATTCAAATGCAGTTACCAAATTTAATTACTCTGGATATGGGTGGGACAACCACAGATGTCAGTGTAATCCAAAACTACCAACCCCTCTCCGCTATGGAGAGGGACATTGCCTGGAATATTCCTATCCGTGGACCCATGTTAGATGTTAACTCCATCGGTTCAGGTGGAGGCTCTATCGCTTGGTATGATAAAGGAGAGAGATTTAGAGTTGGACCTCAAAGTGCCGGTGCCCAACCCGGCCCCGCCTGTTACAACATGGGAGGGCAAGATGCTACAATCACTGATGCCCACCTATATCTTGGGCGAATTAATCCTGCCAATTTTCTAAGTGGTGATATGCCCCTAGTTCTCAAATTTGCAACCCAAGCACTTGAAAGGCTAGGGACCAAATTGGGATACAATGTCGAAGAAATGGCCTACCAAATATATCAAATATCAATGAGCGATATGACCCAATTAATTCGAGAAATGACAATCAACCGGGGCCAAGAGCCGAAAGATTTTAAATTGCTTTGTTATGGTGGGGCCGGGGCTCTGTATGCTGCTGACTTGGCAGAAGAACTAGGTATTCCTGAGGTATTTATTCCAGCTAATGCCGGGGTTTTTTCGGCCTTTGGCTGTTTATGCGCCGATGTAATTCAAGATTATTTGCAAACTTATTATGTACCGCTTACAAAACTGGATTTCACCCGTGTTAACCAAATTTTCGCCGAATTGTTTCAACAGGGTCTTAATGATATCGAGAAACATTATACTACTGCTGAAGCCCATTTTACTTTCCAGCTTGACCTCCGGTATATCGGTGAGGCCTTTGAAATAACCGTACCTATCATGTTTGAGAATAAGCTTACTGCCTCTGCTCTAGATGTGGCAGTAAATATCTTTCATATAGAACATAAGCGTTTATATGGTTTTAATAGACCAGATGAGCCCTCGGAACTAGTCAATTTACGTGTAAAGGTTTCTGTCCCCCAACCTAAACCATTTTTTAGCTGTTACCCTAATTCTAGAAACCTGAAACAAGCCTTAAAGGAATACCGACCTGTTTATTACCGAAGTACGTTTGAGTTCGTGTCAACCCCGGTTTACGACTGGCGACGCCTTAATCAAGGTATTGCTCTGGAAGGTCCCGCTGTAATCGAAGACGGTGATACTACTGTTATCATCCCTCCTCAACATAAATGTACCCTTGACGAATTTGGCAATGTAAAAATTCTTGTAAATCAGCGTTTAATGTTAAACAACCAGGAAGTAAATGCGCTTCAAGATCCCTTAACCCTGCGTCTTTACCAAATGGAGAGGGCAGCTTATATCCAGCCTATAGCAAAAGAGTTTTTTGGTAGTTCCCTAGAATCAATCTGTAGGGAAATGGGTAATACAATGCTACGTACGGCCTACTCGCCAATTTTTGCTGACGGAATGGATTTTTCCTGTGGTATTCTCGATGATGAGGGTGAATTGGTAGCAGCAGTAAATTACTGTCCAGTCCATTTAGCTTCCATGGCTTTGGTACCGGAATGGGTTCTCCTCGAAATCGGACTCCGCGATTTGCAGCCAGGGGATGTGATTTTAACAAACGATCCTTATCGTGGGGGCACCCATATTACAGATTTTTCGGTAATTAAACCGATTTTTTATGAAGGTACGATTGTTGCTATGGCTATTGACCGGGCCCATCATTTGGATGTCGGCGGCAAAGCGGCAGGCGGTTTTCCAGGTGACGCTACGGAAATTTTCCAGGAAGGTATCCGCATTCCTCCAGTGAAATGGTTTAAAGGCGGCATAGAAAACACCGATATCTTTGATACTCTTTTGTCAAATGTCCGTCTCCCCTGGATCCAAATTGGTGATATCCATGCTCAGTTAGTTGCCGTTCTGACAGCAGAACAACGGATTTTACAACTCTGCCGGAATTACGGCGCAACCTCCTTCAAAAGTAAGATCAAACTATTAAAAAACTATTCCGAAGCTTGGATGCGCAAAGAAATTATGACTTTACCCGATGGAATCTATTCTTATGCCGATTTTATTGAGGATGACGGTATTACCACCGACGCCAAGAAGATCCAGGTAACTATTAAAGTTGAGGGCGACGGCATGGTAGTTGACTTTTCCGGTACAAGCCCGCAGACAATTGGCCCCTTAAATTCAGTTTATGGGGTTACCGCTTCTTCAACTTTTAATGCCCTTTTACAGGTGACTGATCCTACTATTCCGATTAACCGTGGTCTTTTCCGACCGGTAAAAATTATTGCCCCCCGTGGCACCTTGGTAAATCCTAACTACCCGGCGGCAACTTTCGGGGCTAACACTGAAACTAGCATCCGCATCATTGAAGTGGTGATCGGTGCTTTAGCTAAAGTTGTACCAAACAAGGTCATAGCCGCAACCCATGGCACTTGTAATAACTTCACCGGTGGGGGGTACGACTCTGTCCGAGAACAACCTTTCGTCTTCTATTTCTTTAATGGAGGTGGGTGGGGCGCGCGCTGTGATCGGGATGGTTTAACCTCGACTTTTAGTCCTGTTGGCAATTGTAAAGATATACCGGTAGAAATAATCGAAAGTAATTATCCTTTTCTTTTAGAAAAGGCCGAATTGTATCCCGATTCAGCCGGTGCTGGCCAATTTCAGGGAGGATTCGGCACAATTAGGACTCTCCGAGTCTTATCGGATCAGCTTGAGGTTAATGCTTTAGGCGATCGCCATAAGTTGAAGCCTTATGGTCTGTACGGGGGAAAACCTGCTAAGACAAGTGCCTTTTTAGTTCAGCACTCTGATAGATCAGGGGATTTTTTTCAAGTTTTTGGAGTTACTTCTCCATCGAAATTCTCCAATATTCGTTTGAGTAAAGGAGATAGGTTTTCCTTGAAGGTATCAGGTGGCGGTGGATACGGAAGTCCTCTGGAAAGGGACCCCCTCCTTGTGCTGACTGATGTTGAGGGAGAATTGATATCTGAAGAACGGGCAGAACAGGAGTACGGAGTGATTCTAAAGTCAAAAAATAAGTCTGAGATCGATTGGGAAGCTACTACTAAACAACGTGACAAAATGAAGCAAGAGCAACTTAAAAATATAATAAACGGTGTTATTACTGTCGATGAATTATCCTTCAACTTAAGAACGGCGCACCCCCAAATAACTTCGTCATACGAGGATCAAGTAACCAAAAAACTTACTCAGGCAAAGAAACAGCTAGACCTAGAATTCTGTACGGGTCAGTGTCCTTATAAGGCAAATCCTAAAACCTGCCCTATGTATAATAATGAAGCGTTACAATTCTGGAGTTATGACGCCTTTCAAATATGGATGCGAAAAAAGTGTTTACTTAAAATTAAACTATAAACAAATTAAGAACGTTCAATTTTACACCATAGATAGGGTCTACAAGCGCGTATCATTCCTGTCTATTCTTCAGAGAACAGATCCTTAATGTTTGTCTATACTAGGTTCCATGCAAAGGGTCAAAGTGTTTTTAAGTTTTCTTTTTTGGTTCTGGGTCATTTGTAATCTCGGTTCGAACTGTCTGTAGGCACAGGAAGTGCCTCTAACCCTGATAGAGCAAGGGTGTCAATTTAAACATCGTCCTTGATCTTAAAAACATAACAAAAACCATATTATAAACATATGCCTTTGTAAGATTATGGAATATATAATTCGGCCTTTTCTTTTATAATCCCATACTTTTGCATCTTTCGGACGATTGTTGATTGGTTAACTTCCAAAGCTTCTGCCATTTTATAAGTATTATGAAATTTTGATAAAGCCTTATTTAATAGCTGAAGTTCTAATTCTTCGGTAGCATTTTTTAACGAACATATATCCAGTACAACGACTTTTTCCGCATTTCCATCAGCATGCAAAATATAATCTGGTAGATTATTGGGTAAAATTTCAATACTATCCACAGTAACTACTAATCTCTCAATTAAGTTCTCTAACTCCCGCACATTACCCGGCCAATTATATTTCAACAGCAACTCCAATGTCTCAGGTGCCACTTTTTTATACAACTCGAATTTTTCTAGAAACACATCAAGAAAATGCTCAATCAGAGCCGGAATATCCTCTTTGCGATGCCGTAAGGGGGGTATGAAAAGGGGCACAACGTTTAAACGATAATAGAGATCTTCTCTAAACTTTCTTTCTTTTATCAGACGGGGAATACTACGATTAGTAGCAGCGATAATTCGGACATTGCCTTCTATATATTCATTTCCACCTACCCTCATAAACCTTTTTTCCTGTAGAACATGCAGCAATTTAACCTGGAGACTAAGCGGCAGTTCAGCTATTTCATCTAAAAATACCGTACCGCCGTTGGCTATTTCAAAAAGACCTTTTTTTCCTTCTTTTTTAGCGTTAGTAAAAGCTCCCCCTTCATAACCAAATAATTCTGACTCCATTAAATTCTCAGGTATAGCACCGCAGTTTATGGTAACAAACGAACCTTTGTTGCGCTTACTCTTCTGGTGAATATTCAAAGAAATAACACCTTTTCCGACACCCGACTCCCCTTCTATAAGGACCGTGGAATCAACACCTGCCACCTTCTCTGCTAACTCTAAAAGTTGCTTCATCGTTGCGCTTTTACTGATGATTTCTGAGGTTATTATCCTCTCTTTGTTCAATTTAACAATTTCTTTGCGATAATTATTCATTAATTTTTCAACATCTTCTAGGCGTTGGCGTAAATTGCTTAATTCTGTTATATCACGTGAGTTAGTAACAACCCGAATAATTTGGCCTTTCTCATCAAAAACAGGGTTAGCCGTTACGATAATCTTTTGTCCTTTCTTGGTGGTTTGGACTAAGGTTATGCGTTTCTTTGTTTTGAGCACTTGGGGAGTAATACTTGGGGAAAATAGCCCCAGTTCCTCTAATTTGATAACGTGCTTGCCAACCAACTCTTCCGCTTTCATCCCATAAAAACGCTCACCGGCTTTATTCACCCTAAGGGTATAGCCCTCTCCGTCCGTGACATAAATCTCATCATAAGAAGAGTTAAAAATCGCTTCCAATTCTTTATTAAGTTCTTTAGTTGCCTTAAGTTCCAACGCCACCGTTTCAAGATCAGTAATGTCCTGAAATGATATAACAGCCCCAGTCAGCCTTTCCCTTTCAAAAACTGGTTTATAATTAGTAAGTATTACTCGTCCTCCCATGTCAATTTTATCATTAAAGATAGGGCTGCCCGTCTCTAATACCTTATACATCTCTGAATTTGGAAGTACTTCTTTAGCCTTTTCACCAATAAACTCGCCCTTAATGCCTAGAAGTTCCCGGGCGGCCTTGTTACATGCTAAAATATAACCATTACTATCTATCATTAATATACCATGATATATCTCTTGAAATATCACATCAAACTGCACCTTTAACACCTCCGATTACGTAAAAATAAAAGGAGTTATTTTCTAAACACTAAAACCAATAAATATAAGAATGCGGATAGGTGGGATTTCAGTTACCCGAAAGGAGCATAAAATAAGTGACATTTCCCATCTCAAAGCCCGATGATTCCAGTTGTAACACGAAGGGGCAAATATCCGGTATTCTATGGATTCATAAAATTGCTTCTATCAAAACATTAATTAATGAAGAATTTCACACAATCATTCAATCCTCTTATGACGGACCGATTATGGAGGAAAGAAGGTTTATCTTAAGTTTTTTAAAGTCGTGTCTTGACAACCGGGTGCATTACAAAACTCTTCTCCGGTAAGTTTTTTCTCTGGTTGTGAGCTTGCCGGCTGCGAAGAACTTCCACATCCAGCGACGGTAAGTGCAATGGTTAGGCATAATAATAAGTGCATAATCTTTTTCAATTTGTTCAACCTTCTTTCTTTTGTTTTAATACATAAGTATTTAACCTGCCTTCCCGGATTATTGTAACGAGAATTGCTGCAACCCTTGTAAATGCTGGATTCCTTCCTCGTTATAAATAATATTGTAACGATGACAATTAAGATTAAAAAATGTCTTAAAGCATTTGAATATACTGGAATTTTAGGGATTCCTCGTTATATATTTCCGGGAATCAGGATAGATATCCTCTCGGTCCAACAATTTCAAGTACTTTTGCTATTTATATGCTTTATAATTTTAGGCTGTAATTTTTCCTGTTTTACGCGACGAAACTTCAGTAAAAACTGCTAATCACGAGTGATTCCAATTTAGGGTAATACCTCAATTAATTGTTCTTTAAAAGCAATATAAAGTGCCAAAAAACCAAGGAACATGAACAGATAGCCTGCTATAACACTCCCAACAGCCCAGCCATAAAATAAACTTAAAAAAGAGCAGAAAGTGGCTATGGTAGCATCAATAAAAATTAATACAAACGACCAAGCTTTTAATCTCACCGAATAAATCAGGTAGCCAATGCAAATAAAGCACAAATAAAGCTGTAAAAAACCTAGAGGACCCTCGACACCAGTCTTCCAACCCAATAGAATAATTCCCAAAACAATCCAAGTTTGGCTAAAAAAACCATAAATTGTACCACCCCACATAGAAAGAGCAGGTGAATCGGCAAGGGCATTTCCTCTCATCATTAAATAGGTTACTATCAAGAGAACAACTCCAGTCGAAATGGCCGTAACTGCTGCAACAAACGTGTTGCCCGAATTAGATGGCCCAAACCATCCTGCGAAAAGTGCTCCAACCACAAAACAACCCAACCCAAATGATAACACTCCTACCGGTG